>Ga0190275_10000221_pt1 | contig 59378 bp, 45 predicted proteins | sample Popmic550T_FD_133745 | JGI IMG/M metagenome (GOLD analysis project Ga0190275, IMG submission 133745) | Populus adjacent soil microbial communities from riparian zone of Yellowstone River, Montana, USA - 550 T | ecosystem: Environmental > Terrestrial > Soil > Riparian zone > Trees stand | place...
AGGTCGAGCCCGGCCTCGACGCAGTGGTGCAGGAAGACCGAGTTCAGCGCCGCGCGCGCGTGCGGCGAGACGCCGAACGAGACGTTCGAGACGCCGAGCGAGGTCTTGACCTCGGGCAGCTCCTGCTTGAGCAGCCGGATCCCCTCGATCGTCTCGACGGCCGACGGGCGCCACTCCTCGTCGCCGGTGGTAAGCGTGAAGGTCAGCAGGTCGAAGATCAGCAGCTCTGGGTCGAGCCCGTGCTCGTCGCAGGCCAGCTCCTTGATCCGCTTCGCGATCTCGACCTTGCGCTCGCGCGTCTTGGTCATCCCGACCTCGTCGATCGTCAACGCGATCACGGCGGCACCGTGGGCGATCGCGAGCGGGACGACGCGGTCGAGCTTGTCGCGACCGGCCTCGAGATTGATCGAGTTGACGATCGCCCGGCCGGGGATCTGCTCGAGCGCCTCCTCGATCACGTCGGGCTCGGTCGAGTCGACCTGGATCGGGGCCGGCTGGGTCAGCGACACGCGCTCGGCGACCTTGCGCATCTGCTCGCCCTCGTCCTCGGTGCGCTCGGTCAACGCGACGCAGAGGTCGAGCACATGCGAGCCGCCCTCGACCTGGTCCTCGGCAACCTGGACGAGGCCGTCGTAGTCGTCGGCGAGCAGCAGCTCCTTCGCCTTGCGCGAGCCCTGCGAGTTGACGCGCTCGCCGACGAGCGTCGGGCGCGGCTCCTGGACCAGCGCGGTCGCGGTCATCATGCTCGACACGAACGGCGGGCCGGGCGCGGGGCGCGGCCCGACGGGCTTGCCGCCGACCTTGTCGACGATCGCGCGAATGTGGTCGGGCGTCGTGCCGCAGCAGCCGCCGACGATGCCGACTCCGTAGCGCTCGACGAACTCCTGGAGCGTCTTCGAGAGCGACTCGGGCTCCTCGGGGAAGATCGTCTCGCCGTCCGGACCCTGCAGCGGCAGCCCGGCGTTCGGGATGCAGTGCACCGGCAGCGGGCTGTTCTCGCCGAGGAAGCGAATCGCGTCGCGCATGTCCTCCGGGCCGGTCGAGCAGTTGAGCCCGATCACCTGGACGTCGAGCGCGGTCAGGGTCGTGAGGACGGCCTGGACGTCGGTGCCGAGCAGCATCTTGCCGCCGTTGGGCAGCAGCGAGACCGAGCACTGGATCGGCAGCGTGCGGCCGGTCGTGCGGAACGCCTCGCGGGCGCCGAAGATCGCCGCCTTGACCTCGAGGATGTCCTGCGCGGTCTCGATGATCAGCAGGTCCGCGCCGCCGGAGACGAGGCCCTCGGCCTGCTCCTGGAAGACCTCGACGAGATCCCGGAAGCGGATGTCGCCGAGCGTCGGGTCGTCGCTCGCCGGCAGGAAGCCGGTCGGGCCGATCGAGCCGGCGACGAAGCGGTCCTCTCCAACCGCCTTGCGGGCGATCTCGGCCGCCTTCTGGTTGATCTCGACGGTGTAGTCGGCGAGCCCCCACTCGTCGAGCTTGAGCCGGCTCGCCTGGAAGGTGTCGGTCTCGACGACCTCGGCCCCGGCCTCGACCATCGAGGCGTGAACGCCCTCGATCACGTCCGGCCGGTTGAGGATCAGCGCCTCGTGGCACTTGCCCTGCAGGCCGCCGTAGTCCTCCTGGGTGAGGTCGAACTGCTCGAGCGTCGCGCCCATGCCGCCGTCGAAGACGACGACGCGCTCGCCCACGGCCTGGAGGTAGTCGCGTGCCATTGGGGTGGCAGGCTATCGAAAGCCGGCCAACCTTGACAACGTTGTGTGAAGGTTGGCGTCGGCGTCAGGCTGCGAGCGGTCTCAGCGCCTCGGCGCCTTCAGCGTCAGCGCCTTGGTCGCTCTCGCCGTCCGGCCCGCCGAGTCGCGCGCCGTGACCGAGACGAGCAGCAGCAGCCGCCCGTTGCGACGCAGGATCGCGAGCTTTCGGCGCGAGAGCCTCGCCTTGACCACCGTCAACGCCGACGGACCGCTGCCGAGCACCGAGAAGCGCTTGCGGGCGACCGTCACATGAGCGCGACGGGATACGAATGCCTTGCGGCGCGTGCGGAAGACGGCCTGGCCCGCCAGTCCGGGCGTTGCCTTGAAGACGTACCCGAAGCGACCGCGGCGTGAGACCCGGATCGCCGAGCGTGCACCGGCGAGGCTGATCGAGGGGCCCTGGGCCGGCGCCAGATTGGGAGCCCCAGGCGGCGGGGGCTGCGGCAACGGGGTCGGCGGCGTAGGAGGCGGCGCGGGGCAGCCATCCGGAGCGCTCCCGCTCCCGCCGGGAAGCGCCAGCACGGCGGCGATCGCCGCGTCGGCGTCGGCAACACCGCCGGTGACCGTCTTGCAGGCGAGCGCCGCCAGCGGCGACGTGCCCTGCTTCAGCGCCTGCACCACCTCGGTGTCCGGCGCGCCCGGGTCGGCGGCGCTGACCAGCGCCGCGACGCCGGCGACGTGCGGCGCGGCCATCGACGTCCCGGCGAACGCTACGTAGGTGCCGTCGCCTGCCGGGAGTTGGCGGCACAGGACGCGCAGATCGTCGACATAGACGCCGTCGCGCTCGTCGAGGCCATCCGAGAGCAGTGTGAACCGGGGCCTGACGGCGCTGGAGCCGTCGAGATCCGAGATCGAGACCTCCTCCGCACGGAACGACCCTCCGGTGGAGCCGGTGAGGAAGGTGTCCTCCTCCGGGTCGCGGGGAGCCGCTCCGACGCTGACGTAGTCGAAGTCGGGCTCGAGCGCCCGGCTCATGTCGAAGTGCATCCGGCAGCCGCGCTCGCCAGTCAGGTCGAGCGCCGAATCCTTGATCAGCACCGACTCGGCGTAGAACTCCGGATCGTTCGCGGCGCCGTAGTTGCCGGACGGACTGTCGGCCACGGATGGATTGCCGTCGCTAGTCGGACTGGCGACGAGGCCCCAGGGGACGCCGCCGTTCGAAGTCCCGGTCAGCCAGTCCCCGGGCGTCGCGAAGTTCTCCGCGTAGATCGCGCCGTAGCTCGTCTGCGTGCTGAGGATCGAGGTGCCCGGAGCGCCCAGGTCGACGGTCGTGGCGCCGTAGTTCGAGAAGCTCGCGAGACCGCCGGACCGGTTGACCGCCGCCACGCAGATGAGGTTGGGCTGCGGCAGCGTGCACGGCGACGTCGGAGCGGCGTCGTTGTTCGAGCCGTCATTGCCGGCCGCGGCGACGATCACCGCGTCGAGGTCGTTGGCCTCGTCGATGGCGTCCGAGGTGAACTGGTCGCTCTCGTCGACAGGGCCGCCGAGGCTCAGGTTGATCACGTCCGCGCCCTCGCGTGCGGCGTAGGCGATGCCCTCGCCGACGCCGACGCTCGAGCCGCTGCCGTCGCCGTCGAGCACGCGCACCGGCATGATCGTCGCCGCCGGCGCGACGCCCGCGACGCCGCGGCCGTTGCCGGCGGTCGCGGCGATCGTCCCGGCGACGTGGGTGCCGTGGAAGTTGTAGTCGTCAGGGTCGGTGTCCTCGTCGACGAAGTCGTAGCCCGCGACGTCGTCGACCTTGCCGTTGCCGTCCTGGTCGCCGCCGCCGGGCGGATCGTCGGGGTTGGACCAGAGGCGGCCGATCAGGTCGGGGTGGTCGGCGGCGACGCCGCTGTCGACGACGGCAACGACCTGCCCGGCGCCGCGCGTCGGCTCTGCCTCCCACGCCTCGAGCGCGTCCACGCCGGGGTCCGGCAGCGCCGGGCCCGACAGGCCCCAGAGGCTGCCGAAGAACGTGTCGTTCGGTGCGGAGGCCGCGACAGCGCGGTAGCGGTAGTTCGGCTGCGCATAGGCGACCTCGGGCCGGCGCTCGAGCCGCTCGACCGCCGCAGCCACCCCACCCTCGACCTCTACGAGCTGAGCGCGTGGCAGCTTCAGCGACTCGTCGAAGTCAACGCCCGCGGCCCGCCTCACGTCCAGGCGCTCGGACGCAGTGGTGCCCGGCTCGAACCGCACGATCACTTCGCCTGGCACGAGATCTCCGCTCGCTCCCTGCACCGCGGCCTTGCGCAGCTCTGGCGCCGCCGCCTGTCCCAGCTGCTGAGCCGCGGCCGTGGTGGCGGTCATCGCCACAGTCGTCGCGACGAGGACGAGCGCCAACAGGGAACCCCGGGGATGTCGGACTTGCAGTGGCATGCGAAGCGACTCGGGACGCAACCGCTCCAGCGGCCTTCGCCCCTCAGGGGTACATCGGCCTTGAGCCGGCTTTTCTGAAGGAGGGGGCCTGCGGTGGCTAAGCCTCGGCGCCGCTGCGCACGTGGCGCAGCTCGACCGGCGTGGCGTGGAGCGCGCGTAGGCGTAGGTCGCGCCAGGTCATGCCCTCCCGCAGCAGCGCTGGCGCGCCGAGGGCGAAGGCGGTGGCGATCTCGACCGCCTGGAGGATGATTCCGTAGGCGAGCGCGTCGGTCTTGCCGACGCCGTAGGCCGAGAGCACGGCGACGCAGGCGGCCTGGAAGACGCCGAGGTTCGAGGGCGTCGCCGGGATCGCCGCCGTGATGTTGACCGCGAACAGAACGGCCGCGGCGGCGCCGATGCCCGCCTGCTGGTCGAGGCCGAGCGCGACGAGCAGCACGTAGCAGGCGAGCCACTGGATCGCCCACGCCAGCAGCTGCATCGCGGTCGCCCAGGAGCCGAGGCGCGGCTGACGGAAGACCTGTAGGCCGCGGCGGACCTGGACCATCGCGCCCCGGGCGACCGCGGCGGCCTGCTGGACGCGAGCGAAGCGCGACGGCTTGCCGCTGCGCAGCAGCGCCGGGGCGCCGAGCACCACGGCCGCGAGCACCAGCGGCGCGATTGTGAAGACCATCAGCGCGTCCTCACCGCCGCGGAAGACGCCGACGGTGGCGAACATGACCGAGCCGAGCACGATCAGCGCGAGGATGTTCAGCAGCGTCTGGGAGACGAGCGTGCCAAGGACGACCGGGAAGCGGTCGCGGACGCGGCCGACGCGGCGGGCCATGATCAGCGCGCGCGAGGGCTCGCCCAGGCGGGCGGGCAGGGTCGCGGACATCAGGACGCCGATCATGGTCGCGCGGGCCGCGTCGCGGCGGTGAACGCGGATCCCCGGCAGCGCGGCGCGCAGGATCGCGTGCCAGGCCTCGGCGCGGACCAGCATCGACGCGCACATCAAGGCGAAGGCGGCCAGCACCCAGACCGGAGTGGCAGCGATCATCGCGTGGCCGATCGACTCGACGCCGATCCGGTCGAGCGCGAGCGCCGCGAGGCCGACCGCGCCCGCCGTCGCGCCGAGCACCGCCACCCGGCGAGCACGGCGCCAGCGCTTGCGGGGTGCGCTCGCCGGGGCCTCGGGCTCGATCGACGGCAGCCTCCGTCGCGGCGGCGCAGGCGGACCCGGCGCGGCGGACACGACGCCGAGGCGAGCACCGGCGATGGCCGTCCGCGTGGCGGGCGCCGGCATCGCGCACGCGTCCTCATAGGAGCTCAGAACCTCGGCCGCGACGGTCGGCCACGAGAAGCGCTCCGCGCGCTCGCGCGCGGCGGCCGCCATCTCGCCGCGCCGGCGCTCGTCGACGGCCAGCTCGCGCAGCGCCTCGCCGAGCGCGGCCGGGTCGGCGGCCGGCACGAGCACCCCGTCGATGCCGTCGCGAACGACGTCGCGGTAGCCGGCGATGTCGGAGGCCACGACCGGCGTGCTCGACGCGAACGCCTCGGTCAGCACCATCCCGAAGCTCTCGCCACCGAGCGAAGGCGCTACGAGCAGGTCGGCGTCCCCCAGTAGTCGCCACTTCTCGTCGTCGTCGACGCGGCCCGCGATCTCGACGCCCTCGACGTCGAGCAGCAGCGGCTCGACCTCGGCCTCGATCGCCCCGGCGACGGTCAGGCGCGCCGCGACACCAGCACCGCGCAGCGCCTCGAACGCGCGCAGCAGCACGGGCAGGCCCTTGCGCGTCTCGGCGCGGCCGAGGAACAGCAGCTCGAGCTGGTCGCGGCCTGAGCGGTCAGTGGGTCGCGCCGCGCTCAGATCGACCCCGTTCGGGATCACGCGGTAGCGCCCGCCGTAGAAGCGCTCGGCCATCCAGAGCGCCGCCTCGGACACCGCGATCCGCACGTGAAGCTTGTTGTAGAGCCGCCGTGCGCCGACGACGTTGGCGGCGACGCCATTCGTGAGGCGGTTGCGCGAGTAGGCGTGGAAGGTGCCGACGAGCGGCACGCGCGCCGCCTCGGTGGCGACCCAGCTGACGAACGGCGCGTTCGGCTCGTGGACGTGGATCACGTCGTAGCCCCCGTTGCGGAGCTCGCGCCCGAGCACCCCGACGGCGCCGGTCGAGATCGAGAGGTTCGACACCGCGCCGTTGGCCGGCAGGCCGACCGTGCGGCCGAGCGGCACGAGGTAGTCGGGCAGGGGCCGGCGCTCGGGTGCTGCGCCCCGATGCATCGCACGCGCCAGACGGTCGTCAGGGTCGTATGGAGCTAGCAGACGCGCGTCGTGCCCCTGCCCCAGCAGCTCCTGGGTCAGGGCCTCCGCGTGACGCCCGACTCCGCCTGGAAACGAGTACGAGTACGGGGAGACGATCCCTACACGCACCACCGCATCGTAGACGACTCGTCAGATGCGCCAGACTTCGCCCCCGTGGCCGAGCGCAACTACGTCAAGTACACCTTCCTGAAGGTGCTTCCGGAGTGGCGCCGGCGCAGCGCGGAGGAGCGGGCGCAGGACAAGCGCGAGCTCGCGGCCGCCTGCAACGACTTCGCCGACGGCCACTTCCTGCGCGCCTACTCGCTCGTCGGCACGCGCGGCGATTGCGACCTGATGGTCCGGGCGGTCGCCCCGACGCTCGACCCGATCCACGAGCTGCACGTGCTGCTCAATCAGAGCGGACTGATGCGCTACGCCGACGTCGCCTACTCCTACCTCGCGCTGACCAAGGAGTCGGTCTACTCCGAGGAGGAGCAGCCGACCGCGCCCCGCCCCGGCTCGGACCGGCGCTACTTCATCGTCTATCCGCTGTGGAAGAAGCGCGAGTGGTACGCGCTGGCGCCCGACGAGCGGATGCGGATCATGCGCGGCCACATCGAGACCGGCAAGCGCTACCCGTCGATCGAGATCAACACGGGCTACTCGTACGGCCTCGACGACCAGGAGTTCGTCGTCTCGTTCAACGCCGACGACCCGTCCGAGTTCCTCGACCTCGTGCAGGAGCTGCGCTCGACCGAGTCGAGCGCCTACACCGCCTCCGAGACGCCGATCTTCACCTGCATGAGCGCGAGCGTCGAGCGGGCGCTCGACGCGCTCGACGGGACCGCGGTCACGGCCGCGCTGAGCGCGAGCTAGCCAAGACGTCGAGCGTCAGACGCTCGACGTACGCTTCGCCGCCTCGAGCATCTCGGCGACTCGAGTCAGCTTCACCCGCGGACGGCCGTGGGGCTCGCCGGCGGCCTTCTCGGCGGCATCGATCAGCTCCCAGCCGGAGTACTCGACGAACTCGGGCTGGCGCTCGGCGAGCAACTCCTCGATCGCGTCCCGCGCGGGATGCTCTGCGGCCGGAAGCCTGTCCTCGCGCGCGTCCTCGAGCAGGTGCTCGACGGTCTCCTGCGCGTCGCGCTTGTTCGTTCCGATCACGCCCGACGGGCCGCGCTTGATCCAGCCGGCCACGTAGACACCCGGCAGTGTGCGCTGCTCGTGGGGGTCGACGACCCGCCCCTCCTCGTTGGGAATCGTCCCCTTCCACTCGTCGAACGGGACGCCCTCGAGCGGGATCCCGCGGTAGCCGATCGAGCGAAAGACGAGCCCGACGTCGAGCGTCTCGTGCTCGCCGGTCGCCTGCGCGCGGATGCCGCCGTCGCTGCCGTGCTCGAGCTCGTTGCGGACCAGCTCGAGCTGCTCGACGCGGCCGTCGCCGCGGATCTCGACCGGCGAGACGAGGAAGCGCAGGACCACGCGCTTCGATTTGCCGGTCGGCTCGCGGGCGGCGAAGTCCTGCAGGATCTCGACGTTGCGCCGCGGCGTGATGTCGCCCTCGCCCTCGATCGACTGTGCGCTGTGGCGGTCGAGCTCGAACGGCTCGACGATCACGTCGGCGTCGGTCAGCTCGCCGAGCTCGCGCAGCTCGGGGTTGGTGAAGGCCGCCTGCGCCGGGCCGCGGCGGCCGAGGATGTAGACCTCCTTGACCTTCGACTCCGATAGCGCCTCGATCGCGTGGTCGGCGGTGTCGGTGACCACGAGCTCCTCGCGCGGCAGCACCAGCATCCGGGCGACGTCCATCGCGACGTTGCCATTGCCGATCACCGCGACGCGCTCGCAGGAGAGGTCGAACTCGAGGTCGCGGTAGTCGGGATGGCCGTTGTACCAGGCGACGAACTGCGTGGCGGCCCAGCTTCCAGGCAGGTCCTCGCCCGGGATGCCGAGCTGGCGATCGGTCTCCGCCCCGAACGAATAGACGATCGCGTGGTAGTGGCGACGGAGGTCCTCGTGGCCGATGTCACGCCCGACGTGGACGTTGCCGAAGAAGCGGAACTCCGGCTTCGCGGCGGTCTTCTCGTAGACGCGCGTGACCGACTTGATCTTCGGATGGTCGGGCGCGACGCCGGCGCGCACGAGCCCGAACGGCGTCGGCAGGCGGTCGAACATGTCGACCTCGACGGTCACGTCCTTGGCGCTCAGCAGATGACCGGCGGCGTAGAAGCCGGCCGGCCCCGAGCCGACGACGGCGACGCGCAGCGGGTTGTCGAAGCTTCCTGGCGACATGGGCGCGTGATGTTATCCGCGGGCATGGAGCGGACCGCCGTCATCGACATGGGCTCGAACTCGTTCCGGCTCGTCGTCTTCCAGCACGAGCCGGGGAGCTGGTGGAGCCTCGCCGACGAGATCCGCGAGCCGGTCCGCATCAGTGCCGGGATGGGCGAGGACGGCGTGCTCCAGCCCGCGCCGGTCGAGCGGGCGATTGCGACCGCGGCGGTCTTCTCGTCGTTCCTCGAGGCCTCCGGCGTCGAGCGCGTCGACGCCGTCGCCACCAGCGCGATCCGCGACGCGCGCAACCGCGACGAGCTGCTCGCCGAGATCCGAGCGAGCACCGGCCTCGAGGTGCGCGTGATCAGCGGTGCCGAGGAGGCCTGGTACGGCTACCTGGCGGGCGTCAACTCGACGACGCTCGCGGACGGCTTCGGGATCGACGTCGGCGGCGGCAGCGTCCAGGTGATGCGGATCGCCGACCGCCGGCTGGTCGAGGCGGAGTCGGTCCGCCTCGGCGCGGTGCGCATGAGCGAGGCCTTCCTGCCCGGCGAGCGCGCCAAGCCGAAGCAGCTCCAGGCCGTTCGCGACCACGTCTCGCGCACGCTCTCGGAGTTCGAGTGGTGGCAGGGAGAGGGAGCCGGGGGCTCGCGCCCCCGGACCCCCGAGGCGCCTGGCCGGTCGCAGGCAGGCTCGGACCGGCTAGCAGCAATCGGCGGCACGGTGCGAAACCTCGCCACCGCGGTGCAGAAGCGGATGGACCTCCCCGATGTCGACGAGCAGGGCTTCGTCGTGACTCGCGAGGCACTCGAGGACCTGATCGAGCTGCTCGCGTCACGGCCCGCCTCCGAGCGCGGCACGGTGCCTGGGATCAAGCCCGACCGCGGCGACGTCATCCTCGGCGGCGCGCTGGTCGTCGCCGCAGCGATGGAGCACGGCGGCTTCACCGAGCTCGAGGTCGCAGAGGCCGGCCTGCGCGAGGGCGTCTTCTTCGAGCACCTGCTCGCCGACCGCACTCCCCCACTGCTCGACGACGTCCGCCGCTCCTCGGTCGAGAACCTTGCCCACCGCTTCCGCACCGACCCGGTGCACGTCGAGCACGTCGCCCGCCTGTCGCTCGAGACGTTCGACTCGCTCCGCTCCGCCGGCCTCCACGACCTCGGCGACAACGACCGCGAGCTGCTCTGGGCCGGCGGGATGCTGCACGACATCGGCATGACCGTCGACTACGACGACCACCACCGCCACTCCCACTACCTGATCGTCCACACCGGCCTGCCCGGCTTCAGCCCCCGCGAGGTCGACCTGATCGCCCTGATCGCCCGCTACCACCGCAAGGGCACGCCCGACGCCGCCGAGCTCGGCGCCCTCCAACGCCCCGGCGACTCCGAGCGCCTGCGCCTGCTCTCCGCGATCATCCGCCTCGCCGAGCAGCTCGAGCGCAGCCGCGACCAGACCATCGCCTCCGTCCGCGTCCAGGCCACCGACGGCAAGGTCACCCTCGAGGCCGTCGCGCGCGACGGCTCCGATCCCACCGTCGCGATCTGGGCCGGCCAGCGCGGCTCCACCCTCCTCGCCGACACCCTCGGAGCGCCGGTCTCGATCGTTCCCTCCAGTCCGCGCGCCTAGCGCCGGCTATCCCCGACGAGCGCTCGAGCCGCGATCAGCCCTTGGCCGGACCCGGACCGCCGATGTTGGGCGGCGTCGGGTTGGTGATGAAGTACCACGCGAGGAACGTGGCGATGCAGAGCAGTACCGAGGCGACCATGACGAGGTCGAGAACGCTGACCGGCCGGCCGGGCTCGTCGCGGCCACCATGGCGGGCGTCGCGCATGCTGCGCTGCCACGGCAGGATCAGCCGGAGCTCGGGCGGGGCGTCGGTGACGCGGCCGTAGAGGCGGTTGAGCGCGGCGAGGCCGTAGGCGAGCGCGATCGCCGTCACGACGATGCCGACGAGCAGCATCACGTACGCGCCGACGGTCAGCTGGCGGCTGTCGCGCTGGAACTGGGACGCGATCCAGAGCCACGCGAGCGGATTCAGGACCCACATCGAGACGCTGCCGACCGCCATCGTCGCGATGATCGAAGCTCGAGCCGGGAGCGAGGCTGACCGCTTCTTGTCCTGGGTAGCCACACTCACATTCACTACTGTATCCGAATACAGATCTGTATGTCAACCGAAGGCAGCCCCCGCAAGCGACTGACGCGCGCCGAGCAGCAGGCGAAGACCCGCGCGGCACTGATCGACGCCGCGCGGCGAGTGTTCCTCGAGCGCGGACTCGCCGGCGCGAGCGTTCAGGCCATAGCGGCCGAGGCAGGCTTCACGCGCGGAGCCTTCTACTCGAACTTCAGCTCCAAGGAGGAGTTGTTCGTGGAGCTGATCCGCGAGCAGGGCTACCGCAAGTACGCCCAGCTCGCGATGGACAGCTTCGACCCGGCCCACCGGCCCACCGCTCGCGAGGTAGGCGAGCGCCTCGCCACGATCCAAGGCGACCCGGACGTCAGATGGGCCTTCCAGCTCTGGTTCGAGCTGATCGCTCAAGCCGGCAGGGACGAGGACCTACGCGAGCTTGCCGCCAGCTTCTGGTCCGGCAACCGCTCGCTCGCCGCCGCCGCCATCGGACAGTTCTACGCCGAGGCGGACAAGCCGCCGCCAGCAGCGCCCGAGCGCCTCGCGAGCGCTCTGATCGCACTCGACATCGGCCTCGCGATCCAGCACTACGTCGATCCCGAGGCGGCGCCGCTCGATCTCTACCCCGAGCTGTTCGAGCTGCTGTTCAGCCGCCTCGTCCCCGCCGAGGCAGCGGAGAAGAGCTGAACCGCGCCGGCTACCGGCGCGGCATGGGCGCCCGCGTAGGGCTACTGGTCGAGGCGGTTCTCGAGCGGCACGCGGCCGTTGCCGACCGGCGCCTCGGACTGCGTCGCCGCGTCCTCGGCGTCCTCGGGCTGCTCGGCGCCGAGCAGCTCCGCGAGCTCTCCGGACTCGTACATCTCGGTGACGATGTCGCAACCCCCGACGAGCTCGCCCTTAACGAACAGCTGTGGGACCGTCGGCCAGTTCGAGAGGCCGGTCAGCTCCTCGCGGATGCGCGGGTCGGGGAGGACGTCGAGCGCGGCGTAGCGGACGCCGAGGGCGTTGAGGCAGGCGGCGGTGCGGGCGGAGAAGCCACAGGCGGGCTGCTCGGGGCTGCCCTTCATGAACAGCATCACGGGGTTCTCCGCGATCGCCCCCTCGATGAACTCGCGAATCTCGGTGCTGGTCATTGCGTTCCTCCGGAAGTCGAAGTCTTGATCGACAGGGCGTGGATCGGGCCGCCGACGTCGGCGCCGAAGACGTCGTAGACGAGCTTGTGCTGCTGGATGCGCGAGAGGCCCTCGAAGCGGTCCGAGACGACCTCGGCGCGGAAGTGGTCGCCACCGCCGGTCAGGTCCTCGACCGAGACGAGCGCGCCCGGGAGGGCGGCCTCGATCTTCTGCTTCAACTCGGCACTCGTCGGCATCGAATCTGGCACGATAGCGAGCGTCGAAGCGCTGGGCCCACCGCGCCTGGCCCCATGGCTACACTTACTGAAGCATGGTCACCCTTTCAGAGATCGCAGCCGAGAAAGTCCGCGGTTTCCTCTCCCAGCAGGAGACCGAGGGCGAGGTCGGCCTGCGCGTCGGTGTACGCGGCGGCGGCTGCTCGGGCTTCCAGTACGCGCTCGCGCTCGACGAGCGCCGCGAGGACGACAACGTCTTCGACCACGCCGGCATCCCGATCCTCGTCGACTCGGCGAGCCTGCGCTACGTCGACGGATCCGAGGTCGACTACACCGAGAGCATGATGGGCTCGGGGTTCGAGGTGGTCAACCCCAACGTCGTGGCCTCTTGCGGCTGCGGCTCCTCCTTCCGCATCGCGGACGAGGAGCCCAGCTGCGGCTCCGCCGCATAGACGGCGGCGCAGGGGCGTCCTCGGCGTGGCGCGCAAGGACGAAGGCTCGGTCCCGACCGGCAGGATCAGGCGGACGGCGAAGGTAGCCGGCCTCGCGGGCGGTCAGACGGCGCGCAACTACGCCACCAAGGCGGCGAACCTCACGCGCGGCGAGCAGAAGCGGCGCGAGGCCGCGATGCGGCGCCAGGCCGAGGCGGCCGAGCAGATCCTCGAGGTGCTCGGGAACATGAAGGGCGCGGCGATGAAGGTCGGCCAGGTCGCCTCCTACATCGACACGGGTGCCTTCCCCGAGGAGTTCCAGGCGCGGATCCAGGAGAAGCTCGCCGAGTTGCGCGACTCCGCGCCGCGCGTTCCGTTCGAGCAGATGCGCGCCGTTATCGAGGACGAGCTCGACGCGCCAATCGACGAGCTGTTCGAGGACTTCGAGCCCGACGCGGTCGCCGCCGCCTCGATCGGACAGGTCTACCGCGCGCGGCTGCCCGAGACCGCCCGCGGACCGCTCGCCGGGCGCCCGGTGGCGGTCAAGGTGCAGTACCCCGGCGTCGCCCAGGCGGTCCGCGCAGACCTGCAGAACCTCGGGCTGCTGATGCGAGTCGCGAAGCGGATCGCGCCCGGAATGGACGCCAAGGCGATGACGGCCGAGATCAAGGAGCGGCTGTCCGACGAGCTCGACTACGAGCAGGAGGCCCAGGCCCAGCGGGCGATGGCGCGCGCGTGGCGCGGCCACCCGTTCGTCGTCATCCCCGACGTGGTCACCTCGCTGAGCCGCGAGCGGGTGCTCGTCACGGAGTGGGTGGAGGGCCGCTCGTTCGAGGAGGTGAGCGAGCTGCCGGCCGCGGAGCGCGACCGCTTCGGCGAGATCGTCTACCGCTTCTTCCTCGGCTCGCTGTACCGCAACGGGCACTTCTCGGGCGACCCCCACCCCGGCAACTATCGGCTGATGGACGACGGCCGCGTCGCGTTTCTCGACTTCGGGATGACCAAGCGGGTCGGCCCCGACCAGCTCGCGCGCGAGGTGGCCGTCTACCGCGCGGGCATGGACGGCGACGCCGAGGCGCTGCACGCCGCGCTCGCCGAGATGGGCTTCTTCGACGCCGACAACCCCGCGCTGCCGCCGGCCGCGGTGCTCGAGCAGTTTCGTGCGGCCGCCGCGTGGTACGTCGACGACCGCCCGCTGACGATCGACCGCGCGGTCGTCACCGAGGTGCTGATCGCCGCCAGCGATCCCCGCTCCGAGTACTGGGAGCTGATGCGCCACCAGACGCTGCCGGCGGAGGCGCTGCTGGCCCGGCGGATGGAGGGACTCGTACTGGGCGTCCTCGGGGCGCTCGGCGCGACCGCGAACTGGCACCGAATCGCGCGCGAGTGGCTCTTCGACGATCCGCCGTCTACGCCGCTCGGCGAGGCGGAGGCCGAGTTCTTCGGCGGGCAGCGCGCCGTCGCGTGACGCCGCCGTTCGACCACCTCCAGGAGTGCGACCCGGTGCTCGGGGCGCTCGTCGCCGCGCACGGCCCGCTCGATGCCAAGGCGCGTCGCCGCGGCCGTCCCGACGACGCCTACGGCGCGCTCGTACGCTCGATCGTCGGCCAGCAGCTGTCGGTCAAGGCGGCGCGGACGATCTACGACCGCCTCTGCGCGCTCTACGACGGACGCACGCCGAGCCCCGCGGAGCTGATCGCGACCGACCCCGACGAGCTGCGCGCGGTCGGCCTGTCGCGCGCCAAGGCGGCATACCTGCGCGACCTCGCCGAGCACGTCGAGGACGGCCGCGTCGACCTTGAGGCACTGCCAAAGCTGCCCGACGCCGAGGTCGCCGCGCTGCTGACCGCGATCAAAGGGCTCGGTCAGTGGACCGTCGACATGTTCCTGATGTTCCACCTCGGCCGCCCGGACGTGCTGCCCGTCGGCGACCTCGGCATCCGGCGCGCGGTGCAGCTCGCCTACGGGCTCGACGGGCTGCCGAACGCCGCCGAGCTGACGACCCTCGCGGAGCCGTGGCGGCCGCACCGGACGCTCGCCTGCCTGTACCTCTGGGCGTCGCTCGACAACGCGCCCGCGTAGTCGCGAAGCCGCATGGGGCGCGGGTCGGTTGCGCTTGCGGTTTTTCACACATGCCCATGGGGTAAGGGGCGGGATGTCCCCCCGAGGAGGAGATGACCTATGGACACCGGATTGCTGATTGCGTTGATCGTGGCCGCCCTGATCATCTTGGCGATCGTGGTAATCGCCAGCCGCAAGGCGCGTGACCGCCGCAACGAGCAGCGCCGGGTCGAGGCCGGCGAGCACCGCGAGGAGGCCCAGATCACCGGCGCCAGAGCCGACCGCCAGCAGGCGGAGGCCGAGGAGCGCGCCGCGCGCGCACGGGCGGAGATGGCCTCGGCCGACGAGCAGGCCGCCCATGCGGCTCGCGAGCGACGGGCAGCCGACGAGCGTCACCAGGAGGCCGCGCGGCTCGATCCCGACGTCGACGAGAACGATCCCGACGCGGTGCGCGGCTCGACGACGAACGACACCGACACACGCACCGGCGCGACGACGACGGACACCGACGAGCAGGCTGGCAGCAGGCGAGACGTTCGCTGAGGCCCGGGCCGACAGGTAGAGTGCCCGGCTGATGCCGGTCGCCGTCGTCTCCGACACCACCGGGTACCTGCCGTCGGAGCTGCTCGACCGGTACGGGATCTCGGTCGTCCCGCTCTACGTCGTCTTCCCGGACCGGACGGTCCAGGAGTCCGAGATAACGGACTACCCCGCCTACTTCGAGGAGCTGCGGCGCGCCGACAGCCTGCCGAAGACCTCGCAGCCGTCGATCGGCGACTTCACCGCCGTGTTCGAGCCGCTGCTCGCGCGCGGCGACGAAGTCGTCTCGATTCACATCTCGGGCGGGATCTCCGGCACGGTCGAGGCCGGTCGCCAGGCCGCTGACCAGCTCGAGCGCGAGGGCAAGGGCGGCGAGCGCGTGCGGATGGTCGACTCGGCCACCGCCGCCGGCGGGCTCGGGATCGTCACCCTTGCCGCCGCCCGCTGCGCCCAGCTCGGAGGCACCGTCGACGAGGTCGTCGACGCCGCCAACCGCGCCCGCGCGGAGCTGAAGATGTGGTTCGCGCTCGACACGCTCGAGTTCCTCAAGCGCGGCGGGCGGATCGGCGCGGCCAGCGCGTGGATCGGCTCGACGCTGAAGATCAAGCCGATCCTGACCGTGGAGCGCGAGCTGAGCCCGGTCGAGCGCGTGCGCACCTCCTCGCGGATGCTCGAGCGGATGATCGACTACGCCCAACAGCGCCACGACTCGGGCGCGGACGCCTGGGTCGTGCAGCACATCGCCGCACCCGACCAGGCGAAGCGGCTGGCCGACGGCTGCCAGGAGATCTTCGGCCGCGAGCCGCTGTTCATCAGTGAGGTCGGGCCCGTGCTGAGCACCCACACCGGTCCGGGCATGCTCGGCGTCGGCTCCGTACCGACGCGCTTCTTCGAGTAGCCACCGCACCGCTTCGAGCGGCGCCCCGGCAACGTCCGGGCCGACGGGCAGTCTTCGCCGCATGGGTCGGGACGTACCGGCGCCGCGAGCGATCGCGACGGCTGTGTTGATCGCGGTCAGCGTGCTGATCGCGATCTACGTCGTCTACCTGCTGCGCAAGCCGATCGGCTGGCTGCTGATCGCGACGTTCCTCGCGGTCGCCCTGTCGGGGCCGGTCAACCTGCTCCAGCGCCACATGAAGCGTGGCTTCGCGATCACGCTCGTCTACCTCGGCATGCTGCTCGTGCCGATCGCCATCGGCGCCGTGGTCATCCCGCCGATCGTCACGGGGGCCGAGGACCTCGCGAGCAACGCGCCGCAGTACGCGCGCGACGTCGCCGACTTCGTCGACGAGAACGAGCGGCTGCAGCAGGTCAACGAGGACTACGACATCACGACCAAGCTCGAGGAGGAGGCCGGCAAGCTGCCCGCGAAGATCGGCGACGCGGCGGGCGTGCTGCGCGACGTCGGGCTCGGGATCGTCAACTCGGTCTTCGCGCTGATCACGATCCTGATCCTGACTGCCTTCATGCTCGGCGGCGGGCGAAGATGGATCGAGGCGGGCCTGCGCTACCTGCCACCGGAGCGAGCACAGCGGACGCGACGCGTGATCGACCGCTCGGCGCGCGCGGTCGGCAATTACGTCGCCGGCGCGCTGTTCCAGGCGACGCTGGCCGGCATCACCTCCTACATCGTGCTGACGATCCTCGGCGTCCCGTTCGCCGAGCCGCTCGCTCTGGTGATCTTCTTCCTCGACCTGATCCCGATGGTCGGCGCCACGATCGGCGCGATCATCGTCGGCGTCTTCACCCTCTTCGGCGGCGACTTCCCGACCGACACGATCATCTGGACGGTCTGGTCGATCGTCTACCAGCAGGCCGAGAACAACCTCGTCCAGCCGCAGATCCAGAAGCGCGCCGTCGACATCAACCCGTTCCTGGTCGTGGTCTCGGTGCTGTTCGGTGGCACCCTACTCGGGATCCTCGGGGCGCTGATGGCCGTCCCGGTGGCGGCATCGATCCAGATCGCGATCCGCGAGTACGCGGACGCGCGCGGGATCAAGCCGCGCTCTCCCCCGCCGGACGAGCAACCACCGCCCGAGGCGCCGGCGCAGGCTCCGCCGGACGCGCCGCCGGCCCCGGCGTAGCGGCGTGGTCGCAAGCGGCGGCTCGGAGTGCAGGGGTCTCTGGTGGCGGCGCTCCTGTGGGGCGTCCTTGAGGTGCGGGTTCGCGCTGGGGTGGCTGGGAGAGATACGAGTGGCTGAGCTGCGGGACCGGTCTTTGGCTGGGTAGGGCGGCGAGAGGGTGGCTGGTGGCCGGAGAGCCGGCTCCGCTCGGTGGGAGCGGCTCTCGGGCGGTCGGGAGTTGGCGCTCGGTGGGTTGGGGTGCTCGCGTGGGCGGTGTTGGGGCCTGGGGCGGTGTTGGGGCCTGGGGCGGTGCCGGACCTCGAAAGCTGGTCCAGACGGCCGAAATTCGGGACGTTTGGAACTTTGTATGACCTAAAGGTCATACAAAGCTCCAAACGTCGAGATTTCGCCTGCCAGACCCATCCCATATGCACCTTTGCCGGGCCAGGTCAGCCACTCGTGCAACGACCCCTCCGGACGACCGAGAACCACTCCCACCGAGCGGAGCAGGCTCTCCGGCCACCCACCACTCCGCAATCCGCCCTACCCAGCTAAAGACCGCTGGAGCAGCTCAGCCACTCGTATCTCTCTCAACAACCCCAGCTCGAACGAGGCCTCAAGGACGCCCCACAGGAGCGCCACCCAGCCGGCGGCGCCAGGCGCCGACTAACGCCTGCGGCGGAAGAGCGAAACGGTGGCGGCGATGCCACCGCCGATCACGAAGCCGGTGACCGCGGCAGTGGTGAGCGCGGCCGAGCGGTTGTCGGCGAGCTGGCGACGCCAGTCGGAGATCTCGGCGACCTTGGAGCGGAGGTCGTTGACGGAGAAGGCGAGCTCACGGCGCGTCTCCTCGATCGACGCGCGGATCTGCTCGGGGCTGCGGTTGGCGGGAACGCTCGACATCGGTTAGCTGCTCTCCTTCGATCCGGTCTGCTCGAGCTTCGAGGCGGCGATCGCGGCCGGCTCGCCGCTCGTGGAGGCGCCGGGCTGCGTGCCGGAGGCTGTCGTGTCGGGCGTTGCGGCGCCGCCATCGGCCTGCTTGGCCGCGGCCTTGTCAGTCTCCTTGGTGTGCTCGAGCGAGCGCTCCAGCTGGTCGCGCTCGACGGCTTGATGCTCGAGCGTCTGGCGCGTGAGCTTCGCCTGCTCGATCGCCATGTCGGGCGTCGGCGGCCCGGCCTTGAGCCACTTCGCGGCGAGGAAGCCGGCGATCGCAGCGAGCAGGACCAACAGCAGCGTGACGATCCCGAACGCGACCCAGACGCGCAGGTCGAAGACGTCGTAGAGGAACCACGCGAGCGTGTGCAGGAACATCACCAGCGCGAAGACGAGGAACACGCCCGCGGCGGCTCCGACACCGGCGCCGCGCGCCATCTTCTTCGCCTTGCCGAGGACCTCCGACTTCGCGAGCTCGATCTCCTCGCGAACGAGCAGCGACGCCTTCTCGGAGACGTCGGAGACGATCTCGCCGAGGCTCTTGTCGGCGTTCGACGGGGTCACCGGCCAAGCCTCCTGAGGATCTGGGCGAGCACGAGGCCGCCGACGAACGCGCCGCCGACGTACAGCTCGGGCTTGCTCGCGAACGGGTCGTCGCCGTGCGCGGCGAGGTGGGCGTCAGCCGGAGACTGGCCACCGGGCGGCGCGGCCGCCGCGGCCGGCATCTCGGGGGTCTTCGGCTGGGATGACTCCATCAGGCGTCGGGCGGATCCTCGTCGAAGACCCTTACCCAGATCATCGTCGCGACACGCTGCGCGACGATCGTCGAGAGCGCCCCGACGCCGGCCAGGACGCCGCTCCACATCAATCGCTTGACGAGATCGTTCTCCATAGGCGCCGATTCAACCAGAAACCGCTGGAGTGCCGGTTGGCGAGACCTCGAGGCCACCGCAGATCGCCTCGACGACGAGTCCCTTGGCGCGCTCGAACTCCTCCTCGGTGGCGGGCAGGAGGTCGAAGATCCAGCCGGAGAGGAGCTGCTCGATCGCGCCGTAGAAGCAGAGCGCGGCGAACTCGGCCGAGATGTCTTGCTTGAAGGTGCCGTCGCGGCGGGCGGCCTCGACGATCTCAGCGATCCGCCCGTAGGCCTCGCGGATCTTCTCGAGGTGGAGGCGGCCGAACGAGTTCGCGGCGCGCGTGACCTCGACGATGATCACCTTCATCAGGTCGGGCTCGTGGCGGTAGGAGTCGATGATGAAGCCGGCCACCTGGTAGAGCTTCTCGCGCGGGGCGAGCTGCTCGCGACGGTCGATCTCGGCGATCGCGTCGAGCATGATCTGCCAGCGCTCGAGGAACAGCTCGTTGAGGATCTCCTCCTTCGAGTCGAAGTAGTGGTAGACGAGCCCGTAGGCGACGCCCGCCTCGTCGGCTACGTCGGAGACGCGGCAGTGGTGGAAGCCCTGACGCGCGAAGACGACGATCGCGGCGTCGAGGATCAGGCGGCGCTTGTCGACCGCGCCCTGGCGCGGGGTGGCGGCCATCAGGCGGTGACCTCCCGCGGCCAGCGGTAGGCAGACGGGACGCGGTTGGCGAGGCTGGGCAGCGTCGCGCGCACCTCGTCCTGACGCGCGAGGTCGAGGTCGGCGGCGACGAAGCACTCCTCGTCGGCGGCGCGGACGAGCACGTCGCCCCAGGGGTCGACGATCTGCGAGCCGCCGTAGCTCTCGTTGCCGCCTGGATGGACGCCGATCTGGTCGGCGGCGACGACGAACGCCTGGTTCTCGATCGCCCGCGCGCGCACGAGCGTGACCCAGTGAGCGGCCCCGGTGACGGCCGTGAACGCGGACGGTACGGTCAGGACGCGCGCCCCGCGAACAGCGAGGATGCGGAACAGCTCGGGGAAGCGCAGGTCGTAGCAGACGGTCAGGCCGAGGCTGACGTCGCCTGCCGCGCTCGTGACGATCTCGTCGCCCGGCTCCTCGGTCGCCGACTCGCGGTACTCGCGCCCGCCGACGACGACGTCGAACATGTGGATCTTGCGGTAGGTCGCGCGCAGCTCGCCGTCCGGGCCGATGTGGACGGAGGTGTTGGCGAGCTTCTCGCGGCCCTCGCGGCGCTCGGCGATCGAGCCGGCGACGAGATCGAGGCGAAGCTCACGCGCGAGCTCGCGCGCCCAGGCGATCGTTGGCCCGTCGAGCGGCTCGGCGCCCTCGACGAGCTGCTCGTGGGTACCGAGGACGTTGAACTTCTCGGGGAGGACGACGAGCGTGGCGCCATCGTCGGCGGCTGCGCGGACGAGCCGCTCGGCGGTCGCGAGGTTCCCCTGCTTGTCTTGCTTGGAGCTCATCTGAACCGCCGCGGCACGCACGTCGACATCTCCCCCGTGAGTCAGATTGACTCGTCAGTCAACGAGTCTAACGTCGGCCGCGGGCCCTATGCCACCGGTACCGCGGCGCCGCGCTCGCGGACGACCATGTCGAGCCCACCGCGCGGGCTCAGCGTCGGCATCTGGCGCACGGTCATCGTACGGCCCGGCTGCAGCTCGAGCCGGAAGCGCTGCAGCAGCAGGGTCACCACCGCCCTGATCTCCAGCTGGCCGAAGCGCATCCCGATGCAGGTTCGCGAGCCGCCGCCGAACGGCACGTAGGCGCCCTTCGGCAGCGCGGCCTTGCGCTCGGGTGTGAAGCGGTCGGGCACGAACGCCTCGGGCTCGGGGAAGACCTCGGGCAGCCGGTGGCTGGCCCAGGAGGAGTAGTTGACGTATGCGCCGGCGGGGATCCGGACGCCGGCGAGCTCGCATGCCTCGACCGCTCGGCGCGGGCCGATCCAGGCCGGCGGGTACAGGCGCAGGGTCTCGTCGAGCACGAGCTCGAGCCGCGGCAAGCCGCCGGTCAGCTCGGCGATGCCCGGCGGGCGGCCGCCGAGCACGCGGTCCTGCTCCTCGTAAAGGGCCGCAAGCTCGTGCGGGTTGCGCGCCAGCTCGTAGAGCAGGAACGAGATCGTCGACGTCGAGGTGTCGTGACCGGCGAACATCAGCGTGATCGCCTGGTCGCGGACCTCCTGGTCGGACAGTGCCGAGCCGTCCTCGTCGGTCGCCGCGAGCAGCATCCCGAGGATGTCGCCCTCGCCGGGATCGCCGGACGCGCGCCGGCGGCGGATCTCGTCGAAGAGGATCCGGTCGAGCTGCTCGCGCGCCGCGTGCAGGTTGCTCCACGGCGAACCGGGGCCGCGCAGGAAGCGCAGCGCGAAGTCGGTGCCGTAGAAGGACAGCGCGCGCTCGAACTCGACCGCCGCGCGTGCGCCGGTGTCGCCGTCGTCGGGGTCGAGGCCGAGCAGCGCGCGCATCGCGACCCGCATCGCGAGCGTGCGCGCCCAGTGGTAGACGTCGACGACCTCGCCTGGGCGCCAGTCGCGCAGTGCGAGCTCGGCCTCCTCGATCATCGTCCCGGCAGCAGCGGCGATCTGCTCGCGGTGGAAGGCCGGCAGCATGATCCGCCGCGCGCGGCGGTGGTAGTCGCCGTCGATCGTCAGCAGCCCGTCACCGAGCAGCGGGATCAGGTCGCCGAAGCCGCCCTCGCGCCAGTGGAAGTTGCGCGCGTCGGTGACGAGGATCTGATGGTTGGCCTCCGGCCCGAGCGCCCAGATCTGCTGCTGGTGAAGGATCCGCAGCGAGAAGACCGGTCCGTAGCGCTCGTAGGCCGCGAGCACGATCGGGAGCGGATCGCGGGCCATCTGCCGCGTGCGCGACGCGCTGAAGTCGACTGGCCCGGGCGGGAACGAGCCGCGGTTGGCGATCTCATCTCGCGTGTCGCGGAACAGCCGTCCGATGACGCTCGTGCTGACGGGCGCCGGACGCGCGGCCGCCGAGGCCTCCTTGCCAGACGGCGGCGGAGCCTCGGTCGTCGCTGCCTCCATGACGGCAGCATAGTGCGACTGGCCAGCCAGCCAGTCGCGGCGACGGGTCGATCGCGGCCGTAATCCGGCCGCAACAAGCCCGCCGTCGAGAGCGACATCGCGAGGGGCCGATCGCGGCCGTAATTCGGCCGCAACGAGCCCGGCGTCGAGGGCGATGTCCCGAGGGGCCGGTCGGGGCCGTGCTCCGGCCGGAATCTGCCCAGGGCGATAGCTTGCGCGGGATGGGCCTCAAGCCGATCCGTGGACCGGCTGTACGGGAGCTGGGCCTGGCGCTGCCACCCGAGCCGATGCCGGCATGGCGCGGCGGCCGGCCGCTTAAGCGATGGCGCTACGTCGGGGTCTACACCCCCCACGTGATGCTGTGCGTCGGCGACGCGCGGATCGGTCCCGTTCCACAGCGCTGGTGGGCGGTCGCGCTGCCCGGCGGCGAACTGCACGAGCGAACGACCTTTGGCCGTGGCGGAGTGGAGGTCTCGGACTCGAGTGTGCGGGTCAAGGCGCGCGGCGTGCGGATCGAGCTGGACCTGGACGAGTCGCCCGGCATCGAGATCGTGTCGCCGGTGGAGACCGGACGCCCCGACCCTGCGGCCCGCCCCTACATCTGGACCCGCAAGCAGGCGTGCGTCCCGGTGCGCGGCTTCATCGAGCTCGACGGCAGGCGGCTGTCCGTCGATGGCGACGGCGCTTTCGTCGACGACTCGGCCGGCTACCACGCGCGCCACACCGTGTGGAGCTGGTCGGCCGGGGTGGGCGTCGCCGCCGACGGCCGGCGGATCGGCTGGAACCTCGTCGAAGGCGTCCACGACGATCCGTTCGCAAGCGAGCGCACGCTGTGGATCGACGGCGAGCCGGTCGCGGTCGGGCCAGCCTCGTTCGCCGAGGACCTGTCCGAGATCGGGTTCGACGACAACCACGGCGTCCTCCGATTCGAAGAGTGGTCGCGCCGCGAGAGCTCTACGAACGCGCTGCTGCTGCGCAACCGCTACAGCCAGCCGTTCGGGACCTTCGCCGGCTCACTGCCGGGCGGCCTCCAGCTCGCCGAGGGCTTCGGCGTGATGGAGCGCCACGACGTTCACTGGTGACCGGGCGCGGCCGGTTGGCTAGCCCACCGGCGCCAGCGTCCGAACGAAGTCGTCGAAGGAGCTCGTGCCCGGAACGTCGATGCGCGGGAGCGACAGCATCGGGATCGATGCCGACGCGGCGTAGCCGGCGGTCGTGACGCCGTACTCGAAGCCGCAGGCGCCGACCATCCGCGCCACGGCGGCGTCAGTGTCGCCATAGGGGTAGGCGAAGGGGCGCACGAGGTGCCCGAGCTGCTCGACGAGCTGGGCCCGGCAGCGGCTCGCCTCGCGCACGACCTCGTCGAGGCCGAGCGCCGTCAGCATCGGGTGCGAGGCGCTGTGGCCGCCGAACTCGACGCCGTGGCCGTCGAGCGCGCGGATCGTGTCCCAGTCCATCAGCGGCACCGTCTCGCCGTATCCGCGGTCCCACTCGTTGGTGAGCCCGACGCGCTCGCTGACGAGGAAGACCGTCGCCTCGAGCTCGTACTGGCGCAGCAGCGGGTAGGCGTGCTCGGCGAAGTCCTCGTAGCCGTCGTCGAAGGTCAGCATTACGCGCCGCCCGGGCAGCGGCTCGTGGCGCTCGGCGGCCTGCCGCCACTCCTCGAAGCTCGCGCTGCCGTATCCGGCGGTGCGCAGGTAGTGCAGCTGGGCCTCGAACTGGTCGGGCGTCAGGCGCCACTCGCGCAGGCGCTCGTGGCCCGTCGGCGCGACCCGGTGGTACATCAGGATCGGCAGCTCCCAGCTGACCGGCTCGCCGCTGCCGGGGGTCGGCGTCGGCGTGCCGCCCTGCCAGCGGAAGCGCTCCTCGACGACGCGCGGCAGGGACGCGGGCAGCGACGCCTGCTCACGTCGTGGCCGGGTGCGCCTTCGCCACGGCAGCCGGCGCGGGGCGTGGCGGTACGCCTGGACGCGGTAGAGCGGGTTGGCCAGCTCGCGCACCCGCTCGAGGCCCGCGCTCGTGAGCGCCTCCTCGATCACGCGCGCGCCGAACGGGACGTCCCAGTCGAAGCCCGGCTTCCCGGGGTCGTCGACGAGCAGGTTGGCGTGCGCGCCGACGAAGCTGCCGTCCGGCGCGAGTGCAGCGGCGATCGAGCGCGCGGCATGGTCGAGCCGGTCGCGATCGCCGGCGTAGTAGAGGACCTCGCTGCAGACGATCAGGTCGTAGCGGCCGGCGATCGGGTCGCTGAAGAGGTCGTGGTACTCGAAGTCGACGTTGTCGAGGTCGGCGCAGCGCTGCCGGGCGCGACGTAGAGCGACCGTCGAGACGTCGGAGGCGACGAGCCGCTCGACGTGCGGCGCGAGCTGACGGGTGAAATGACCCTCCGCGCAGGCGAGCTCGAGCGCCCGTTCCGGCCTCGCGTCGATCAGCGACAGGGTCTGGTCGTACTTGCCTTGCTCGTACTCGCTCGTGTAGCCCCATGGATCGGCGCCCGAGGCGAACAGGGCCTCGAAGAACGCACGGCCCGGGCCCGGCCTCACCCCCGCGTCGGTTGCGGGCACAGGTGGCTCGACGGCGTGTGAGTCCTCCAGCGAGCGGCCGTCCCAGACGATGTCCGGGGCGTAGATCGCCGCCGCGCCCGGGGCCGGCTCGCCGACCTCGATCACGGGATCGCCCGCTGCACGCGCGGCCGCGACCGCCTCCGAGGCGGCCGCGCGTGGCACGGCAGCCGCCCGCGAGCCGCTCAGGCCGGTGACCGCGCCGCGGCGGCGCGCGATCACGTACCCGCTGTCGGCGCCCTCGAGCGCCCGCGTGGCGTGCCGCTCCCACCCCGGCGCCAGCGACGACCCTTCGGGAGCCGCCGCCGCGGCGGCCGGAACCGCCGCACGCGCGGCGGCCGCGGCGCGCAGCCGCTCGCGCAGCGTCGAGCCGTCGAGCAGGGGACGTCCGATCAGGCCCTCGCGGACCGCCAGCCGGCAGAGCTCGAAGCCGGCCTGGGTGCAGATCTCGCGCCGCAGCGCGCCGGCCGTCACCCGCCCGTCGACCGGCTCGACCTCGACGGCGGCGAGCGTCGCGCCGCCGACGCCGGCCGCTACGCGCAGCGTGCCCTCGCCCAAGATCTCCGGCAACGGAGCCGACAGCTCGACGGCGGCCCATCCCCCACTCGCCCGCTCGCGCCCGGCCGGCACGAGCTCGTCGTCGTGGGCGGCGTCGTAGAACGCGGCGTTGCCGGTCTCCGGATCGCCGCAGACCTCCTGCAGCAGCAGCTCCCAGCCGGCGTAGTCGTGCACGACCTGCTCGAGCGGCCGATCGGACTCGACCGACTCGTCGACGAGCGTGTGGCCGCGCCGCCGGACCACGAGCCGGCCGTCGCCGCGGCCGACGTCGAGCTCGCGCGCGACCGTGGCGCCGAGGAAGGCCCCGAGCAGCTCCCAGGCCTGCTCGGCTACTACCGCGTCGGCGACCAGGCTCGCCGGGACGCGACCGTCGAAGGCCGGCAGCTCCAGCTTCTGGAGCGCGAGGCCGCCATAGCTGGGCTGCACGAGCAGGCGCTCGGTCCCCTCGGCCACGGCGATGTCGCTTAGGGGGCGCTCGAGGTCGACAGCCGCCGCGTCGATCCGGCCGAACAGCGAGCTCGTCGTGCCGCCGTCGGCGACCAGGCGCTCGAGCATCCGCTTCGTGCGCAACGCCAGCTGGGGCGCACCGGAGATCCGCTCGAGCCGGTCGAGGAAGCGCGCGACGTGGTCGACCAGCTCGGTGGAGAACGAAGGCCAGTCCGAGGAGATCGTGCCCGCCCCGAGCGGGACCGCGTCGAAGAGCGCGTAGGCGACGTCGCTCGAGCCGAGGTCCTCGCAGCGGTCTCCGGCGACGGCGTCGAGCATCGCGACGGCGTCGTGGCCCTGGCCGAGCGCGAGCGCCGCCGAGTAGACCGCGTGCACGAGCCGCGCCCGCGTCCGCTGGCCGACGTCTTCGCCGTCGCAGCGCTCGTGCGGCTCGTGGTCGAGACGCGCGTCGGGGCCGTGCGCGCGGTCGATCACGACCAGCCCGTCGTCGAGCAGCTGCCGGCTCGCCATCGAGGCGGAGGCCTTGCGCATCCGGTAGTAGGCGAGCTGGGCGTCGACCCGCCCCCAGCTGGCGCCGAGGCGGGAGAGCCGCATCCAGAGGTCCCAGTCCTCGCACGTGCTGAGGTCGGGGTCGAAGCCGCCGGCGCGCCGCACGAGCTCGCGGCGGACCATCACGGCGTGGATCGCGAAGGCGCAGTTGTGGGCGTGCCAGCCGAACATGTCCTCTTCGCTGCGCGGGCATATCTCCTCGACCTGGCGCCCGTCGGGAGCGATCCGCGTCCAGCCGCAGTGGACCGCGTCGAGCTGGGGACGCTCGGCCAGCGCCTCGTGCAGGCGCGCGAGCGCCTCGGGCGCCAGCCAGTCGTCCGCGTCGAGGAACACGAGCCAGCCTGCGCGGGCCGCCTCGATGCCGGCATTGCGGGCCGCGGACACGCCCGCGTTTGCCTGATGCACCAGGCGGACGCGGGAATCGCGCGACGCCTGCGCCTCGACCAGCGCGGCCGTGTCGTCCGTCGAGCCGTCGTCGACGACCACCGCCTCCCAGGCCGTGAGCGTCTGCGCCTGGAGCGAGTCGAGCGCCGCGGCGACGGTCTGCTCGGCGTTGTACGCGGGGATCACGACGGTGACCACAGGGGCCTCCACACTCTTGTCGCGGTCCACCGCGCCTGTGGTCAATCGATCCACTCCCTGGAAAACCTCATCCGTGCGGGCATCCTTCCGCATCCAGGCGAGAATTGGTCATAGCGGGAAAGCCGTGGCAGAATCGTTCGGTGCGGCCGCGCTCCTACCAGACGAATAGCGCGACCGCTATCGGAATCGGTGTCGTAGACGTCGCTGTCCCACTCGACTCCTTCGACTTCTCGACGGCTGACCGGTGGGACGTGCTCGTGCTCGACGGCGGACGGCCCGTGGCGCGCCTCGACCTCCCCTCGCCGGGAGCGGTCGACTCGGCCGAGCTGGCACGGGCCCTGATCTGGCCGCATGCGGAGATGCTGCGCGAGGGCCCGGAGGCGACGGTCCCGCCGCCACCGGCAGCGGGACGCCTCCCCCCGCCACCGCCGTCGTGCTCGGTGATCCTCTGCACCCACGGACGCCCGCAGCACCTGACGACGGCCCTCGATGCCCTCGCTGCGCTCGATCCCGCCCCGCTCGAGGTGATCGTCGTCGACAACGCGCCGGGTGAACACGACTGCGAGCAGCAGGTGCTGGGCAGGGGATTTCGCTATCTGCGCGAGGACCGCAAGGGGCTCGACAACGCCCGCAACGCCGGTGTCCGGGTCGCGCGCGGCGAGGTGCTCGCGTTCACCGACGACGACTGCGTCCATCCCGCCGGCTGGCTGAGCCGGCTCGCGGAGGCCTTCGAGGACCCGATGGTAGGGGCGGTCACGGGCCCCGCCTTCCCCTACGCGCTCGACACGCCCGCGCGCGTTCGCATGGAGCGCCAGGCCAGCCTGACGCGCGGGCTGCGCCGGCGCATCATCGACTGGACCTTGTTCTCGCCGGTCCATGCCGGCCAGCTCGGCGTGGGCGCCAACGTGGAGATCCGCGGCTCACTGCTGCGGGCGGTGCGGGAGCCGTTCCCGCCCGAGCTCGACGCCGGCACCGAGACGCTGTCCGGCGGCGACACCTACGTCCTCGCGCGGCTGCTCGCCGCCGGCCACCGCGTCGTCTACGACCCGGGCACGTTCGTCTTCCATCAGCACCGCGCCGACTGGCCGGCGCTCGACAGGGCGATCGTCGGCTATGGCGTCGGCGCGGGCGCCGCGTTCTGGAAGTTGCTGGTGCAGGACCGGGAGCTCGAGACGCCGCGCGCCGCCTGGTGGTCGTTGAGCCAGTACCTGCTGACCCAGCGGCAGCGGATGCTCGGGCGCGCCGACGCCGTCGAGACGCGCATCGCGTGGCGCTACCTGCGTGGAGCGCTCGCCGGGCCGCGCGCCTGGCGCCGTGCGCTGCGGACCCAGAGGCGGATCGACCCCGGCCTGCGACCGACGTCCCCGTTCCCGCCGCCGACGGCGCGGCCCTCGCCGGCGTCGGCCGCTCTCGCGCAGGCGCCGTCCCCGGAGACGGCGACGGCCGTGGAGGAGCCGCCGCGCGCGACGGTCAGCGGCGGCAGCTCCGACGCACCGCAGGTTTCGGTCGTCGTCCCGACCGTCGGACGTGCCGGCACCCTCGGCCCCTGCCTGGCCGCGCTCGCGGCGCAGACCCTGCCGGCGAGCGCGTTCGAGGTGATCGTCGTCGACGACACGCCAGCGGAGGTGGCCGACCCGCTCGACGTGACGGCTCCGGACGGGCGACTCGCGCTCCGCGTCCACCGAGCGGGCGGCCGTGGCGCCGCAGTCGCGCGCAACCAGGGCGCCGAGCTCGCGCGCGGCGAGCTGCTGCTGTTCCTCGACGACGACCTCGTCGCCGCGCCGGACCTGCTCGAGCGCCACGTCGCGAGCCATGCGGAGCGCGAGTCCGCTGCCGTGGTGATCGGATACTCGCCGCCGCGCCCGCCACGGGCCAACCTCGCCACGTTGAGCGCCTCGCTCTGGTGGGAGGACCACTTTCGCCTGCTCGAGCGGTCGCCGGTGCTCACCTTCATGGAGACGCTCAGCGGTAACGCCTCGATCGGGCGCGCGACCTTCCTCGACGGACGTGGCTTCGACGCCGGCTACGCGCGCCTGCGCCGCGAGGACTGGGAGTGGGGAGCGCGGCTGCTGGCGGACGGCATCGACCTACGCTACGAGCCGAGCGCCGTGGCCGCCCACGAGTTCGAGCTCAGCGCCGCGCGGCGGATCCGCGCCTGCCGGCTCGAGGCGGGCGGCGACGCCCGGCTCGCGCGCCGCCATCCCCACGCGGCCGCCTTCCTCCCGCTTGCGCTGCATCCGCCGACCCGTTGGCGCCATCCGCTGCGCCGAGTCGTCAACACCGCATTCGGGCATCCGCGCGCGGACGTCGTCAGCGTCGCGATGCTCGATGCGCTCGAGTGGGCGAATCTGCGCGGCGCCTGGGCGCGGATCTTCAACCGCGTCCAGCGCGCGGCCTACCTGCAGGGGCTGCGGACCGCGGGCTGGCACCCGCGCGAGCTTCGCCAGCCGCCGTCGGGCGCCGCCGTCGCACCGCCGGCGTCCTCGGCCCCTGGGACCCCCGTCCTGCGGGTCGTCGGCGACGAGAGCGGCTCCGCGGCGCCCCCGCACCTGCGGACCCCGGTCACGGTGCTGCTCGGCCCCGGGCGCCTACCAGGGGACGACCGGCGAGTCCAGGAGCTGATCGACGCCGGGGCGCGCGTCGAGCTGCTCGACGGCGAGCCCGACCGCCACTGGGAGCGCATCCTCGACGCCGTCGCGGTAGCAAAGACCGACTTGATCGCGATACCGCTCCCGGGCTGGACGCCGAGCCCGACATGGCTCGAGCAGGTCGAGCCGGCCTTCGACGCGCCACGGGTCGACATGGCTCTGGGACAGGGCATGGCGCCGACGCGGCCGGTCGAGCCGCTGACGCTGCACGAGCTCGAGCGCGGGCGCCTGCCCTACGCCCCGCTCGCCGGCCCGCCGGACTACCTCGTGCTGCGTTCGTCGACCCTCCCCCAGCTGCGCCGCGCGGCCGCGCACGCCGAATTCGGACCGATCGCGGTCGCACTCGCGTGCGCCGACGGCGTGCTCGCGGACGGCGCGCTCGTCGCCCACCGCAACGCGCACGGGCTCGACCCCGCCGGCGGCGAGTGGCCGACGATCGCGGAGCGCGAGTGCGCGAAGCTGACCGCCTGGGGCGCGCTGCTCGCCGACCACACGCTCGCCCAGCCGCCGCTGCAGGGAGCGGCGTGGGTGGCGGGCGTCGGAGCCGATCGTCTGGCCGTCGGCGCCTGGCATGCGCTGCGCCGCAGCCGGCTATCGCCCGCTTCGCGCACGGCGGCCGGCAGGTCGCTGCTCGCGGGCTACGCGGCGGCGATCCGGCGGCGGCAGACCGTGCCGGCACGCTGACCGCCGCTCAGGGCGCCAGCTCCCAGCGGTGCGCCGGGCGGAAGACGCCGTTGTCGTGCGCGCTGCCGGTGACCCGGAACCCGTAGGCACGCCAGTGGTAGTCGTAGGCGTACTGCCAGTCGGCGGAGTAGACGCCGACGTCGACCCAGTACTCGCCGGGCAGCAGCCCGAGGTCCTCGAACGAGAGCCGGACCTCGACCGGCTCGCTCACGCGCCCGAGCGCGACGCCCTCGCCGTCGGTGCCCGTGTCGTAGCAAGTCAGCTCGTCAAGCGCGCGCGTGACGGTGATGCCGACGACCGGCCGCTCCACGGCCCCCGCGACCGGGTCGAGGGTCAGCGAGACGGTGAGCCCGCCGCCGACCGCGATCTGCTCCAGCGGCAGGCCGTCGGGCCCGCGCAGAGTCACGTCGCGGATCACCGCCTCCTGGCTGCCGTAGCGGTTGCGCCCGAGCTCGAGCCCCTCGAGTGGCGCCTCGTCGTCGTCGGGCTCGGGGGTGCGGGCGCGCGTCTCGTCGTGCATCGCGGTGCGGTAGAGCTGGACGATCTCCTCGGCGGCTCCCTGCGCGCGGGCGTGGCCGCGCTCCATCCAGATCGCGCGGTCGCACTCCTCGGCGACCTGCTCGAGCGAGTGCGAGGCGAGCAGGACCGCGGTTCCACCGCGGCGCAGCTCGGCGATCCGATCCATGCAGCGCTGCTGAAAGCCAAGATCGCCGACGGCGATCACCTCGTCGAGCAGCAACAGCTCGGGCTCGAGCTGGGCGACGACCCCGAACGCGAGCCGCAGGCGCATGCCGTCGCTGTAGGTCCGCAGCGGGGCCTCCTCGAAGCCCTCGATCTCGGCGAAGGCGAGGATGTCGTCGAGGCGGGCGAGCGCCTCGCGCCGACGCAGGCCGGCGCCGAGCGCCGCGGTGACGGCGTTCTCGCGACCCGAGAGCTCGAGGTCGAAGAGGTCGCCGAGGCTGAGCACCGAGGCCGTGCTCTCCGGCACGAGCACCCGGCCGCGCGTCGGGCGGCCGATCCCCGAGGCGAGCCGCAGCGCCGTCGACTTGCCCTCGCCGTTGTGCCCGATCAGCCCGACCGCCTCGCCGGCGTCGAGCTCGATCGACACGTCGCGCAGCGCCCACAGCTCCTCCCGCGCGCGTACGAGCAACGGCAGCCGGCGGCTGAGCGCCGCGCGCAGCGTCGGCGCGCCGGGCGTCCAGCGCGGATAGCTCTTCCAGACGCCGTCGAAGCGCAGCCGGGGCGCACGGTGGATCGCGGGCAGGCTCATTGGAAGTCGGTGAAGCGGGGCTCGAGGCGGCGGAAGAAGAGATAGCCGGCGCCGGCGACGACGACGCTGCCGACTGCGAGCAGCACGATCAGCCACGCCCCGGGGGCGGGCTCGCCGAGTAGCAGCGCGCGGTAGGTCCCGATCAGGATCGCGACCGGGTTGAGCTCCATCAGGCGGGCGTACTCGTCCGGCAGGCTGCGCAGGCCGTAGAAGACCGGCGTCATGTAGAAGAGCAGCGTCAGCACGAGCGCGACGGCGTTCGGGACGTCGCGGAAGTAGACCGCGGCCGCCGAGGTGAACCACGCGATCCCGGCCATCAACAGCGCCTGCACCGGGATCAGCAGCGGGCACAGCAGCAGCGTCCAGCGCAGCTCGTCCGACAGCGCGAGCATCGCCAGCAGCACCGGCAGCGCGATCAGTACGTCGATCAGCGGCATGACCACCGACACGATCGGGATGGCAGCGCTCGGCACCCGGCTTTGGAGCACGAGGTGGCGCTGCGAGGCGAGGCTGGAGGCCGCCCCCGAGAGCCCGCTCGAGAACCACGTCCACACGATCAGGCCGATGAAGACGAACACCGGGAAGTTCTCGATGTCCTGGTCGAAGACCGTCGAGAAGACGAAGACCAGCACCGCGAGCTGCGCGAGCTGACGGATCAGCGGCCAGGCCCAGCCGAGCAGGGTCAGCTGGTGCGTGCTCTCCAGCTCGCGACGGGCGAGATGGGTGACGACCTCCCAGAGCATCGCCGGGGTGACCGGGTGGCGGTGGGCCGGCCGCAACCCGGACGCGTCCGGGCTCGGCAGCGACCGGTCTGCCGCCGGCTGCGGCGGGATGGACGCCGTGGGCCCGCTCATCGGTCCAGCATCGCGGATTCGGCGCGCGGGCTGAAGAACCGCACGGGATTCGTCAGGCGCGCGAGTCGCGGTGGCGGCGCAACTCGGTCAACAGCAGCTTCGAGTGCATCGCGGCGATCAGGTCGCGCAACGGCTCCGCCCCCGCCTCCATCAGGTCGGCGACGCGCTCGGGCTCGAGCTCGCCGGCGAGGCGCTCCAGCACGACCTCGACCTCCTCCTTGACGAGCTGCTCGATCGCGCCCTTGTAGCGCAGCGTGTCGTAGACCGTGAAGCCGATCTTCTCGTCGTAGCCGCCGGCGCGGAAGCGGCTGATCGCCTCGAGCATCCGCTCGTCGAGCTCGCCGTAGCCACGGCTGTTGGGAGTCAGGATGCCGATCTCCTCGAGCCGGTCGAGCGCCTCGCGCGGGATGCCGTAGCGGCGCTCGACGTCGGCGCGCGAGACGCGGCTGCGGTCCTCGCGCTGGGCGCGCTCCAGGATCTTGTCCTCGACCTCGATCAGCGCCCGCGCCCGCTCGGGGTCGTCCTCGAGCACACGCCGGATCGCCTTCAGCGGCATGAAGCGCTCCTCCTGGAGCTGCTTGATCAGGCGGATCCGCTCGACGAACTCGGGCGGGTAGTAGGCCATGTTGCGCGACGTTTTGACCGGGTCGGGCAGCAGCCCCTCGCGCAGGTAGTGCTTGATCGTGCCCGCGCTGACGCCGCTCGCCTCGGCGAGCTCGCTCATCTTGAGCAGGCCGTTGGCGTCGCTCATCGAGCCGGCCGCGGCTGTGGTGCGAGGGCGCGAACGCTCATGCCATGAACGAGCCGGTGGCGTCCGGTGACGGGCCGGCGACCGCTCCGGCCTGCTCGAGCGCCGCGACCTCGTCGTCGGAGTAGCCGAGCGCCGCGAGCACCTCGTGGGTGTGCTCGCCGAGCGCCGGCCCCGGACGGCGGATCTCACCCGGCGTGCGCGAGAGCTTGACCGGCACGCCGAGCTGACGGACGGGGCGCTCGGCGCCGGGCTGGTCGAGCTCGACGACCATCCCACGCGCGCGCACGAGCTCGGAGTCGAGCGCCTCGCCGAGCTCGAGCACCGGCTCGAGGCAGCAGTCGTGCTCGGCCGCAAACGCCTCCCACACGCCGCGCGTGCGGCTGGCGAAGACCCGCTCGACCTCGGCGTGGGCCTCGGATCCGGGCGGCTCGAACTGCTTCTCGATCAGGTCCTCGCGTCCGACGCCACGACACCAGGCCTGCCAGAACTTCGGCTCGAGCGCGCCGAGCGTGACGTGGCCGTCGCTGCAGGCGTACGGGCGGTAGCAGAGGTACCCGCCGGCCAGCTCGAGCTCGCCGCGGCGCGGGGCGACGCCGTCGGCGAAGTACTTGCCCGCAACCATCGCGAGCCACGAGAGCGCGCCGTCGGCCATCGAGACGTCGACGAGCTGGCCCTCGCCAGAGCGGTCGCGCTCACGCAGCGCGGCGAGGATCCCGAACGCCGCCATCAGCGCGCCGCCGCCGAGGTCGGCGATCTGGCCGGCCGCCTGGACCGGCGGCCCGTCGCGCTCGCCGGTCAGGCCGAGGAGGCCGACGAGCCCGAGGTAGTTCATGTCGTGGCCGGCGCGGTCGCGGTAGGGCCCGTCCTGGCCGTAGCCGCTGACCGCGCAATAGACGAGGCCCGGGTTCTCCTCGCGCAGCCGGTCGTAGCCGACGCCGAGCCGGTCGAGCACGCCGGGGCGGAACGACTCGAGCAGCACGTCGTGCTCGCGAACGAGCGCCAGCAGCACCTCACGCCCGCGCTCCTCCTTGAGGTTGAGCCGCATCGAGCGCTTGTTGCGGTTCAGCGACAGGTAGAGCGCCGACTTCGCCGAGTCGTCCGCGCCCTCGTAGTAGGGCGGCGCCCAGCGCACGTAGTCGCCCATCCCGGTGTCCTCGACCTTGAGCACGTCGGCGCCGAGGTCGGCTAGCAGCAGCGAGCAGAACCCGCCCGGCAGCAGTCGCGACAGGTCGAGCACCTTGACGTCGGATAACGCCTGGGGGCTCGCGCCCCCAGACCCCCCCGTCACCTGGCCGGCCGCGGAGGGCCCGCGGGGGCTCGCGGCGTCGCGGTCCGTCACGACGCCGAATCGATCGGGTGCGTGAGTGCCTCGCGGCGGGTGACCTCGCGCTCGCGCGGCACGCCGAGCAGCTCGCGCGCCTCGGCGACCGTCGCCGGGCGGCGGCCGACGTCCTCGGTCATCTGGCGCGCCTTGGCGATCAGGTCGCCGTTCGAGCGCGCCATCTCGCCATTCGGAAGGTAGAAGTTGTCCTCGAGGCCGACGCGGACGTTGCCGCCGAGCGCCAGCGCCGCCGCGACCAGGCGCCACTGGGCGCGCGAGACGCCGATCACTCCCCAGTTGTTCGGCCCCTCGGGACCGCCGGGAATCTGCTCCGCCATGTGCGCGAGGTTGCGCGGGTTGGGGCGGATGCCACCGGTCACGCCCATCACGCACGAGATCTGCAGCGGCTCGCGCAACAGGCCCATGTCGAGCAGCGGGTCGAGGTTGGCGACGTGGCCGCTGTCGAAGCACTCGTGCTCCGCGCGGATCCCGAGCTCGTTCATCGCGGTCAGCAGCTCGACGATCGTGTCGAACGAGTTCTCGAACACGGCCTTGAACACGAACGCCTTGCGCGAGCGCGAGTACTTCGCGTAGTTCATCGAGCTCATGTTCAGCGCCGCCACGTCGGGCCGCAGCTCGCGCAGGTAGGCGATCCGCTTCTCGAGCGGGACGCCGATCGCGCCGGTCGAGTAGTTGACGATCACGTCGTCGACCTCGGCGCGGATCGCCTCGGTGATCGCGCGGAAGTCCTCGATCTCGTAGCTCGGCACGCCCTCCGGCGTGCGCGCGTGGATGTGGATCAGCGACCCGCCCTCGTCGACGATCCGCCGCGCCTCGGCCGCGTACTCCTCGGGCGTGTACGGGATCGCCGGGCACTGGTCGCGGTTGGCGACCGCCCCGGAGATCGAGCAGGTGATGATCGCCGGGTCCTCGAAACGGCTCATGCGTCCTCCCCATCGATGTCGAGCACGACCTTGCCGACGGCGCGGCGGCCGTCGAGCTCCTCGAGCGCCGCGCGGACCTGCTCGAGCGGATAGCGGCGACCGACGATCGGTCGCACGTGACCCGCGGCGACCATGTCGTCGAGGGCGCTCGCGACCTCGGCCAGATACTCGGCCGCTCGAATGCGAAGTGCCCCCACCCCGCGCCGACCACGCTGACGTTGCGGAACAGCAGCCGGTTGACCGACACGCTCGGGATCGAGCCCTCGGTGAAGCCGATCACGACCAGCCGCCCCTCGGGCGCCAGCGCGCGCACGCTCTCGTCGAAGCGCGAGCCGCCGACCGGGTCGAAGATCACGTTCGCCGGGCCGGCCTCGCTGCGCCAGTCGCCGTCGCTGCGCACGACCTCGTCGGCACCCGCGTCGCGCGCGACGCGCTCCTTCTCGTCGGTCGAGACGACGGCGACGACGCGCGCGCCAAGGCCCTTGCCGACCTGGATCGCGGCGGTGCCCGTGCCGCCGGCGGCGCCGTGCACGAGCAGCGTCTCCCCTGTGCGCAGCGCCGCGCGCCGGGCGAGCGCGAAGTGGGCCGTGTGGTAGTTCATGAGGTAGGCCGCGCCCTGGCCGAAGTCGAGCTCGTCGGGGATGCGGAAGGCCGCCATCGACGGCACGCCCGCCACCTCGGCGTAGGCGCCGCCGAGCGGCGCCAGCGCGGTGATGCGATCGCCGGGCGCGAAGCCCGACTCCGGCGGAGCCTCGCGGACGACGCCGGCCAGCTCGCCGCCGAGCGTGAACGGCGGATCGAGCTTGAGCTGGTACTCGCCGCGCGTCTGAAGCAGCTCGGGGAAGGAGACGCCAGCCGCCTTGACGTCGACGAGCAGGTTGCCGTCGCTCGCTTGCGGCTCGTCGATCTCGACCAGCCGGACGGCCGCCGGGCCGGTCAGCTCGGTGACCTGGACGGCCCTCACGAGCGGACCGCCCGATTGGCTTCCGTATGACCGGCGAGCCTCATACCGGCATCACCCCTTGCTTCTTCCACGGCCGCTCGACGCGCTTGGTCGCCGCCATCTCGAGCGCCTTGATCACGATCGGGCGCGTCTCGCGCGGGTCGATGACGTCGTCGATCATCGCGTTGCCGGCGGCGATGTAGGGGTCGATCGTCGCGCGCACCGCGTCCTCCATCTGCTTGCGCGTCGCCTCGGGGTCGTCGGCGGCCTCGATCAGCGAGCGGCCGATGATGTTGACCGCTCCCTCGGCCCCCATCACCGAGATCTCGGCGGTCGGCCAGGCGACGATTAGATCGGGCTCGTAGGCCTTGCCGCACATCACGTAGTAGCCCGCGCCGTAGGCCTTGCGCACGATCACCGTGATCTTTGGCACCGTCGCGTTGGAGACGGCGTAGAGCATCTTCGCCCCGTGGCGGATGATCCCGGCGTGCTCGACCTTGGTCCCGACCATGAAGCCGGGCACGTCTTGGAGGAACAGCAGCGGGATGCCGTACGAGTCGCAGAGGTTGATGAAGCGCGCGGCCTTGTCGGCCGAGTCGTTCTCGAGGATCCCGCCGAGGTGCTTGGGCTGGTTGGCGACGATCCCGACCGGCCGTCCGCCCATCCGCGCGAGGCAGGTGATGATCGTGCGGGCGAAGCGCGGCTTCATGTCGAAGTACACCCCGTCGTCGACGATCCGCCGGATCACGTCGTACATGTCGTAGGGCTGGCGGTTCGACGCCGGCAGCACGTCGAGCAGCTCCTCGTCCATCCGCTCGACCGGGTCGGCGGTCTCGCGGATCGGCGGCGGCTGCTCGCAGTTCTGTGGGAAGTACGAGAGGTAGTCCTTGACCGCCTGGATGCACTCCTCGTCGGACTTCACCTCGAGGTCGCCGACGCCCGAGATCTTCGTGTGGATCTTCGAGCCGCCGAGCTCCTCCTGGGTGACGTCCTCTCCGGTCACCGCCTTGACGAGGTGCGGGCCCGCGAGCGCCATCGAGCCGCGGCCCTTGACCATCGGCACGAAGTCGGCGAGGCCGGGGATGTAGGCGGTGCCGGCCGCGCAGGGCCCCATCAGCGCGGCGATCTGCGGGATCACGCCGCTCATCACGACCTCCTCGCGGAAGAGGAAGCCCGAGCCGGCGAACAGCGAGCCGGCGGCCTCCTGGATCCGCGCGCCGGCAGAGTCGAGCAGCCAGATGAACGGGATCCGCTTCTGCAGCGCGAGCTCGCGCAGGCGCGTGACCTTGAGCTCGCCGGTCATCCCCATCGAGCCGGCCATGACCGTGAAGTCGTAGGCGCAGACGGCGACGAGCCGGCCGTCGACCTTGCCGTAGCCGGTGACGACGCCGTCGGCCGGCGCCTCCTTGCCCTCCATCGCGCGCTGCGCGAAGTGCGGCCGGCCGTGGATGCCGAGCTCGGTGAACGTGCCGGCGTCGATCAGCAGGTCGAGGCGTTCGCGCGCGGTCAGCTTGTCGGCGGCGTGCTGGCGGGCGATCTTCTCGGGACCGCCTCCCAGCTTGGCGCGCTCCCTGCGCGCGTGCAGGTCCTCGACGAGCGGGCGCAGCACTGACTCGGGCGGGGCGTCGGTCGCGGGCAAGTGATCCTCCGTCAGAAGTAAGAAGTCCTACTGCCTACTATCTCATGGATCCGGTGCTCGCCGGATCGGCCCAGCGAGCTACGCAGCCGCCCTCCAGGACCGATCCGCCTGCGCTCCGGTCCTAACCGATCGCCCGCGGCGATGCGTCCAACGGGCGAACGGAGAAACGGAACGCGAAGCGGTGAGACCCGGATTGCGGCCGTATTGCGGCCGAAATCCGGGTCTCACGCGGAGGACCGCTAGACGTTCGCCTCGGCGGGGATTGCCTCGAGCAGCGGCTCGAGCACACGCATGACGATCGCGGCGGCCTCTTGGCGGTCCTCGTCGTCGTCCGGCGCCTCGAAGGTGGTGACCTCGACGCCGACGAGCTCGCAGTCCGCCATCACGGCCTCGAGCAGGTCGAACAGCTTCTCCGGCGCCAGACCCTCGGGTGCCGGCTCGCGCGCGGGGAAGATCGCCGGGTCGAGCACGTCGAGGTCGAGGTGGACGTAGACGGGCGCGCCGTCGAGGGCGTTCTTGACCGCGACGAGTGTCTCGACCGGGCTCGCGCCGACGACCGTCACGTCGCTGCGCTCGAGCGACTCGCGCTCGCCCCCGTCGAGGTCGCGCACGCCCGCGAGCACGACGCGGTCGTCGGGCACCTTCTGCTCGATCGGCACCAGCCCTGCGTCCCAGCGACCGCAGGCGCCGGCGAGCGCCATCCCGCTCAGGCTGCCGCTCTCGGTCGTCTCCGGCGTGTTGAAGTCGCCGTGGGCGTCGAGCCAGAGCACAACGGTGTCGGGCCGGTGACGCATGACCGTCGGCAGCGTCGTTAGCCCGATCGAGCACTCGCCCGCGAGCAGCACCGGCAGCCTGCCGGCCGTCAGCGCGTCGTCGACCTGGCCGCCGGCCTCGAGCAGGCAGCCGCGCGAGTCGCGCAAATCCTCGTCCCAGCGCGAGTCGCGCGCCTCCCCGGGCGAGCCGACCTCGCGCGCCTCGCGGCCGAGGCGCTTGCCGATCAGCGGCGCGAGCGAGTCGACCCCGCGAACGGCGGCAGGCGTCCGGTCCGACGTGCGGCAGCGCAGGGCGACGAGCGCCGCGGTCACCGGCCGCTCCACTGCGGCTCGCGCTTCTCGAAGAAGGCCTTGACGCCCTCCTGGATGTCCTCGGTCGAGAACGACAGCGTCAGGTTGTGGTGCAGGAACTCGAGCGCGTCGTCGAGCGCCATGTCCTGCTGGCGATACATCGCATCCTTGCCGAGCCGCATCATCACCGGCGACTTCGCGGCGAGCTTCTCGGCCCACTCGCGGACCTCGAACTCGAGCCCGCGCGCCGCGACGACCTTGTTGACGAAGCCGGCCTCGAGCGCCTCCTTGGCCGTCAGCCGCTCGCCGAGCAGCAGCATCTCGTTCGTCTTCTTGCGCGGGACATTGCGGTAGATCAGCGCCATGATCATGAACGGGAACACGCCGACGTTGATCTCGGGCGTGCCGAACGTCGCCTTGTCGGAGGCGACGATCAGGTCGCAGGCGAGCGCGAGCCCGAGCGAGCCCGCCAGCACGTGTCCGTTGGCGGCGCAGATCGTCGGCTTGCCGAGCTGGCCGATCAGCCGGAACAAGGTCGGGAACTTGTCGGTGCCGAAGTGCTTGTGCACGAGCGGCACGTCGGCCGCGAAGCCGGTCAGGTTGCCGCCGGCGGAGAAGACCTTGTCGTGCGAGGAGGTGAAGACGACGCAGCGGACACCGTCGTCGTCACGCGCCGCGCTGAATGCCGCGATCAGCTCGTCGAGGGTCTCGTTGCCGAGCGCATTGCGCGTCTCGGGGTCGTCGAGCGTGATCGTCGCGATCTTCGCCTCGTCGACCTCGTAGCGGATCTTCTCGAAGTCCAAGCGTCCTTCCCCGGTCGGTCGTCGTCCTGCCTGGTACGCGGCCAGGTCGCCTCCTCCAACGACGAGATTATCCGGGCGCGGGCATCCAGGCAGCGCGCATGTCGACGCGCTCGCCGCGGAACGGGACGCCCTCGGCGTCGAGCAGGGCGCGCTGGCGGTCGCCCTTCGGCAGCGACCCGTCGGCGCGGACGATCCGCTGCCAGGGGACGCTCGGGTCGTCGCAGGCGGAGAGGACGGCGCCAGCGAACCGGGGCGCGCCCGGCGACACGTCGCCGTAGGTGGTGACGCGGCCGGCAGGGACGGCACGCACGCGATCGAGCACGGCGCGAGCGCGCGGGGAGAGGGTCGTCGACGTCGCGCTCTCCCCGGCCGCGCGCTGCGCCGGGCCGCTCAGAGGCCGTACGCCTCGAGCAGGTTCAGCCACAGCTCGCTGCGCGTCGGGAAGCTCGGGATCGCGTGCCAGAGGCGGTCGAGCGGGACCTCTGCGACGACGGCGATCGTGGCGGCGTGAAGCGACTCGGCGACCTCGACGCCGGTGAACGTCGCGCCGACGATCGTGCGCCGGTCCTCGTCGACGACGATCTGGCAGGTGCCGGCCGCGCCCTTGCCGACGAAGCTGCCGCCGGCGCTGCCCTCGGTGTCAACGTCGACCGCACGGACGCGCAGCCCGGCCTCCCGGGCCGAGGCGAGCGTGTGGCCGACGGCGGCGACCTGGGGCTCGGTGAAGATCACGCGCGGGGAGACGGGCCCGTCAGCGGTGACCTCCGCCTGCTTGCCGAGGATGTTGTCCGCCGCGGCACGCGCCTGGTACTTGCCCATGTGCGTGAGCTGGACGCGGCCGTTGACGTCGCCGACGGCATAGAGCCAGTCGCCGTCTACGGTGGTCGCGCGCATGCGATCGTCGACGTCGATCGACTTGCCGGGCTCGAGGCCGACGGAGTCGATCCCGATGTCGTCGGTTCGTGGGCGGCGGCCGGTCGACACGAGCAGCTCGTCGGCGGTCAGCGCCGGTCCGTCCTCGACCTCGACGACGACCTCGCCGCCGTTCGCACGGACGGCTGTCACCGAGGCGCCGACGCGCACGTCAACGCCGAGCGCGCGCAACGAGTCCCCCACCTGCTCGCCCGCGAACGGCTCCTCGCGCTCGAGCAGCCGATCGGCGAGCTGGAAGATCGTCACCTGCGAGCCGAGCCTGCGCCAAGCCTGTGCCAGCTCGACACCCGCGACGCCGCCGCCGAGCACCGCGAGCCGCGCCGGGACCTCCTTCGCGGTCGTCCCCTCGCGGTTGGTCCACGGCTCGGCCTCGCGCAGGCCGTCGATCGGCGGGATCGCCGCGGCGCTGCCGGTGGCGACCACGACCGCACGCTCGGCGACGAGCACGTCGTCGCCGACCCGCACTCGCCGCTCGCCGTCGAGACGACCCGCGTCGCGAATGAGCTCTATGCCCTTGTCCTCGACCCACGGGAGCTGCACCGCGTCGTCGAGGTCGTGGATCACCTCGTCGCGACGCGCGAGCACCGCGCCCACGTCCAGCTCCCCTCCGACCGCCTCGGCCGCTCCCGGCACCCGCCGCACCTCGGCCAGCACCTCCCCCGGGCGCAGCAGCGCCTTCGACGGCATGCACGCGTAGAAGGAGCACTCGCCGCCGACGAGATGCGGCTCCACGAGCGCCACCGACAGCCCGCCGTCCGCGAGCCGCCCCGCGGCGACCTCGCCGGCGGGACCAGCGCCCAATACCACTGCGTCGAAGGCCCGCTCAGCCATCTGCGCAGTCTCTCAGCGTCGGCCGCCGGCCGCCTTTGCGACATATCGCAGCTACGAACGACTAGGATGCTTATATGCAGCCTCTTGAATTGGGCGAGGTGACCTGGCGGCTCGATGACCACGACCGAGAGCTGCGCTACCTCCGCGAGGATCTCACGGCCGAGCGCCAAGCCCGCCACGCCGCCGCGCGCGAGGCCGACATTCAAAGGATTGAGGCATGGCGAAGAGAGATTCGAGGAGAGAGCCGCACAGTGGCGTCCCCACGGGCAAGCTCGAGAAGACACGAGCCTGTGGCTTCGAGCGATCGAAACCGTCGCAGTCGACCGCCCATCCGTCGGCTCCTACGTGGTCGTATCCGGGACGTGGAGGCAAGCGAGCTCATCAGCCGCAACACGGAGGCGTTCGAGCGCTTCCGTGACTCGATGGACCGCCACTCGGACGCCGCCGACCGCCACGCCGAGGCAGCCGACCGCCAGGCCCAGGCGGCCGAGCGACTCGAGGCGGCGGCCCAGGACCAGGCGAAGGCGTTTCGACACCAGAGCGACATCATGCGCGCGCTGGCGGCGAATCTGGAGGCACACGGGGAGATGCTCGATCGTCGCGGCGATGCGCTACTAGGGGCCTTCGCCAACCTCGCCGCGGAGATTCGCGGCTGGCGTAACGAGCGCTGAGCCCGAGCTGGAGCGGCGCTAGAGCCCGAGCTGGCGGCCGAGGATCTCCTTCATGATCTCGTCGGTGCCGCCGCCGATCGGGCCGAGGCGGAGGTCGCGGGCGGCGCGCTCGATGCCGCTGGCCGCCGAAGGCGGCGCCTTCATGTAGCCGGCGCCGCCGTGGATCTGGATGGCCTCGTCGGCGACCTCGCAGGCGGCGCGCTGGGAGAGCAGCTTGGCCATCGTGACCTCGCGGATCGCGTCGTGGCCCTCGTGGAAGAGGCGCAAGGCGTGGTAGGTGAGGGCGCGGGAGGCCTCGAACTTGGTCGCCATCGTGGCGACCTTGTGGCGGATCGCCTGGAACTTGCCGATCGGGCGGCCGAACGCCTCGCGCTCGAGCGCGTAGGCGACCGAGGCGTCGAGCAGCCGGCCCATCGCGGCGACGGCGCCGAGCGCCATCGCGATTCGCTCCCACTGGAAGTTGGCGACGATCAGGTAGAAGCCGCGGTTCTCCTCGCCGAGCAGGTTCTCGTCGGGCACGAAGACGTCCTGGAACGCGAGCTCGGCGGTGTCGGAGGCGTGCCAGCCGAGCTTCTCGAGCTTCTTCGAGACCGTGAAGCCGTCCATGCCCTTCTCGATCAGCAGGAACGAGAGGCCGCCGTGACCGCCCTCCTCGCTGGTCTTGACGGCAGTGACGACGACGTCGGCGCGAACGCCGCCGGTGATGAAGGTCTTCGAGCCGTTGACGACCCAGCCGCCGTCGACGCGCTTGGCCTGGGTGCGGATGCCGGCGACGTCCGAGCCGGTGCCCGGCTCGGTGATGCCGAGCGCGGCGATCTTCTCGCCGCGGATCCCCGGCACGAGGAAGCGCTGCTTCTGGTCCTCGGTGCCGAACTTGAAGATCGGCGGCGTGGCGATGTTCACGTGCGCGCCGATGCCGGCGGCGAGCCCGCCCGAGCCGGCGCCGCCGAGCTCCTCGATCAGCACCGCGTCGTGGAGGTAGTCGCCGCCCTCGCCGCCGTAGCGCTCCGGGTACTTCAGCCCGAGGAACCCGTTCGCCGCGAGCTTGGCGAAGACCTCGTTCGGAAACCAGCGCTCGTCGTCCCACTCCGCCGCGTGCGGGCGCAGCTCCTTCTCGACGAACCGCCGGATCGACGCGCGCAGATCCTGGTGCTCATCGGCGAACGGTGGCAGCGGCCGACTGCCCGCGGCCGCCGGCACGCCCTTGGTGAACTCGCGCGCCTCGCTCACAGCGTCGTGTGACCACGAGCGGCGTGGTCGAAGCCGAGCAGGTCGCCGCTGCGGTTCTTCGGTCCGCCGTGGTGGTAGGCGCGAACCTCGCGGATCAGCCCGTCCTCGAGCTCGAACCACTCCGTGCCGCGGTCGAGGCGCCGCTCGTCGGAGTCCGGCGGGTGCCACGTCATCGTCCACTCGATCACCACGCGCTCACCGTCGGTGACGGCGTCCTCGATCGTCCAGACGGCGCCCATGTGCCGCACCGCCAGCGCCGCGTAGTCGGCGATCGTGCGACCGCCCCGGTGCGGGCCGAGGCGCGTGTAGTAGTGGGTCGCGTCCTCGGTGAAGTGACTCGCGACCGCGTCGGCGTCGCCCGTGTTGAGCGCCTCGTAGTAGGCGCGCACCCGCTCCAGCGGCGTCGTCACGTGGCTAGAGCCCGTAAGAGCGGCCGATCACGTCGAGCATGATCTCGTCGGTGCCGGCGCCGATGCGGTTGAGGCGCATGTCGCGCCACGCGCGCTCGATCCCGTACTCGCGCATGTAGCCGGCGCCGCCGTGGATCTGGAGGCACTCGTCGGTGACCTCGCAGGCCATCTGGGCGGTGAACAGCTTCGCCATCGAGATCTCGCGCACGGGGTACTCGCCGTTGTTGAACCGCCAGGCGGTCGTGTAGGTCATCTGGCGGCCGGCCTCGATCTTCGTCGCCATGTCGGCGAACTTGTGCCGGATCGCCTGGAACTTGCCGATCTGGCGCCCGAAGGCGGTCCGCTCGAGCGCGTACTCGAGCGTCTTGTCGAAGCAGCGCTGGGCGCCGGCGACGCAGCCCGCCGCTCCGATCAGGCGCTCGCCCTGGAGCTCCCACATGATGTGGTAGAAGCCCTTGCCCTCCTGGCCGAGCATCGCCGACGCCGGCACGCGGACGTCCTGGAACGCGAGCAGCGCGGTGTCGGAGGCGTGCATGCCGAGCTTCTCGAGCTTCTGCTCGCGGATCACGCCGGGGGCGTCCATCGGCACGAGGAAGAGCGTGAAGTCGTCGTAGGTGCCGGCGTCGCCGGTCTTCGTCACGAGCACGATCACGTCGGCGCGGTGGCCGTTGGTGATGTAGGTCTTCGAGCCGTTGATGACGTAGTCGTCGCCGTCGCGCACGGCGCGGGTCTTGATGCCAGCGACGTCGGAGCCCGCGTCGGGCTCGGTGATGCCGAGGCAGAGGATCTTCTCGCCCTTGATCGCCGGGACGAGCCACTCCTGCTTCTGCTCCTCGGAGCCGAACAGGTGGATCGGCGGCATCGCCATGTCGGTGTGGACGGCGACGCCCATCGTCAGGCCGCCGGAGTTCGACTTGCCCATCTCCTCGGCGAGCACGAGGTTGCAGAAGTAGTCGCCGCCCTGGCCGCCGTACTGCTCCGGCATCGACAGCCCGAGGAAGCCGAGCTCGCCCATCCGCTGGATCACCGAGTCGGGGAACGTCGTCTCCTCCCACTCCTCGGCGTGCGGGGCGAGCTCCTTCTCGACGAACGCGCCGATCGACTCGCGCAGGCGGTCGTGGTGGTCCTCGAAGATGAAGTGCTTGCGCTTCGACCCGAAGTCGGGCTTCAGGACGTTCTCGGCGGTGGCCATCTCGGTGTCTCTCCCTCTGCTCGCTCGTGCGCGTGACGCTGCGAGGCAGAACGTACCAAAGTAGGGAGTGGCACTTCCTACTTTCTACGTCGCGGCCGTGACCGTGAGATCGCAGGCGGCCGCCGGGGCGATCTCCGCACGCATGTTGCGCTCCATCATCTTCAGCGCGGCGTCGGCGAGCGAGCGGTCGATGTGGGCGACGGCGTCGCTCGCCACGCCGACGCTGAAGCGCCGCACGTAGGCGTCGAGCGCGCTGTAGAGGATGCACTGCTCCGTCACCTGCCCGCAGAGGACGAGGTGGTCGAGCTCGCGCTCGTGGAGCAGGTGCTCGAGCGGCGTGCCGTAGAAGATGCTGTGGCGGGCCTTGATCACGAACGAGGCGTCCTCCGGCGGCAGGATCGGCTCGACGAGGTCGCCGCGGCGCCCGTCGAGCGCGCGCCGCGCGAGCTCCTCCTCGGAGGAGTTCCAGTCGTTGTAGTTGTCGTTGACGTAGATCACGTCGACGTCCTCGCCGGCGGCGCGGTCGAGTAGGCGCCGGATCGGGTCGATCGTCTGCTCGACGCTCTCGATCAGCTTGTCGGCATCCTCGTGGTCGTAGGGGTTGAGCATGTCGACGACGATCAGCGCGGTGCCTGCCATGACGGCCCCCTACCCCGCCGCGGACCCGCCGGAAACGCGCGTACGTGACAATCCTCGCTCTGGCGAACGACAAGGAGTGAACGTGGGAGTACTCGACGGCAAGTCCGCGATCGTGACCGGATCGGCGCGCGGCATCGGGCGCGCGACGGCGGAGCTGCTCGCCTCGCAGGGCGCGAAGGTGCTGATCAACGACCTCGACGGCGACGTCGCCGAGCAGGCGTCGGGGGAGATCGCGGGCGAGACGGTCTCGTTCGCGGGCGACCTGACCAAGGACAGCGTGCCGGACAAGCTCGTCGAGACGGCGGTCGAGGCCTTCGGCGGGCTCGACATCGTCGTCAACAACGCCGGCTACACGTGGGACGGTCCGATCCACAAGATGTCCGACGAGCAGTTCCAGGCGATGATCGACATCCACAACGTGGTGCCGTTCCGCGTCCTGCGCGCCGCCGCGCCGCACATGCGCGAGCCGGCCAAGAAGGAGCGCGAGGAGGGCCGCGAGGTCTTCCGCAAGGTCGTCAACGTCTCGTCGGTCTCGGGGACGATGGGCAACGCCGGCCAGGCGAACTACTCGTCGGGCAAGTCGGGCGTCGTCGGGCTGACCAAGACCCTGGCCAAGGAGTGGGGTCAGTTCAAGATCAACGTCAACGCGGTCGCGTTCGGCTTCATCGAGACGCGCCTGACGGCGGCGAAGGAGAACGCGGAGACGATCCACACGGAGGGCAAGGACATCCAGCTCGGCATCCCCGAGCAGCTCCGCCAGATGGCGACGATGCTGATCCCGATGGGCCGTCCCGGCACGCCCGAGGAGGCCGCCGGCGGCGTCTTCTTCCTCTGCTCGCCGTGGTCGAACTACGTCCACGGCCAGGTGCTCAACGTGACCGGCGGTCAGTTCACCGGCATGACGAGCTGAACCGGGGGCGACGGGCCGGTTCCGGCCATATTGCGGCCGCTATCGGCCCGTCGTCCGCTGGGCTTGGCGACGGGTCGCTTTCGGCCTCAATACGGCCGCGATAGACCCGTCGCCATCCCCGGAACGCGGAATCGCCGCTAGGCGATGAACGGACCGGCCTTCTTCAGGACGGCGTTCATGTTGGCGGCCCTGTCGAACGCGCGCGGCGCAAAGCTCTGACCGGCGAGCTCGCGTACGAATGCGGCGTGGCGTGCCTCGACCGAGTGGATCGAGAGGGCGGCCTTGACGACCGGGACCTGCTTGATCCGCGTCGCCTGGCCGGCGTACGCGCTGACGCCGGTGTCCTCGAGCACGACCGCCGTGGCGAGGAACTTCGCCTGGTTGGAGGTCGCATCGCCGAACGCGAACTTCGGCTTCTTGATCGCGGCCTTGCCGAGCGCCTTGCGCAGGAACTCGACGTGCGCCTGCTCGTGCTTCTGGATCACCTGCGCGGCACGCTGGGCGTCGCCCGTCAGGCCGGCCTTGGCGAGCGCCTCGACGTAGAACGCGTTCTCGAGGTACTCGAGCGTGAGTGCGTAGTTGAGGATCTTGACGTCCTGCTTGATCGACGGCTTCGCGTCGGCGAGCATCGGGAAGCCACTCAGCAGGACGCTGCCGCCCAGCAGCGCGCCGCCGCCGAGCGCGGCCTTGCGGAAGAAGTCGGCGCGGGTGTCGCCGGCTACCGCGTCCTCCGCGTCGCGGATCGCCCCGTCGCTGTCGACGAGGTCGAGGGTGATGAGGTCGGACATGGAACTACCTCCTGGATCGGTTGAGAGGCGTCAGCCGACGGGCCGACCTGTGGTCGGCTCGGAGGGACCGGCCCCGTCGATCTTCCTGCGCAGGGGTGGGTTCGCTGGATCATTCGACGGCCGGCGCGACCGGCGAGCTAACGCGCCGGTCGCCTGCGGGCGTGGGCGATGCCCCCGTACTCGCAGATCCGTCCGCGTTGGGAGCCGTCGGCGCGCCTGACGTAGGCACGGTTTAGCTCCGCCGGACCGGCGTGGGAGACCAGCTCGAGGCCCTGGCGCTCGAGCAGCCCCTCCAGCTCGGGCGGATCGATGCAGAACTGGTACGGCTCGCGGGCGCGCTCGACGTTGCGGAGCATCCGCTGCGCGCCGTAGTGGCTCTCGGGATCGGCGATCGCCGCGGCGTAGAGGAAGTCGAAGACGATCGAGCTGCCCTCTCCGGATGCGGCCACGAACGCGAGCAGCCGTTCGACGGCGGTCGGGTCGAGGTACATCAGGACGCCCGAGCAGATGAACAGCGTGCGCGCGCCGCCGTCGTAGCCATGGCGCCGGAGCGCTTCCAGCGGAGTGTGGAGGTTGAGGTCGAGCGGAACCTGCGTCGCCCCGCCGTCGAAGCCGCGCTTGACCGCCCGCCGCCGCTTCTGCTCGAGCATCACCTCCCTGTCGACCTCGAACGCGCGCACGCCCGCGAGCTCCTCCGCAAAGCGGTAGACGCGGCTGTCGAAGCCGCTGCCCACCAGCACGAGCTGATCGATCCCCGCCGCGAGCTCGTCGCGGAGCACGGCGTCGATGTGCTTGGTGCGTGCGAGCTCGTACTCGTAGTAGCCGGGCGCGAACGCCTCCAGGCCCCGGCGTGCGATTCGCCAGCCGCCGGGAACGCGGCCGAGCGCCCGCATTCGAGGGCCGAGTAGCTCGTGCGCCAGGTGGTCCGGGTTGCGCAACACCGCATCGGGCTCCCGCGCCCCGACGGCCCGCAGCCAGGCGGTCGTCTCGGCGGTGACGCTCTTCTCCTTCTTGGTGGGGCGCTTGAGGATCATCTGATGTGCCTTCAGGTCGATGGACAAGTGCTGGACAGCCACTGCTCGACCGCGGCGGCGGTCGTCTCGACGTGTTGCTCGATCATGCTGAAGTGGTCGCCCGCCACCTCGACGTCGGCGCCGCCGAGCTCGGCCAGCCGGGCCGCGAGCTCGGGCGCCTGAGCCTCCGGGGGCGTCAGCCGCTCCGAGGCCCACACGACGAGCACGGGCGCGTCGATCGTGGGCGGAGTCCACTCGCCGAGCATCCTCATGTACCCGCCCATCGCCGTCAGGCGGGTGTCGCCGATCCAGCTGCCGGGGGCGTCCGCCGCGACCGGCCCGGCGCCGTTGGCGTTGGCGTTGGCGTCGGCGCCAACGGCGGCTGCGCCGGCCCGAGCGCCGTCCTCGTCGGTCAGCTGCCCGACGAGCTCGGCCTGGAAGTCGCCCTCGGCCTCGCGGTCGCCGGCGATCGGGTCGAGCAGGACGAGCCCGGCGACGGGCTCCCCCTCGCGCTGCAGCAGCATCGCGACCTCCCCGGCTAGGACGGAGCCCGACGAGTAGCCGACGAGCACCGCGGGCATGCCCGCGCTCGCGCGGCGGACGGCATCGGCGGCCGCCTCGATCGCATCGCTCGCGGTCGCCGGGAGTCGCTCGCCCTCCTGGTAGCCGGGGAACGCGAGCGCGGAGACGCTCCGGAGGTCCCGGAACGGCTTCGCGAAGCGCGCGAACTGGTGCGGCCCGGACATCGCGACGAGCGTCGAGAAGCAGACCAACGGCGGCGCGCCCGGGCCGTCGGCGAGCCGCACGATGCCCGCGGGCGTCGGATCGTCCGCCCAGGTGAAGCTCGGGCGGTAGCGCGACGCGTCCATCATCAGCTGGATGAACTGCCCGACGTCGTCGCCGGCCACGGCCTCGCGCAGCATCGCGCTCAGCAACCCGCTGTGGGCGGGCGCCGACGCGGAGCCTGGCTCGGCGAGACGCTGCGATAGCTGCGTGGCGAGCGCAGCGGGCGTGGGGTGGTCGAAGGCGGCGCTCGGGGACAGGCGCAGACCCGTCGCGGCGGCGAGGCGGCCGATCAGCTTGGCGCTGGCGAGCGAGTCGAATCCGAGCTCGAGCAGGTTCCGGTCGGGGGCGACCGCCTCGAGCCGCGAATGGCCGAGCACGATCGCGGCCTCCGCTCGAACGACGTCGACGAGCGCCTGCTCGCGCGCGCCGGGGTCGAGCCCGGCCAACCGCCGCTTGAGCGATCCGTCGTCGCGAGCGCGGGCGGGCATGCGCACGAGTCCACGCAGCAGCGGCGACATGGCGCCGGTGCGCGCCAACGACCGCAGCTGGGCCGAATCGAAGGCGTCCGGGACCACGATCGGCTCCCCGGCGCCGCCACCCTCGTCGAGGAGCTCGAGCCCGCGGGCGTCGGAGATCGCCTGCATCCCGATCCCCGCCATTCGATCGCGGTGGGTGGTGCCTGTGCCGTCGGTCGTCGAGCCCGCCCGCTCCCACGCTCCCCACGCGAGCGAGACGGCGGGCTGCCCCTGCGAGCGGCGGTGGCATGCAAGCGCATCGAGGCAGGCGCTCGCCGCCGCGTAGCTGCCCTGCTCGGGCACGCCGAGGATGCCCGCGAGCGAGGAGAACAGCACGAACGCCGACAGCTCGGATTCGGCGGTGAGCTCGTGGAGGTTGAACGCGGCGTCGACCGTCGAGCGCATGACGGCCGCCAGCCGGTCGGCGTCGAGCGCCGCGACGGGGGCCTCGTCCAGGACGCCAGCCGCATGCACGACCGCTGTCAGCGGGCGGTCCTCGGGCAGTCCCGCGAGTAGAGCGTCCAGCGCTCCGCGGTCGGCGGCGTCGCAAGCGACGACCTCGACCTCGGCGCCTAGGCCGGCCAGCTCCGCCTCCAGCTCGTCGGCTCCGTCCGCGGCCGGCCCGCGGTCGCTGACGAGCAGCAGTCGCCGCACGTCGTGAGCGCTGACCAGGTGCCTCGCCACGAGGCTCCCGAGCGCGCCGGTGCCGCCCGTGACGAGCACGGTCCCGTCGCCGAACGAGCCCGGCGGGCCAAGCCGGTCCGGGGCGATGCGCGCCAGCCGGGGGGCGAGCGCGTCGCCCAGCCTGAGCGCCAGCTGCGGCTCGCCCGTCGCGAGCGCGCGGGGGAGCGCCGCCCAGGAGGCCGCGTCACCATCGGCGTCGACCAGCACGAAGCGATCGGGGCTCTCGGACTGCGCGGAGCGGGCGAGGCCCCATGCCGCGGCCGCCGCGGCGTTCGCGACCGCGTCGTCCGAGCCGGTCGCCACTGCGCCCTCCGTGAGGACCGCCAGACGCGTCGCCGCGAAGCGCTCGTCGGCGAGCCACGCCCGCAGGAGAGCGAGCGTCCAGCGCGCGGCGTGGTGGGCGCCGGCCGCGGCGGAACCCGGGTCGCCGGCCGCCGGCACGGCCGCCAGCACGAAGCCTGGGGGTGGCGCGCCGGCCTCGAGCGCGGCGGCGAGCGCGCCGGGGTCGTCGTAGCGAGTGCAGCCGCCGAGCGAGCCGGGAGCGTCGCCGAGGACGGCCAAGCCACCACCCGGAGGCGGATGCTCGGACAGCTCCAACGGCTGCCACTCGACCGTGAGCAGCGGGCTCCGCCGCGCTTCGACGTGCTCCGCCGCCAGCGACTCGAGCCGTACGGACTCGATCGAGCCGACCGGGCGTCCCGATTCGTCGGCGACCGCCACCGCGACCTCGCTCGCCCCGGCGGGCCGCAGCCACACGCGCAGGGAGGTGGCATCCGACGAGAGCAGTCTCACGCCACGCCAGGCCGCCGGTACGCGCAGCTCCGTCGCGTCGCCGTCGAGGCTCGCGATCGCCGGCTGCAACGCTGCGTCGAGCAGCACCGGGTCGATGCCGAAGACGTCGTCGCCCGGGCGGTCCTCGCCGGTCCGCTGGACCTCGGCGAACAGGTCGTCGTCGAGGCGCCAGGCGCCTCGAATCGCCTGGAAGGCGGGGCCGTGGTCGAGCCCGCGACCGGCGAGCGCGTCGTAGAGCTCCTCGACCTCGAGCGGCTGCGCACCCGCGGGCGGCCAGCTCCCGGGCGCCCACTCCGCGACCGCCTCGGCCGCGGTGAGCGTTCCGGCCGCATGCCGTACCCATTCGCCCCGCGGATCCTCGCGATCCTCCGCCCGCGCGTGCACGCAGACCCGCCGGCGGCCCGACTCGTCGACCGCGTCGACCACGACCTGGAGCTGGATGCCGCCCTCCTCCGGCAGCGCGAGCGGCACCTCGACGGTGAGCTCCTCCACCCGCGGGCAATCGGTCTCCGCACCGGCGTGCAACGCCAGCTCGACGAACAGCGAGGCGGGGACGAAGGAGCGACCGAGCAGCACGTGCTCGGAGAGCCATGGCTGCAGGCGCGCGGAGAGGAGCCCGGTGAAGACCCAGCCGCCGCCACCAGCGACGGCGATCGCCGCGCCGAGCAGCGGGTGGCGCGACGACGCCTGGCCGGTGGGCGTCGTGTCGCCGCCGCCGTCCAGGCTCGTCTCCAGCCAGTAGCGCTCGCGCTCGAAGGGGTAGGTGGGCAGTCCGACGCGCTTGGCGGCGGTGCCTCCGAACAGGCTCGGCCAGTCGACCTCGATGCCGTTGACGTGGGCCTCGGCGAGCGCCGTGAGGAAGCGGTCGAGGCCGCCGTCGTCGCGGCGCAGCGTGCCGAGCACCCGAACCGCCGCGGGGTCGGCGACCGCCGCCTCGACGGTGTCCTGGATGGCGACCGTCATCACCGGGTGCGAGCTGACCTCCACCAGCGCGTCGAAGCCGTCTCGGAGCAACGTGCGAGTCGCGCCCTCGAAGCGCACCGGCTCGCGCATGTTGCGATACCAGTAGCCCGCGTCGAGCCGCGCGGTGTCCAGCAGCTCGCCGGTGACCGTCGACACGAACCCGATGTCGCTCGAGCGCGGCTCGACCGGAGCGAGTTCCTCTAGCACACGCTCGCGCAGGCTCTCCACCTGTGCGGAGTGCGACGCGGCCACCCCGAGCGGAACCCGCCGCACCCAGACGCCGTCGGCCTCGCACTCGGCGATCAGCTCGTCGAGGCACTCGAGGTCGGCGGAGATCACCACCGACCGCGGCCCGGTGATCGCCGCTATCGACGCCCGCTCGCCCCAGCGCGCGATCCGTTCGCGAGCCTCGTCCTCGGACGCCTTCAGCGAGGCCATCCCGCCCTTGCCGACGATCGCCAACAACGCCCTGCTGCGTAGCGTCATGATCCGCGCCCCGTCCTCCAGCGACAACCCGCCGGCCACGCACGCCGCGGCGACCTCGCCCTGGGAATGACCGATGACCGCCGCGGGCTCGACCCCGAACGAGCGCCACAGCTCAGCCAGCGCGACAGACACCGCGAATAACGTCGGCTGGAGGACGTCCAGGCGGTCTAACGACGGCGCGTCGGCACCGCCGCCCAACGCGTCCTCGACCGACCAGTCCACGAACAGCTCGATGGCCTGCGCCACCTCCCGGAACCGCCGCGCGAACACGGGCGAGGACTCGAGCAACGCCACCCCCATCCCGACCCACTGCGAGCCCTGGCCCGGGAACACGAACGCGACCTTTCGCCCACCTGACCCCGCCCCGGCCCGGCCGACGACCAGGCCCTCCACCGGCAGACCCGCGGCAAGCCCTTCGAGACCTGCCAGCAACGTGTCGCGGTCGGACGCCACGACGGCCGCGCGCCGCTCGAACGCGGCTCTCCCGAGCGCCAGCGAGGCCGCGACGTCGGACGGCTCGAGCTCCGGCCTCGCGTGCATGAAGGCGGCGAGCCGCCCGGCCTGAGCCGCCAGCGCCGCCTCGCTCCTCGCGGACACCAGCACCGGCACCGCGTCCAGCCTCCCGGCGCCCGCGGGCGAGTCTCCGCCGTCGACGATCCCGTCGGCCGGCGCCTCCGGGGCCGGCGGCTCCTCGACGATCACGTGCGCGTTGGTGCCGCTGATGCCGAACGACGACACGCCGGCGCGACGGGGACGGTCGCCGCTCGGCCACTCCGCCGCGTCGGTCAGCAGCTCGACGGCGCCGGCGGACCAGTCGACGTGGGGGTTCGGCTCGGTGACGTGCAGCGTGCGCGGCAGTACGCCGTGACGCATCGCCTGAACCATCTTGATCACCCCGGCGACGCCCGCGGCCGCCTGCGTGTGACCCATGTTCGACTTGATCGACCCGAGCCGCAACGGACCGTTCGAGCGCTCCTGGCCGTAGGTCGCCAGCAGCGCCTGCGCCTCGATCGGATCGCCCAACGTCGTTCCGGTCCCGTGCGCCTCGACGACGTCGACGTCGGCGGGTGACAGCCCGGCGTTGGCGAGCGCCTGACCGATCACGCGCCCCTGCGAGGGACCGTTGGGCGCCGTCAGGCCGTTGCTCGCGCCGTCCTGGTTGACCGCGCTGCCGCGCACGACCGCCAGCACCTCGCGACCGTTGCGGCGGGCGTCCGAGAGGCGCTCGACGAGGACCAGGCCGGCACCCTCGCCCCAGCCGACCCCGTCGGCCGACTCTCCGAACGACTTGCAGCGCCCGTCCAGGGCCAGACCCCGCTGACGGCTCATCTCGACGAACGTCGTCGGCGTCCCGAACACGGAGACGCCGCCCGCCAGCGCTAGGTCGCACTCGCCCTTGCGCAACGCCTGACACGCCAGGTGGATCGTGACCAGCGACGACGAGCAGGCCGTGTCGAGCGTCACCGCCGGCCCCTCGAGCCCGAGCACGTAGGAGACCCGGCCAGACGCCACGCTGCCCGACGCACCGGTGGCGATGTAGCCCTCGAGCTCGTGCAGCTGCCTGCGCGATCCGGTGAGCAGGTAGTCGTGGTGCATCAGTCCGGCGAAGACCCCCGTCCGGCTTCCGCGCAGGGAGCCGGGGTCGATCGCGGCGTCCTCGAAGGCCTCCCAGGCGCACTCGAGCAACAGGCGCTGCTGGGGGTCCATCGCGAGCGCCTCGCGCGGGCCGATGCCGAAGAAGGCGGCGTCGAAGTCGCCGGCGTCGTACAGGAAGCTGCCCTCGCGCACGTAGCTGGTGCCCCGAGTGTCCGGGTCTGGGTCGTAGAGGCTCTCGAGGTCCCAGCCGCGGTCGTCCGGGAAGCCCGAGATCGTGTCGGCGCCCGACGCGAGCAGCTCCCACAGCTCGTCCGGGGACTCCACGCCGCCCGGGTAGCGGCAGCTCATGCCGACGATGGCGATCGGCTCCCGATCCCGCTGCTCGAGGTCCTGGAGCTGCTCTCGCGTCTGGTGTAGCTCGACCGTGACACGCTTCAGGTACTCGAGCAGCTTGGCGTCGTCGGTCATCCGGGGGTCTCCTTGTCACTGGCTAGGTCGTGTCGGCCGGCCTGACCGTCGGCGATCCCGAGCTCCGAGTCGATGAGGTCGAGGATCTCGTCGGCGCTCGCGGACTGGATCCGCTCAACGGTGCGCTCGCCGCCGTCGTCCTCGCGCCCGGCCTGCTGCTTCATGGTCAGCGTGCGAAGGCGCGCCTCCACGTCGGCGCGCTCCTCGGTCGCGACCGCGGCGAGCATCGCCTCGAGCTTGTCGAGCTGATCGTGGATCGGAGACCGCGCCGCCACGCCGCCGAGCCGCTCGCGCAGATAGGCCGCGACCGCCACCGGCGTCGGGTAGTCGAACACGAGCGTCGCCGGCAGCCGCAGCCCGGTTGCGTGGCCGAGCTGGTTGCGCAACTCGACCGAGGCGAGCGAGTCGAAGCCGAGGTCCCTGAACGCGCGCTCCGGGTCCACGGCCTCGGCCGAGCCGTGGCCGAGGACGGCGGCCACGTAGCCGCAGACCAGCTCGAGCGCGACCGCGTCGCGCTTCTCCTCGGGGGTCTCGGCGAGCCGCTGCGCGAGGGCGCCGCCGCCGACGCTTGCAGCCCGCCGCGCGGGCATGCGGACGAGCTTGCGCAGGATTGGGGGCAGCACACCTGCCTTGGCGAGTGGGCGCAGCGCCGCGACGTCGAGCGCGACGGGGATCGCCAGCGCGTCGTCGAGCGCGCAGGCGTCGTCGAAGAGCTCGAGCCCCTCGGCGTCGGACAGCGCGCCGAGGCCCATGCGCCGCATCCGCGAGCTGGCGGCCTCGTCGAGGTCGCCGGCCATCCCACCGCTCTCCCAGGCGCCCCACGCGATCGACGTAGCCGCGAGGCCCTGCGCCCGGCGGTGGGCGGCGAGGCCGTCGAGGAACGCGTTCGCCGCCGCGTAGTTGCCCTGCCCCGGACCGCCGAGGACGCCCGCGACCGACGAGAACAGCACGAACGCCGACAACCCGAGCTCGGCGGTCAACTCGTGCAGATGCCAGGCCGCGGCGGCCTTCGGAGCCATCACCCGCTCCAGCCGCTCGGCGGTCAACTGCTCGACCACGCCGTCGTCGAGCACGCCCGCCGCGTGCACCACGCCCGACAGCGCCGCCGACGGCGCCGAGCCGACCAACGCCTCGAGCTCACCGCGATCCGACACGTCGCATGCCTCCACGCGCACCGTGGCGCCCAGCCCCTCCAACTCGTCGACGAGCTCGGCGACGCCCTCCGCACCGGCCCCGCTGCGGCTGACCAACAACAGGCTCGACACCCCGTGCGCGACGACCAGATGACGCGCCACCAGCCCACCGAGACCGCCCGTCCCACCGGTCACGAGCACCGTGCCGTCGGCGCCGAACGACTCCGGGGAGTCGTCGGAATCGGTCGCGCCCTCCACCTCGACGGCCGCTCGCACCAACCGCGGAGCAGACGCCGCGCCTCCGCGCAAGGCCAGCTGAGGCTCGTCGGCCACCAGGCCGACGACCGAGCCCAGCGCCTGGCGAGACGCCTCCTCGCCGTCGACGTCGACCAGCCCGAGGCGGTCCGGATGCTCGGACTGTGCCGAGCGCACCAGCCCCCAGACGGGCGCGCTCGCGACCGCGGGGGCCTCGCCGTCGGCGACTGCGACTGCCCGCTCGGTCACCAGCACCAGCCGCGAGTCGCCGAGACGCTCCTCGGCGATCCACGACTGCAGGAGCTCGAGCGCGCGCGCGGTGACGGCGTGCGCGGCCGTCGCCGCATTCGCGTCCTCGCCGTCGACCGGGCCGACCGCCGCGAGCACCGTCGCCGGCACCGCGGCACCGTCGCCGATCGCCTCCAACAGGGCCCCCAGGTCGGGATGGCGATCCCCCTCCGCGCAGGGCGCATCCAGATCGCCGAGCACCGCGAGCGCCCCGGGCGTCGCTCCATCGTCCGCCGGCGGGACCTCCACCCACTCCTGCACGAACAGCGGCAACTGCGTGCCCGCTCCAGCCACCGCCCGCAGCTGAGCCAGGTCGACCGGACGCGCGGACAGCCGCTCGGCCCACAGCACAGGCTCCCCGGCTTCGTCGACCGCGGCAATGCTCAACGCGTCCTCAGCCGCCGCGGCGACGCGCACCCGCAGCCGCGTCGCCCCCGCCGAGCGCAGGCTCACCCCGCTCCAGGCGAACGGCATGCGCAGCTCCCCGCCGGCCACGACGTCGATCAAGGCGGTGTGCAGCACCGAGTCCAGCAGCGCCGGATGGATCCCATAGCGGCCGGCCTCGCCGACCTGCTCGTCGCCCAGCTCGACCTCGGCGAACATCTCGCGATCGCCCCTCCACGCCGCTCGCAAGCCCTGGAAAGCCGGGCCGAAGGTCAAGCCGATCTCGGCCAGATGGTCGTAGAGGTCACCGACCGCGACCGGCTCGGTGCCCTCGGGTGGCCAGGCGGCCGTGCCGGCCAGCGCCGCGAGCTGGGCGTCCGCGTCGGGCTCGTCGGCCGCCAGCACGCCGATCGCGTGACGGACCCACGCCTGGTCGCCGTCGCCGTCCGCTGCCTGCTCCGGATGGGAGTGGACGGCGATCTCGCGACCGCCCTCCTCGTCGGGCTCGCCGACCCACACCTGGACCCGGATCGCGCCGTGGTCGGGCACGACCAGCGGCGCCTCCAGGGTCAGGTCGTCGACGCGGCCGGCGCCCACCGCCTGGGCCGCGCTCAGCGCAAGCTCGAGGATCGCCGTCCCGGGTACGACCGCTGTGTCGAAGAGCACGTGGTCGGCGAGCCAGGGGTGGGTCTGCAGCGAGAGCCGGCCGGTCAGCAGCCGCCCACGCTCGCCGGCGAGGGTGGTCGTGGCACCGAGCAGCGGATGCTCGGCCGGCGACAGCCCGATCGAAGTCGCGTCGCCCGTGGACCCGCTCGCCGTCACCCAGAAGCGCTCGCGCTGGAACGCGTAGGTCGGCAGCGCGACCTTCCTCGCGCCCGCCCCCTCGAACAGCTTCTCCCACTCGATCTCCGCGCCCGCCACGAACAGCTGCGCCAGCGCGGCCACGAGCGTCTCCGGCTCGGGCCGGTCCTTGCGCAGCAACGGCGCGAACACCGCGGCGTCACCATCGTCGACGGACGTCTGGGCCATCGCCGACAGCACGCCGTCGGGGCCGAGCTCCACATAGCGGGTGACGCCGTGGGCCTGGAGAGTCGACACGCAGTCGGCGAAGCGGACCGGCTCGCGCACGTGGCGGGCCCAGTAGGCGGGTGAGGTCGCCTGCTGGTCGGTCAACAGCTCGCCCGTGACGTTCGAGACGACCGGGATCCGCGGCGGCGTCAGCTCCAGTCCGTCGGCGACAGCCTCGAACTCGGCCAGCATCGGGTCCATCAGCGAGGAGTGGAAGGCGTGGCTGACCTTCAGCCGCGAGGTCTTGCGCCCGCGCTCCTCCCACGACCGCTTCAGCTCCAGCACCGCCTCCTCCTCGCCGGAGATCACCGTCGAGCCGGGGGCGTTGACACCGGCGATCGAGACCCGGTCGCCGAGGCCCTCGAGCGATGCCACGACCTCCTCCTCCGACGCCTCGACCGCGACCATCGCGCCGCCCTCGGGCAGAGCCCCCATCAACCGCCCGCGCGCGACGACGAGCTCGGCGGCGTCGCCGAGCGACAGCACCCCCGCGACGTGCGCGGCGGCGATCTCGCCGACCGAGTGGCCCGCCAGCACGTCGGGCCGCAGGCCAAGCCACTCGGCGAGGGCGAACAGCGCCACCTCGACGGCGAACAGCGAGATTTGGGTGTACTCGGTGCGGTCGAGCAGTCCCTCCTCGTCCGGCTGCTCGAAGACCAGCTCCTTCAGCGAGCGCCCCAGCAACGGGCCGGCCGCCGCACAGACGGCGTCGAACGCAGCGGCGAAGGGCGGGAACGCGTCGTACAGCTCACGGCCCATCCCGGCCCGCTGCGCCCCCTGACCGGTGAACAGCAGCGCGACCTTTCCGCTCCTGGCGCGACCGATCGCGAGACCGGCCGCCGGGCCACCGCTTACGAGCGCGTCCAAGCCGGCCAGCAGCTCGTCGCGGGACTCGCCCAGCACCGCGGCGCGGTGCTCGAGCCGGGTCCGCGTAGACACCAGCGACAGGCCGACGTCGGCGATCGCGAGATCGCCGGCCTCGACGCGAGCGGCCAGCCTGCCCGCCTGCTCACGCAGGGCCGGCTCGGTCTTGGCCGACAGCAGCCACGGCACGACGCCAGGCGCCGGCGAGCCATCGCTGTCCTCCACGGGCGCCTCGGGCTTGTCGCCGACAGGCGGCGCCTCGGACGGGGCCTCCTCCAGCACGATGTGAGCGTTGGTGCCGCTGATCCCGAACGACGAGACCCCGGCGCGGCGCGGTCGGTCCCCGCCGGGCCACTCCGTCGCCTCGGTGAGGAGCGCGATGTCGCCGGCGGTCCAGTCGACGTGCGGCGTGGGCTCGTCGACGTGCAGCGTGCGCGGCAGCGCGCCGTGGCGCATCGCGAGGACCATCTTGATCACGCCGGCGACGCCGGCCGCGGCCTGGGTGTGGCCCATGTTCGACTTGATCGAGCCGACCCGCAGCGGGCCGTTCGAGCGCTCCTGGCCGTAGGTCGCGAGCAGCGCCTGGGCCTCGATCGGATCGCCGAGCATCGTTCCGGTCCCGTGCGCCTCGACGGCGTCGACATCGGCGGGAGATAGGCCGGCGTTGGCGAGCGCCTGGCCGATCACGCGCTCCTGCGACGGTCCGTTCGGCGCCGTCAGGCCGTTGCTCGCGCCGTCCTGGTTGACCGCGCTGCCGCGCACGACCGCGAGCACCTCG
>Ga0190275_10000222_pt1 | contig 59115 bp, 63 predicted proteins | sample Popmic550T_FD_133745 | JGI IMG/M metagenome (GOLD analysis project Ga0190275, IMG submission 133745) | Populus adjacent soil microbial communities from riparian zone of Yellowstone River, Montana, USA - 550 T | ecosystem: Environmental > Terrestrial > Soil > Riparian zone > Trees stand | place...
CTCGACCGCCGCCCAGGAGGCCAAGAATCCGGCGAAGGACATGCCGTTCGGGATCATCGGTTCGCTGGTCGCGTGCACCATCATCTACATCCTGGTGTCGATCGTGCTGACCCTGATCGTCGACTATCGCCAGCTCAACGTGCCGGATCCGGTCGCGGTCGCGGTCGACGCCTTCGGCCCGCAATGGGCCTGGTTCGCCTCGACGATCAAGATCGGCGCGATCATCGGCCTGACCTCGGTCATCCTGGTGCTGATGTACGGCCAGACCCGCATCTTCTACACGATGGCGCGGGACGGGCTGCTTCCCAAGGTCTTCGCGCGCGTCCACCCGAAATTCCGCACGCCATGGATCAACACCCTGGTGGTCGGACTCGCCGTGGCGGTCGCCGGCGGCTTCTTCGACATCAACTTCCTGGGCGACGCGACCTCGGTCGGAACGCTCGCGGCCTTCGCGATCGTCTGCCTCACCGTGATCTGGCTGCGCCGGACTCATCCGGAAATCCCGCGCGGCTATCGCGTGCCCTTCTATCCGGTCGTTCCGGCTCTGGGCATAGTGTCATGCCTCTGGCTGATAACGTCGGTGCCGTGGAACGTGCTGATCTTCTTCGGCTGGTACGTGGCCGGGATGGCCGTCCTCTACTTCGTTTACGGAATGCACAATTCCGAGCTTGCCAAGGGTCATGACGTGATGGCCGACGACGAGACGCCCTATTTCCCGGAGGATGCGCCGACCGACGCGGAGGGCAAGCCGATCATCCGGCCGTAGCGTCATCGGAGAAGGAATGGAAAAGGGGAGGCTCCGGCCTCCCCTTTTTCGTCGGCGGCAACCGCGGCGGGCCCCCTGCGTTCCCTTCCTCGAAGGAGACCTCGATGGCCACCCAGCCCGATCAGCCCGCGCAGCCGACCCAGCCGCCGCCCGAGGTCGCGCCGCCGACGCCCGACATCGACGTCCCGGCGCCCGCCACCCAGCCGGCGACTCAGCCGCCGCCCGACTAACCCAGCCGCTTCGCGACCAGGGCCTTCAAATCGGCCTCAGGGCGCGCGCCGTAGTGCGAGATCACTTCGGCCGCGGCGATCGCGCCGATCCTGAGGCTCTGCTCGAGCCCGCGCCCCTCGGCCTGTCCGGCAAGGAAGCCGGCCGCGAACAGATCGCCGGCGCCGGTCGTGTCGATCACGGCGGCGACCGGCTCGGCCGGCACTTCCGCGCGCTCGCTTCCCGCAATCGCGATCGCGCCCTTCTCGCTGCGGGTGACGACGAGCGTCGCCACCTTGTCCTTCACCGTCCCCACCGCGGTTTCGAAATGCGCGACGCCCGCCAGCGCCTGTATCTCGTCCTCATTGGCGAAGAGGATGTCGACCCTGCCGCTGTCGATCAGCTGGTTGAAGCCGTCGCGGTGGCGGTCGATGCAGAAGCTGTCGGACAAGGTGAAGGCGACTTTGCGGCCGGCCGCGCGGGCGACGTCGATCGCCTTGATCATGGCGTAGCGCGGCGTCTCGGGATCCCAGAGATAGCCTTCGAGATAGAGGATCGCCGCGCCCGCGATCTGCGCCTCGTCGAGGGCGGAGACCGCAAGGTGCTGCGCTGCGCCCAAAAAGGTGTTCATCGTCCGGTGGCCGTCGGGCGTCACCAGCACCATCGAGCGCGCCGTCGGCTCGCCATAATCGTGCGGCGCCGTGGTGAACTCGACCCCGATGGCGGTGAGATCGTGGGTGTAGAATTCGCCGAGCTGGTCGGGCGCCACCTGCCCGATGAATCCCGCTTTTCCGCCCAGGGCGGCGACGCCCGCCGCCGTGTTCGCCGCCGAGCCTCCGCTCGCCTCGCGACCGGCGCCCATATGCGAATAAAGCCGCGTCGCCTCGGCCGCGTCGATCAGCCGCATCGAGCCTTTGGTCAGCCCCTCGGCATCGAGAAAGGCGTCTCCGACATCGGCGATGACGTCCACGATCGCATTGCCGATCGCGAGCACGTCGAGGCGGGTCTGGGTCATCGGTTGCTCCGGATGGGAAGCGCGGCCCCTAGCCGGGCCGGCGCACGGGGGTCAACCGCGGCCATTGACGGGAAAGACCGCGCGTCCCCATAGCTCGGCCCGATGAAGCCTTCCGGCCTCGAGCTTCCGGACGATCCCCTCGCCGCCGCGTTGCGCGGCTTCGGACCGGCCGGGCTGGTCGCCATCCTCGCCATCCTCGCCGGCAACGCCCTGTTCGTGCCCTTGAGCGCGCTCCTCGTGCTCCTCTGGGCGCGGCGGTCGCGGACGCCGTGGCGCGCGATCGGCCTCGTCCGGCCGAAAAGCTGGATCGGCGGCCTCGCGGCCGGGCTCGCGCTCGGCATCGCCTTCAAGCTGGTGATGAAGGCGCTGGTCATGCCGATGCTGGGCGCCGATCCGGTCAACCAGGCCTATCACTATCTGGCGGGCAATACGGCCACTTTGCCCGCCATGCTCTTCCTCATCCTCGTCGGGGCAGGCTTCGGCGAGGAAATGGTCTGGCGCGGCTGGATGTTCGAGCGGCTGGGAAGGCTGCTTGGCGAGAGCGCCGGCGCCAAGGCGGCGATCGTCCTCGTCACCGCCGCTTTGTTCGGCCTGGTCCATTACCCCGAACAGGGCCTTCCCGGAGTCCAGCAGGCCGTGATCGTCGGGCTCGTCTTCGGCGCGATCTTCGCGGCCGCCGGCCGGCTCTGGATGCTGATCTGCGCCCACGCCGCCTTCGATCTGACCGCGCTCGCTTTGATCTACTGGGACGTCGAAACCGAAGTCGCGCGCTCGCTGCTGGGGTGATCGAGATAGGTCTGCCCCGTTGGCGGCAGACCTGTCATACTGCCGGCATGACCAAGCCGCCGAAGCCGCCAGCCGAGCCCCCCAGCCTGGGGAGGCGGATCGCGAATTTCGTCGGCTGCCTGCTGGGGATCGTCATCTTCCTGGTTGTGGTCGCGTTCGAGTTTCTCGACCTACTTCTCCCGGCCGCCCCCGCGCCCGCGCCCGCTCCGGTACGTCCGGGCGATCCGGGGTCGGAGCAGGTGGCGACGTCAGAATGGCTCTGGATGGGCGGGATCATGCTGGCGACGGTGGTTTCCCTGCTGCTCGTCCGCCGTTGGGTCTACCGGCGACCGATCGCCTTCGAGCTCGACGGCAAGGTCTACAAGCACCATCGCGACGGCCATTTCACCGACGGCCTGGGCGCCCGCATCGTCGACCCCGCTCGGGTCGCGGCGCTCACCGAGGCGGCGGAAGCGTGGCGGCAGGCAAGGTCGCGGGCGAACGACAACGTAAGAGATCCCTATTGAGCCGCCCTGGACGCGCGGCTGGGCCATTGACGGCTCCCACCGCCAATCTCCATAGCGCGCGCCGATGAAGCACCTCGCTTTCGCCTTCCTCGCCGGACTCGCCTCGGCGCTCGGCTTCGCGCCCGTCGGGCTGTGGCCGCTGACGATATTGGCTTTCGCGGCGCTTCTCTGGGCGATCGAAGCGGCGCCCTCGCTCCGCTCCGCCTTGGCCCGGGGCTGGTGGTTCGGGGTCGGGCAGTTCGTCCTGGGGCTGAACTGGATCGCGACCGCCTTCACCTACCAGGCGGCGATGCCGGCCTGGCTCGGCTGGCTCGCGGTGGTCCTGCTCTCGCTCTACCTCGCAATCTTTCCCGCCGCCGCCGCCGGGCTGGCGTGGCGATGGGGCCGCAAGGAAAAAGAGGCGCTCGTCCTGGTCCTCGCCGCCGCCTGGATCGTCACCGAGTGGCTGCGCGGGACGCTCTTTACCGGCTTCGCCTGGAACCCGATCGGCGTGACCTGGGTCGGCGTCGGCGGGATCGCCGGTCTATCGGCATTCGTCGGCACATATGGGCTTGGCGCGGTCACGGTGGCGGCCGGCGGGGCGATCTATCACCTGATCCTCAGGCGCTGGGCGGTCGCGGCCGGGTTTGCAATCCCCATCCTGCTCGTCGCGGGCTCGCTTCAGAACGTGAATGTGACGACGGCTCGGGCCGGCGAGGTGCGCCCGCATCTTCGCATCGTGCAGCCCAATATCGGCCAGCAGAACAAATGGGACCCGGGCTATGAGCAGGAGAATTTCCTGCGGCTGGCCCGGCTGACCGGCCCGCCCGCGCGCGAACCGCGCCTGATCCTGTGGCCGGAAGCCTCGACGCCCGATTACCTCAGCTACGAGCCCGCACCCCGCCGCCGCATCGCCGCCTTGGTCGGCCCCGACGACCTGCTGCTGCTCGGCGGCGTCGAGCCGATCTTCGAAAGCGGGGGGCGGGCGGCGGCCGCGCATAACAGCGTCTACGCGCTCTCCCGCGACGCCCGCATCCGCGCCCGCTACGACAAGGCGCATCTCGTCCCTTATGGCGAATATCTCCCGATGCGCCCGATCCTGTCGGCGATCGGGCTCAGCCGGCTCGCGCCGGGCGACCTCGATTTCCGGGCGGGGCCGGGACCGCGCACGCTCGATCTCGGCCGCTTCGGCCGCGCCGGCCTTCAAATCTGCTACGAGATCGTCTTTTCGGGCGACGTCGTCGACCGGTCGAACCGGCCGGACTTCATCTTCAATCCATCCAACGACGCCTGGTTCGGCGCCTGGGGCCCGCCCCAGCACCTCGCCCAGGCGCGGCTGCGCGCGATCGAGGAGGGCCTCCCCGTCATCCGCGCCACGCCGACCGGCATCTCGGCGGTGATCGACGCGCGCGGCCGGCTGCTGGCGAGCCTTCCTCTGGGCGCCGCGGGAGCGATCGATGCACGCCTGCCCCGCCCCGCGCCGCCGACCCTGTTCGCCCGCTTCGGCAACATTCTGTCATTCGCGTTCGCTCTGCTGCTCGTCGCGGCGGCGGTTGCGGTCCGGCGCAAAACGCGCTAGCGGGCGCGGCACATAAGGATATCTTTATATCCGCATTCTCCCTTTCGATGAGGATCGAGCCACGACGATGCGCAGCAATTATCTCTTCACGTCCGAATCGGTCTCGGAAGGCCATCCCGACAAGGTTGCCGACCAGATTTCCGACGCCGTCGTCGACCTGTTCATCGGCCGCGACCCCGAAGCCCGGGTCGCCTGCGAGACGATGGTCACGACCAACCGCATCATCCTCGCCGGCGAGGTGCGGTGCCGCGAGAGCGTCACGCCGACGCTCGCCGAGATCGAGGAGGCCGCGCGCGGCATCGTCAAGAAGATCGGCTACGAACAGCACGGCTTCCACTGGCAATATGCCGATTTCGCCTGCCATTTGCACGGCCAGTCGGCCGACATCGCCGTCGGCGTCGACGAGAGCGGCAACAAGGACGAGGGCGCCGGTGACCAGGGCATCATGTTCGGCTTCGCCTGCGACGAGACGCCCGATCTGATGCCGGCGACGATCCATTATTCGCACCGCATCCTCGAAAAGCTGGCGCTTGATCGCCATCGCGGGATCGTCGACTTTCTCGAGCCCGACGCCAAGAGCCAGGTAACCCTGGCCTATGAGGACGGGCGGCCGGTCCGCGCGGTCAAGCTCGTCGTTTCGACCCAGCATTCCAAAGGCACCGACCAGGCGAAGCTGCGCGACTATGTGAAAGGCGTGTTCGCCGAAGCGCTGCCCCCCGGCTGGATGCCCAACGACGATGACGCCATCTTCGTCAACCCGACCGGCCTCTTCGAGATCGGCGGGCCGGACGGCGATGCAGGGCTCACCGGGCGCAAGATCATCGTCGACACCTATGGCGGCGCGGCCCCGCACGGCGGCGGCGCCTTTTCGGGCAAGGATCCGACCAAGGTCGACCGCTCGGCCGCCTATGTCAGCCGCTACCTCGCCAAGAATATCGTCGCGGCCGGCCTGGCGCGGCGCTGCACGATCCAGCTCTCCTATGCGATCGGCGTCGCCGAGCCGCTGTCGCTCTACGTCGACCTGCACGGCACCGAAAGCGACGGCGTCTCGGCCACCGGGCTGGAGCAGATCCTCCCCGAGCTGGTGCGGCTGACCCCCAAGGGCATCCGCACCCATCTCGGCCTCAACAAGCCGATCTACGTGCCGACCGCCGCCTACGGCCATTTCGGCCGCCAGCCCGAAGGCGCGCTGTTCAGCTGGGAGAAGACCGATTTGGTCGACGCGCTGAAGCAGGCGGTGTAGCTCCAATCCCCCTCCCCTTGATTGGGAGGGGGCTATGGGCCTTCCATGACCGGTGACCCCGCGACCATCCGGCGACTTTACGGCCGCTCCAAGGGTCGCCCCTTGCGTGCGGGCCAATCGGCGCTGGTCGAAGACCTGCTTCCGGCCCTCAGCGTCCCCGGCGACGGCCCGCTCAACTCCCGCACCCTGTTCGGCGACGACCGCCCGCTCCATTTCGAGATCGGCTTCGGCGCCGGCGAGCATCTCGCCTTCCGCGCCGACCTGCTCCCCGATCACGGCTTCATCGGCGCCGAGCCCTTCCTGAACGGCGTCGCCGCGGCGCTGGGCGCGATCCGCGACCGGCGTCTCGCCAACGTCCGCCTGCACATGGGCGACGCGATCGGCGTGCTCGAGCGGCTGCCCGACGCGAGCCTCGCCTTCGTCTATTTGCTCCACCCCGATCCCTGGCCCAAGGCGCGGCACGCCAAGCGCCGCATGGTCAATTCCGGCCCGCTCGACCTCATCGCCGCCAAGCTGGCGCCGGGCGGCGAGCTCAGGCTCGGCACCGACGATCCCGTCTATTGCCGCTGGGCGATGATGGTGATGGGGGGCCGCCGCGACTTCGAATGGCTCGCCGAAAGCGCGCGCGACTTCCAGGTCCGCCCCGGCGGCTGGCCCGAGACGCGCTACGAAGCCAAGGCCCGCCGCGAAGGCCGCGAAGTCTGGTATTTCCGCTACCGGCGCGCTTAATCCGGGGCAGGCTCGAAAAGGGGGGAATGATGCCCGATCTCAGCACCTGCAATCAGCCCACCTGCGCAGTCACGGTCGAGGGGGATGTAGCGACCTGCCCCAAATGCGGCGGGCCGATGCGCGCCGTCCGGGAATCGCGCGCGCGGGGCTGGATCCTGCTCGTCCTCGGCCTCTTCCTCATCGTCGTCATGGGCGCGATCACCCTCACATTGGCGCCCTCGCTGCTCAGCCCGGGCGAGACCGGGTCCGACGGCTCCAGCTTCACGGGCACGGACGATCAGGCGCGGACTGCGCTGGGCCTGTTCCTGATGGTCATCCTGTTCGGGTTCGTCGCCACCGCCAACGGCGTCTATATCATCAGGACTGGCCGGCAGAGCTGGGTCTTCATCGCGGCCACCCTCGCGATCGCGGCGGTGCTGGGAATCCTGGGCTATTCGATCATGGGCTGGAAAACGCCCTAGGCTCTCGCCTCGGGGTCAGGAGCGGGAGCCGCCCGCCGGCGTCAGCCGCAGCAGCCGCCCCTCCGGGCCGTCCTCGAGCAGATAGACCGAGCCGTCGGGCGCCTGCTCGACCTCGCGGATGCGCGCGCCCATGGTCCAGCGCTCGGCCTCGCGGGCACTGGTGCCGTCGAGGTCGACCCGGACCAGGGCCTGGCCGGACAGGCCGCCGACGAGGGCGTCGCCGCGCCAGGCGGGGAACATGTCGCCTGAATAGACGATCATGTCGCCCGGGGAGATGACGGGCGTCCAGGTGATTTTCGGCGGCTCGAAGCCGTCGCCCGGCCGGTGATCGGGAATGTCGCGGCCGTCATAATGGTCGCCGTTGGAAACCCGCGGATAGCCGTAATTGCGGCCGCGCTCGATCAGGTTCATCTCGTCGCCGCCGCGCGGGCCCATCTCCACTTCCCAGAGGCGGCCGTCGGGAGCGAAGGCCAGGCCGAGCGGGTTGCGATGGCCCAAAGTCCAGATCTGGGCGGCGACGCCGCTTTGGGCCGCGAACGGATTGTCGGCGGGGATCGAACCGTCGGCGTTCAGGCGCAGCACCTTGCCCGCATTGGACGCCATGTCCTGCGCCGGCGTGAATTCCTGCCGCTCGCCCGAGCTGATGAAGAGGTGCCGTCCGTCGGGCGAAAAAGCGAGGCGGTGACCGTAATGGCCGCGCCCGGTCATCTTCGGCACCTGCCGCCAGATTACCTCAAAGCCGTCGAGCCGGGCCCCGCCCCCCTCCGTCACCAGCCGGCCGCGGCCGACGGCGGCGCCGCGCGTGCCATTTTCACCGGCCTCGGCGAAGCTCAGATAGACGAGGCCGTTGCTGGCGAAATCGGGGTGGAGCGCGACGTCGCCCAGGCCGCCCTGGCCGCCATAATCGACGCTCGGGACGCCGCCGACGTCGATCGCGGCGCCGCCCACCGTCCACAGCTTCAGATTGCCCCTTTTCTCGGTGATCAGCGCCTGGCGGCCGCCGGGCAGGAAGGCCATCGCCCAGGGCTCGGCGAAGGTCGCGATCGGCTCGATCTGGAAGGGACGGGTCTGCGCCTCCGCGGGCGCGCTCGGGCCGCACGCGGTTGAGGCGGCGAGCAGGAGCGCCGGAAGCAAGGCTGAGCGGATCGGGCGCATGAAGGACCTCCGAAATGCCCCCGCGGCCGCATCGTCCCAGACGGGGCGGATGGCGTCAAGCCGCGCGTTGGCAGGGCGGATTAGGGCGGCTAGGGTCGGCCGATGAAAGCTCTGCCGATCCTCCCTGCTTTGGCGCTCGCCGCCTGCGCCATCGTGCCCCGCGCCGAGGGCCCGCAGCAGCAATTCCTTGCCCGCCTCAGCGCTTTGTGCGGCAACGCCTATGCCGGTCGGGTGACCACCAGCGACGCCGCCGACCGCGAGATGGCGTCAAGCCGGCTGGTGATGCACGTCGCCGCCTGCACGTCCGAGAGCATACGCATCCCCTTCCACGTCGGCGACAACCGCTCGCGGACCTGGGTGCTGAGCCGCACCACCGCCGGCCTGCGCCTCAGGCACGACCATCGCCACGCGGACGGCGGCGAGGACGTCCTCACCCAATATGGAGGCGACACGATCTCGCCCGGCACCGCCGGCCGGCAGGAATTCCCCGCCGACGCTTTTTCGCGCGACCTGTTCGTGCGCCAGGAGATTCCGCAATCGGCGGCCAATGTCTGGGCGGTCGAGATCGAGCCCGGCCGGACCTTCGCCTACGAGCTGCGCCGCCCGGGCCGCCACTTCCGCGTCGAATTCGACCTCAGCCGGCCGGTCCCCGTGCCGCCGCCGGCCTGGGGCGCGCGCTGAGGGATCAGAGAGTCATCACGCCCTTTCGCGGCTGGCGCGTGCCGACCGTCTCGGCGGCGAGCGGGGCGCCGGCGGCCAGCAGGGCCTGGCGGCGGCCGGCGGGGTTGGCGCTCATCTGCGCCTGCTCGAAGGGGTGGAAACCCGCGATGCAGGGGTGATCGAGCGCGCGGGCGACGAAGGCGGCCGTGCGCGGCCAGCGTCCGGCGTCGATCGCGAAGCCCGCATAAGCCGCGTTGCGGAAGAAGCTGGCGAGCGCGATGTCGGCAAGGCCGATCTCGCCGAACAGGAAGCCCGAGGCGGGGAGCTCGCCTTCCAGATAATCGAGCACGGCCGGCGCGTCCTGGCTGAGCGTCCTTGCGATCCGCGCCGCATCGCCGGGCTCGCCCCAGACGATGGGGTGGACGACCTTCTGGTAGAACAGCCCCCAGATGAAGACGTCGCCCAGGCGCGTGTCGGCATATTCCTCGAGCCAGCGGGCGCGGGCGCGGTCGGCGGGGGAGGCGGGGAGGAGCGGGCGGTCCGGATAAGCCTCGTCCAGCCAGGCGCAGATCACCGAGGAATCGCAGAGGCTAAGATCGCCGTCGATCAGCACCGGGATGCGCCTGAGCGGCGACAGGCGGGCGAACTCCTCGTCGCCGAAGAAGGGCGTGATCGGGTCGATTTCATAGTCGAGCCCCTTCAGCGCCAGGCAGGCGAGCACCTTGCGGACGTAGGGGCTGACATAGCTGCCGATGATCTTCACGGGGTTCCTCCGAGGGGACAGTTACTTTCGCTCCGAGGGGGACAGTTACCTTCCGGCCCTCAGCGGGAAACTTCGCACAAGCGAGCGTGAAAGTAACTGTCCCCATTCCCGGCCGCTAGCTCCCCACCGTATCCGGCCGCCCGGCCAGATCCATGAAGTTGCGGGCCGCCTCGCGGTCCGCTTCATCCTTGAACGCGACGTCGAGATCGGGCGCGTCGCCGAGCATGTGCATCAGCGCCCACAAAGCGAAGCGCCGGCCCCGGTCCTTCTCCAGCCCCAGATCGACCTGCATCCGCTCGATCGCGGCGGCCAGCGCCTCGGAGGGCATCGCGGCAAGGTCGGTCGTGCCGAAATAGCGGCGCAGCTGGTCGTCGAAATCCATCGTTCCCCCGCCGGCGATGATGGGCCCGCCACCCGTCTCGACGCAAGGGCTTGACTCTATTTCGATGATTAGCTAATTATCGATTCATGAACAAGGTCTTCAAGGCGCTGGCGGACCCGACCCGTCGCAAGGTGCTCCAACTGTTGCGCCGGCGGCCGATGACGGCGGGAGAGCTGAGCGAGCATTTCGCGGTCTCCAAGCCCACCATGTCCGCGCATTTCTCCGTGCTTCGGGAAGCCGACCTCATCGACGCTGGCAAACGGGGCACGACGATTACCTACCGGCTCAAGCTCTCAGTGCTGGAGGACGCGCTTCTGGGTTTCTCGCAGGCCTTCGGGATCGGTGTCGGGAACGCCGGGCCGACGGTCGACACCGCTCCCGAAATCACAAAAGGACGAACGTCATGATCACTAAGCGGCTCGCTGTCGCCGTCGCGCTCGCGGTCATCATTCTCGCCGTCGCGGCCGGCCTGCGCTACGCCGAGGGCGCCGGAACGCTCGGGGCCGAAGGGGCAAGGCGGATCATGCAGGTCCTTGTCGGCCTCTCCCTCGCCGCCTACGCGAATTTCATGCCCAAGCAGATCGGGCGCGCCCGCCGCTCCCCCGAGGCGGAATCGCGGACGCAGGCCGCGCTCAGGGTCGGGGGCTGGTCCATGACGCTCGCGGGCCTGGCTTATGCCGGCCTCTGGGCCCTTGCACCGCTCTCGGTCGCCGACGTCGCATCGATGATTGTAGTCGGCGCCGCGCTCGCCGTCACTTTCGGCTACGCCATCTGGTCGTTCACCGTCTGCCGAAGCGCGCCGGTCGGCGGCTAAGCCGGCAAGCCGCACCGATCGCTTGCCAACTGAGGGCCGCTTTCCATCCATGATGGGAGGCGCCACTCGCCGCTTGCCCCCACCGCCGCTCCCACCTATATACCGCTCACCTTCCTCGACATCGTCAGACGTTGAGGCTGGTCCCGGGGACGGGGCCGGCGCCGGAGGCCCATGTTTCACGGAGCCACAATGGCGGACATCGCCGAACTCACCCGATTGATTGAGCCCGAGGCGCAAGCCGAGGGGCTGGCGCTGGTGCGCGTCAAGCTGACCGGGGGGGCCTCCGATCCGACCGTCCAGGTGATGGCCGAGCGGCCCGACACGCGGCAGATGACGATCGAGGATTGCGCGCGGCTGTCGCGGCGCATCTCCGAACGGTTCGAGAATCTGTCGGACGATTACCGGCTCGAAGTCTCATCGCCGGGCATCGACCGGCCGCTGACCCGGCTCGCCGATTATGACGACTGGAAGGGGCACGAGGCCCGACTCCACCTCGTCGAGCCCATGGATGGCCGCAAGCAGCTCTCGGGCGCCCTCATCGGGGTGGACGGCGAGACCGTCCGCATCGACGTGGACGGGCTGGGCGAAACCGCGATTCCATTCAGCGCCATCCGCAACGCCAAATTGCTGATGACGGACAGACTCATTCAGGCGACCGCGCCGCTTTCCACGGACGGCGCCGACATCATCGAAGAAATTGAAGAAGGACAGGATTGACCATGGCCACCGAAGCTCCCGGCGCACCCGGCGCGGTTTCCGCCAACAAGGCCGAATTGATCGCGATCGCCGACGCCGTCGCGCGCGAGAAATTGATCGACCGGATGATCGTCATCGAGGCGATGGAGGACGCGATCCAGCGCGCCGCCCGCGCCCGCTACGGCGCCGAGAACGACATCCGCGCGAAATTGGATCCCGTTTCGGGCGACCTGCGCCTGTGGCGGGTCGTCGAGGTGGTCGAGGAGGTCGAGGATTATTTCAAGCAGGTGAGCCTCGAGGACGCCGAGAAGCTCCAGCCGGGCGCCGCCCTTGGCGACTTCATCGTCGATCCGCTGCCGCCGATCGAGTTCGGGCGGATCGCGGCGCAGGCCGCCAAGCAGGTCATCTTCCAGAAGGTCCGCGACGCCGAGCGCGAGCGCCAATATGAGGAGTTCAAGGACCGCACCGGAGAGATCATCACCGGCGTCGTCAAGCGCGTCGAATTCGGCCATGTCGTCGTCGACCTGGGCCGCGCCGAGGGCGTGATCCGCCGCGACCAGCAGATCCCGCGCGAGATATTGCGTGTCGGCGACCGTACCCGCTCGCTCATATCCAACGTGCGCCGCGAGAACAGGGGCCCGCAGATCTTCCTCTCGCGCGCCCACCCCGATTTCATGAAGAAATTGTTCGCGCAGGAGGTGCCCGAAATCTACGACGGCATCATCGAGATCAAGGCCGCCGCCCGCGATCCGGGCAGCCGCGCCAAGATCGGAGTCCTCTCCCACGACAGCTCGATCGACCCGGTCGGCGCCTGCGTCGGCATGAAGGGCTCGAGGGTGCAGGCCGTGGTCCAGGAGCTCCAGGGCGAGAAGATCGATATCATCCCCTGGTCCGAGGATCTCGCCACTTTCGTCGTCAACGGCCTGCAGCCGGCGACGGTCGCCCGCGTCGTCATCGACGAGGAGGAGAGCCGGATCGAGGTGGTCGTCCCCGACGACCAGTTGTCGCTCGCCATCGGGCGGCGCGGCCAGAACGTCCGTCTCGCCAGCCAGCTGACCGGCTCGGCGATCGACATCATGACCGAGGCCGACGCGTCGGAGAAGCGCCAGCGCGAGTTCGTCGAGCGCTCGGAGTTGTTCCAGAAAGAGCTCGACGTCGACGAGACGCTCGCTCAGCTCCTGGTCGCCGAGGGCTTCGGCGCGCTGGAGGAGGTCGCCTATGTCGAGGCCGAGGAGCTCTCCGGCATCGAAGGCTTCGACGAGGAGCTCGCCGCCGAGCTGCAGAGCCGCGCCGCCGAAGCGCTCCAGCGCCAGGAGGAAGCCTCCCGCGAGGAGCGCCGCGCGCTGGGCGTCGAGGATTCGCTCGCCGAAATGCCCTATCTGACCGAGGCGATGCTGGTGACTTTGGGCAAGGCCAATATCCGCACGCTCGACGATCTGGCCGATCTCGCCACCGACGAGCTCGTCCAGAAGAAAAGGATCGAGCCGCGCCGCCGCGAGCCGAGCAACCGGACCGAGGACAAGGGCGGGCTGCTCGCCGAATATGGCCTCAGCGACGAGCAGGGCAACGAGATCATCATGGCCGCCCGCGCGCATTGGTTCGAGGACGAGGACAGCAAAGCCGGGGAGGACGCGAATGCGGAACCCTCCTCATGAGACCCTAGGCGGCAGCCACACGCCCGAACGCAAGTGCATTCTGAGTGGCGAACATGCCCCCCGGGACGCGCTGATCCGCCTCGCGCTCGGCCCGGACGGCGCGGTCGCGCCCGATGTCCGCGCCCGGGCGCCGGGCCGCGGCGCCTGGATCGGCGTCGACCGGGCGGCGCTCGAGGCGGCGCAGGCGAAGGGCAAGCTCAGGGGCGCGCTCGCCCGGGCGTTCAAGACCAATGAGGTCAGCGTCCCCGCCGATCTGGCTCAGAAGATCGAGGCGGCGCTGCGCCGGTCCGCGCTCGACCGGCTCGGGCTGGAGGCGCGCGCGGGCAATTTGGCGACCGGCGCGGACCGGATCGAAACCGCCGCCCGGCGCGGCCAGGTGGCGATGCTGATCCACGCCGCCGACGCGAGCCCCGAGGGCCGCCGGAAGCTCGACCAGGCTTGGCGGGTCGGCCGGGATGAGGAGGGAAGCGGCCGGCAGGGACTGGTTTTCCCGGAAGGCCGGGCCATATTGTCATTGGCGCTCGGCCGCGAAAATGTGGTACATGTCGCCATCATCGATCGGGCCGCGGCGGCGCGCGTCAGTGACGCGGTCGGGCGGTGGCGCGCTTTTAGCGGACGTGAGGATGGGTTAAGCGCCGCGACGGCGGAGACGCCGGACGCTTCTGCGCGTGAGTGACAAGAAGGATTTTGAGTGAGCGAGACGACTGACAAGCCGAAGCTGGGAACGCGCGCGCCTCTGGGCCTGAAGCGCACGGTCGAGGTGGGCAAGGTGAAGCAGAGCTTCAGCCATGGCCGCTCGAACACGGTGATCGTCGAGACCAAGAGGGCGCGCACGCTGCGCAGGCCGGGCGAGGCCGAGGCGCCGAAGCCCGAGGCTGCGCCTGCCCCCGCCCCCGCCCCGGCGGCCCGGCCGGCGGAGCCGAAGCCCGCTCCCAGGCCGGCCGCGCCCGCGCTCGATTCCGCCAGCGCGCGCAAGGAATTGCAGGAAAAGCTGCTGCGCGAGGCCGAGGGCGCGCGCCTGTCCACGCTCGAGGAGGCCCGCCGCCGCGAGGAGCAGCAGGCCAAGGCCGCGACCGAAGACGAGAAGCGCCGGGCCGAGGACAACAAGAAGGCGGAGGAGGACGCCCAGACCGCCCAGGCCGAGGCCGCTCGCTTGGCGGTGGAGGAGGAGTCCCGCCGGGGCGCCGAGCCCGCGCCCGCTCCCGGGTCAGCGACGCCGCTTCCGGCCGCCGAGGACGAGGACGAGGAACGCCGGCCGGGTCACGCCCGCGCCAAGCACGGCCATGCGACCCCCAAGCGCCCCGAGCCGGCGCGCCCGACCCGCGGCCGCGAGGAGCATCGCCGCGAGCGCGGCAAGCTCACCGTCAGCCGCGCCTTGGGCGAGGATGGCGACGCCCGGGCGCGGTCGCTCGCCGCGCTGAAGCGCGCACGCGAGAAGGAAAAGCGCGCGCACCAACAGGCCGGCCCCTCGGCCAAGCAGATCCGCGACGTCAACGTTCCCGAGACGATCACCGTGGCCGAGCTCGCCAACCGCATGGCCGAGCGCGGCGCCGACCTTGTGAAGGCCCTGTTCAAGATGGGCATGCCCGTCACCGTCAACGAGGCGATCGACCAGGACACCGCCGAGCTTCTGGTCACCGAGTTCGGCCACAACATCAAGCGGGTCAGCGAATCCGACATCGACATCCAGTCGGAAGAGGATGTCGACGCGGCCGAGACGCTGCAGGCGCGCCCGCCCGTCGTCACCATCATGGGCCATGTCGACCATGGCAAGACGAGCCTGCTCGACGCCATTCGCGGCGCCGACGTGGTCTCGGGAGAGGCCGGCGGCATCACCCAGCATATCGGCGCCTATCAGGTCGCCTTGCCCGACAAGTCGAGGATCACCTTCCTCGACACGCCGGGCCACGAGGCGTTCACCGAAATGCGCGCGCGCGGCGCCAACGTCACCGACATCGTCATCCTGGTGGTGGCCGCCGACGACGGGCTGAAGCCGCAGACGATCGAGGCGATCAACCACACCAAGGCGGCCGGAGTGCCGATGATCGTCGCGATCAACAAGATCGACAAGCCCGGCGCCAATGCCCAGAAGGTCCGCGAGGAGCTGCTCCAGCACGAGATCATGGTCGAAGCCATGTCCGGCGACGTCCAGGACGTGGAGGTCTCCGCTCTCAAGAAGACCAACCTCGACAAATTGCTCGAGGCGATCGCGGCCCAGGCCGAGATCCTCGAATTGAAGGCCAATCCCGAGCGCGCCGCCGAAGGCGCCGTGGTCGAGGCCAAATTGGACAAGGGCCGCGGCCCGCTCGCCACGGTGCTCATCCAGCGCGGGACGCTGCGCATCGGCGACATCTTCGTCGCCGGGCCGATCTCGGGCAAGGTCCGCGCGATGATCGACGACAAGGGCCGCCAGGTGAAAGAGGCCGGCCCGAGCCTGCCCGTCGAGGTGCTCGGCCTCTCCGGCGTGCCGTCCGCGGGCGACGTTTTGAGCGTCGTCGAGAACGAGGCGCGCGCCCGCGAGGTCGCCGCCTACCGCCAGAGCGTGCTCGACGTGAAGCGCACCACCTCGGCGCCCGCCAATCTCGACACCATGTTCTCGGCCCTGAAGGAGAAGCAGGCGGTCGAGTTCCCGCTGGTCATCAAGGGCGACGTCCAGGGCTCGGTCGAGGCGATCGTTTCCGCCGTCAACAGGATCTCGAACGACGACATCAAGGCGCGCGTGCTCCACGCCGGCGTCGGCGGCATCACCGAGAGCGACGTCACGCTGGCCAAAGCGTCGGGCGCGCCGATCATCGGCTTCAACGTCCGCGCCAACGCCAAGGCCCGCGAGATCGCCGCGCGCGACGGCGTCGCCATGCAATATTATGATGTGATCTACGACCTCACCGACGCGGTCAAAGCGGCGATGGCCGGCGAGCTGGGCCCGCTGATCGTCGAGACCGTCGTCGGCCGCGCCGAAGTCCGCGAGGTCTTCTCGGCCGGCAAGCACGGCAAGGCGGCGGGGCTGCTGGTCACCGAAGGCTTCATCCGCAAGGCGCTGAAGGCCCGCATCACCCGCGAGGACGTCATCGTCTACAACGGCACGATCGCGTCGCTCCGGCGCTTCAAGGACGACGTCGCCGAGGTCCGCGCCGGCCTCGAATGCGGCGTCACCTTCGAAGGCCATACCGACATCAAGCCGGGCGACTATCTGGAGACCTACGAGGTCGAGGAGCGTGAGCGGACGCTGTGACGCCGCGCACCACTGAGGCCGAGCGCGAGGCCGAGGCCGAGCAGGACGAGCGCAACGCCCGCTTCTCGCGGGGCTGCCTTGGCGAGGGTTGCATATTGGGAGCGGCTCAGGCGTCGTCGGTCATCATGCTGATCTGGATTCTGGTCTGAACCATGGGTCACGAAGAAACCGCCGCGCCGCCCCCTTCGGTGTTCGACCGCTTCGCGCTGCCGCCGGCCTCGAAGCTGCTCGGCTGGACCTTGCGCGACGTCGACACGAAGGCCGGCACGATCGAGATCGGCTTCACCGCGGACGAGCGCTTCGTCAATCCGGCCGGCACGGTCCAGGGCGGCTTCCTCGCCGCGATGCTCGACGACACCCAGGGGCCGGCCCTGTTCGCGATGACCGACGGCCGGGTCTACGCGCCCACGATCGGCTTCAGCATCTCCTTCATCAAGGCGGCGCGCCCGGGCCGGTTCGTCGGCAAGGGCCGCGTCGTCAGCCTCGGCAAGACCATCGCCTTCACCGAGGCCGAATTGTTCGACGAGGACGGCGAGCTCGTCGCCCGCGCCACCTTCAGCTCGCGGGCGATGAAGGGCGAAACGGCGAGCGGCGGCGGCTGATGCGAAAGACCGAAACCCTCGAAGGGCGCTCGGTCCGCCTGCTGCGCGTCGGCGAGCAGGTGCGCCACGCGCTGTCCGCCATATTGATGCGCGGCGACGTCCACGACGAGACCCTGGCCAGCCACCTGGTCTCGGTCACGGAGGTTCGCATGTCGCCCGATTTGCGCCACGCCACCGTCTTCGTCATGCCCCTGCTCGGCGCCAATGCGCAGGCGGTGCTGAAGGCGTTGCGCACCAACACCGCCTATCTGCAAAGCGAAGCGGCCCGGCGGGTGAACACCAAATATGCCGCCAAATTGAAATTCCTGCTCGACGAGAGCTTCGACGAAGGCAGCCACGTCGACAAATTGCTCCGCCACCCAAAGGTGGCGCGGGATTTGGCCGGGGATGATGCGTAACCGGGTCGCGCTGCTTGCTCTGTGCCTCGTCGCCTGCGGCCAATCTGAGCCGCCCGGCACGGACGCAAACCTGCCGCGGCCGGCCGCAGCACGAGCCGCGCCCGCGCCGAAGCCGGAGGCCCTCGGCCGGGCGCTCGACATGGATTGCAGCCATGTCGGCCAGGGTCGGTCCAGGGGCGGCTACCAGTTCATCTCCACCTGTCCCGGACGCGCGGTGGCACCGAACGGGCGATGGGCTGTGGTCAAGCGCGGCGGCGAAGGGCAGGAGAGGAGCGGGCAGGTCTCATTGACCGATCCCCGCGCTCGCGATCTCGACGAGCTGCGGTCGCTGTCCGACGGCATGCCCTTCGTCCTCTATTGGTCGCCACGCTCGGACTGGTTCTTCGCCAACCACTATCTCGGATCGAGCCTCGACCGCCTGCGCGTCTTCCAGATCGTCAACCGGGTTGCGATCGAGCGCTCGGCGGTCTTTGCAGAAGCGACGCGCGTAATCGTAGAGCGCTATCCGTGCCTCGGCAGGGGTGCGATGGTGGTTGCTTCCGGCTGGCGGTGGAGCCGGGACGGGCGGCGGATCGCGATAGTCGTCCATGCCCGCCCGGACGCCTGCCAGGATCCGCCCGGCAACATTTCCGGGTCCATCGGCTGGCAGGTGCTCTGGATGATCGGCGATGTCGAAAGCGGCCGGATCGATCCCGCTTCGGTTCGCGTCCGTCCGGAGGGGGTCGGGCCGATGCCCACCGACGGACCCTATGCCGCGCTCTGATCAGAAATCGAGATATTCGCCGCAGTCGGGGAGCGCCCGGTCGGGCGCGTAGCGCGCAGTGGCCGCATCGAAGGCGAATGTCCGGCGGTAGGTGCAGACGGGGTCGTTCCACCAGAACAGGTCGGACCGCCTGAGCCGGCGCGATTCCTGCGAATCCTCGAGCCGCGACCGGCGCCCCGGAAAGGTGCGCGCGCGGGCGGTGAGCAGGAAGCGGGGCCGGCCCTCGCGCGTCGCGGGATCGAGCCGGAGCGAGCCGGCAAGCTCATATTCGTCGTGGCAGGCCCCGGCGCGCGTGCGCTGGTCGCTCTCGGCGAAGCAGGCGCGGATCATGGCGCCTCCCTCGATCGGCGCGTCGAGCACGCTTTCCAGCGCCGCCGCGCCGGTTTGCGCCCGAGCCAGCCGCAGCCGGACGGCGTGCCCGCCGCCGCCGGACATCCAGGCCCTCTGCGTCCGCTCGATCCCGATCAGCACGGCGCCGCCGGCCTCGCGGACGAGATGCGGCCAAAGCGCCAGCTGCTCGCGCTCGCCCGGCTGGTCCGGCAAAGCGAAGCCGCGCGCGGGCCCGGCGCGTCCGCTGAGCTCCAGCCGCCACGGGGCCTCTTCGCCGTCCCGCCGCAAGACGGCGCACAAGGCGCGGTCGGAGGTGCAATGGCGCGCGGACCGGTTCGAATCCTCGGGCGGCACCGGCGCGACCGCCGGAAACGGCACCATCCTGTTGCCCGCGCCGTCGGCGGCGGCAGGAGCCGGGCGCGCCGGCTCAGCGGCCCCGATGAGCAGCGTCAGCGCCAGCGCCGCCAGCCGTGGGTCCGCCATGTCGAGCCTCCCAGGCGGGGCGTTCGTCCACCCCGAGCCGGGAGCTTAGCCGCGCGGGGGCCGGCGCGCCACTAGAGGCCTGCGAGGAAAGGCTTGCTCGGCGCGAAGAAATATTCCCCGCCCCTGAGCGTCACCGCGGCCTCGAAGTTGAAGCTCTTCCGGCCCGCGCTCGGATCGCCCCATTTCTTCGGCCAGCGCTGGGTCTCGTCCGGATCCTGGCCGATGAGCGGGTCGTCGCCCGTATCCTTCTTGAACGGGTTCAGGAGGCTGACCGGGAAATTGGGGTTGTCGCACCAGGTGCGCTGGATGAACTGGAACTGCTTCTTGATGCTGGCCTGGAAGCACATGAACAGGAGGCCGCGCTCGGTCGGGCCCTTTTCGGTTTCGCTCGTGGGCACGTCCGGCTCGATATCGGGGTGCGGCTTGCCATAGGGGATGCCGCGGCGGGCGATCCGGCGCTTGCGCTCGTCCTCGAGCGAGGTCATCGGCGTGGTGCCGCGCGGATTGACCTTGCGGATATGGGCGTGGCGCGGGCAGCGGAAGCCCTCGTCATCGTCTTCGTCGAACATGAAGTCGTTATTATAGTCCTCGCCCGCCACCTTCGAATCGACGACCGGCGTGCCGTCCTTGAAGCGGCCCACGACCATCGCGCCGGCGAGCGCTTCGTCGACGCCGAGCGCCGCCGCGCAGGCCGCCACCCGGCCGTTGAACAAGGCGTAATCCTGGGCGAGCTTGCGGTAGACCAGATAGGAGCCGCAGGCGTCGGCATCGGCGACGAACGGATCGTCGACCAGGACGAGGTCGAGGCTGGCGCCCGGGTCCCAGCCCTTGCCCTTGGTCGAGCCCTTTTCCGACGCATAATATTTGACGAGGTCCTCTTTGGTGAAGAGCGGCTGGCTGATCCCGTCGAAATAGCCGAAATGCTCGATCGGCTCGAAATCGTCGGGCGCCGGCGTGTCGTGGATCGGCCGGCGCAGCACCTTGCCTTCCTGGACGCAGTGGATTTTCGCGATTCCGCCGAGCTGGCCCTCGAGCGCGGTCAGCGCCGCCTTCAGCCGGGGGGTCACGTCCTCGTCGTTGGCGAGCGCGACCATGGCGTGGATTTCTTTCTGGAATCCGGCTTCCCAGGTGGCGGGCTTGGGGTCCTTGTTGTTGGTGTCGAAAAGCTCGCTGAGGCCGTCGCTCTGGTCCTTCATGCCCTTGCGGAACGGCGTGCTCGCCAGCTTCTTGGGGTCGAGGCCGAGATAGGAATAGCCGCTCGCCGACAGGAAGAAGAGAGTGACGAGGCCGCCGTCGGTGCCCTTGGGCTTCTTGCCCTGCTCATATTGCAGCGCCGCGGTGAACAGATTGGGAGCGACATGGTCCCTGATCCAGGCTCTGACCTTGTCCTTGCTACCGGTGAATTCGATGAAGACCTGCCAGGCGCAATTGCGGCCATGGGGCTTCAGGATATTGCCCTGAAGGCTCTTGAACAGGGGCTTATAGGCCGCATCATCGATGCTCACCTGGTCGGCGGGCTTGCTGAGATCGATCGCCATCATCGTTCCTCCCTGAATTCAGAAGATCACGCCAAGCAACGGAGTCGCGGCCAACGACCGAATTGACGCGAAATTGCGCCCCGAGTCAATTCAAACTCCGGCCGGGACGGCAGCTTTTCTCCGCAGATGCTTGCGCGCGCTTCGCATGAGGCGCGTTTTCGTGAATTTCGCAAGACTTGTCCGTGATAGCCGTCACGCCATGCCCGGCCGAGACAGAGCAATAGAGAAGCTCGATATGAATTCTTGTGATATCGGATCTCGATTGACGCGGCGGTTTCTTGGGCGCAAATTTCCAAAGTTATTCGAAGGGTGGGGGCGCCGATGACTGACAGTTCCTCAAAGACTCGCACCGCGGCAAAGCCTGCCAAGGCGCCCAGAGCGTCCAAGGTGGCCAAGACGATCAAGGCTCCCGAAGCCAAGTCCATCGTCCTCTTTTCGGACGGCACCGGCAACAGCAGCGCCAAGCTGTTCAAGACCAACGTCTGGCGGATGTACGAGGCGGTCGACCTGGGTCCGCCCACTCCTGGCAAGCGCAAGCAGATCTCCTTCTACGATAACGGCGTCGGCACGTCGGGGTTCAAGCCGCTCGCCATGCTGGGCGGCGTTCTCGGAGTCGGGCTCAAGCGCAACGTTCTGGACATCTATCGCTACACCTGCCGAAACTATCAGCCTGCTGAAGGTCAGCAGGTCGGCGAGCAGGGCGGCGATGACGGCGACCATATCTACGGCTTCGGATTCAGCCGCGGCGGGTTCACGATGCGCACCGCCATCGCCATGATCGCGAAAGTCGGCCTGGTCGACACGAAGAACGAGGCTGAGCTCGGTCGCCGCGCTAAGGAGGCCTGGCGCGCCTACCGGGCCGGCTGCGCGCCGCGCAGTCCCTTGGCGCTCGTCAACCTCTGGCACTGGCTGTTCAAGCGAAAACGGGAGCGGCGCCAGCAGGCGCTGCTCACGCAGCAGCGCGAAAACAACTATCATCCGGTCATCCGCTTCGTCGGGGTCTGGGACACGGTGGCCGCTTATGGGGGACCGATCACCGAAATCACCCGCGGCATCGACAATTGGATCTACCCGCTGAGCATGCCCAATTATGTGCTGAGCCCATGGGTGCGGTGCGCGCGGCACGCACTCGCCATCGACGACGAGCGCGACGCCTTTCACCCGCTTCTGTGGGACGAAATCGCCGAATCGAAGCTGCGCCAGGAGCATTCCGCCTCGGCTGCCCCGTGGCTCCACCATGCGAAAGAAGAGGACGCCCGCCTCCAGCAGGTCTGGTTCACCGGGATGCATGCCGATGTCGGCGGCGGCTATCCCGACGAGAGCCTCAGCTACGTCTCCTTCCTGTGGATGAAAAATGAAGCGGAGAAGGCCGGCCTGCGCATTCTCAAGGTGATTACCGAGAGGTTCCGGGCGCTCGCCAGCAGCGACGGGCCGATCCATGACAGCCGGTCGGGCCCTGGCGTCTATTATCGCTATCAGCCCCGCAACATCGGGGCGTGGGTTCATCCCGCGGACGCCGCCTCGATCGTCACCGACCCCGAGCTGAAGGACGAGCAGGGCCAGCCAAAGGGTCTTCTGGGGACCGTGCTGGTCCACGAAAGCGTGCTGGCCCGCATCGCCACCGGTACCGACCGTTACGCCCCATACGTGCTGCCGCCGAAGTTCAGGATCGTGCCGCCGCAGCCAGGCGGCGAGACGGCGCTGCAGGCGGATTCAGAGACGCCGGAGGCGCCGCCGGCCGAGGAGCAGGAGGCGGAGCCGATGCTCTCGCCGGAGCAGCGCGCGCGGCTCGAGGACGAGAAGATCGGCGCGGCGCGGGCGAAGGCGATGGCGGCGGTGTGGGATCATGTCTGGATTCGCCGCTTCACCTATTTCCTCACCTTGTTTCTCACCTTCGCGCTGCTGCTGATGTCCTGGTGGATCGACCGCGTTCCCGATCCGCCGCTTCTCGCCGACGGCCGCACCTGGCTCGGCGGGTTCATACGCCTCATCGCCGTGGTCACGCCGGACTTCCTCGACCCGTTGATCGACACCATGGCGGACAACACCTTTTACTTCCTGGTGTTCGCGGTGCCGATCGGCGTGCTGATGTGGCGGACCAGGGCGCGCGAGCGCCGGCTGCGCGATCTGTGCCGCGATATCTGGAACGAGACGCTGGTCGTCGGCGGTCCCGCCCCCGTCGAGCCGCCCCCGCATTGGGTCCGCCCCTTGCGCGTCAGCAGGCTCTACCGCCGGCTGATGCGCGTGCTGAAGTGGTGGATCTTGCCCGCGGTCGCGGCCGTCCTGATCCTCGCCTTCATGCTCTGGCTTCTTGCAGGACTGGCCGCGCAGACCTGGCTGCCGGTGATGGAGAAAGGCGCTGCCCTCTGCGATTACCGCCGCGCCGCGCCCGAGGAGGAGCTGGCCCGGACCGATTTCAGCCCTGCCTCCACCTGCCAACCGGTCGGCCTGACCGTCCGGCGCGACCGGCGCTACATCGTCGAGATCGAGGTGGTGGAGCCGTGGCGCGACGCCGGCACAGGCACCGATCCGGCGGGTCTCGATGCCGGCGACCTCGGCCTGAGCGGCTATGCCGGCGTCCCCTTCCGCAGGGTCATCACCGCCAATTATCTGCAGCCGGTGATCGAGATCCGCACCCTGACGCCATCGGGGGCATGGGACGGCGGCGTCCATATCCAGCCGCTTGAGCTCGAGCAGCGGGGGGAAAGCGCGGCGAGCTGGCGCGGCGAGTTCGTCGCCCGGCGGCCCGGCGCGCTGGCGCTGTTCGCCAACGAAGCCGTGCTGCCGTGGAGCCCGCGCCTGTTCTACGGCCCCTCACGCTACGGCAATGGCGGCAGCGCCTGCGTGACGGTCCGCCGCGCCGATCGCGTCGGCGAGCTGGCTCCGCTCGGCAGGGCGGGCACCGCCTGCGCGGCGGCCGACGACCGCGCCGAGGCGGCCCAGCTGCGCCGCCAGGCGCAGGAGGAGGCGCGCCGCCGCGAGGCCGCCGAGCGCAAGCTGCGAGCGACCAACGCGCCGGCCGCCGCCCCGGCTGGCTGAAGCGGCCGGACTGGCGCGGGATCGGGCATCGCCGATCCCCCGCTTGCTTTGTTCGCCGCCCGAACCCATCTCGCCGATGCCGCGTTGACGCCCCGCGCGCGCTTCTCTACCGGAACATAGAACGAACATGCTGACACACATCTCCGTCCGCGGCGCGCGCGAGCACAATCTCAAGGATATCGACATCGATATCCCGCGCGAGACTCTGACGGTGATCACGGGCCTGTCGGGCTCGGGCAAGTCGAGCCTCGCCTTCGACACCATCTATGCCGAGGGCCAGCGCCGCTACGTCGAGAGCCTCTCGGCTTATGCCCGCCAGTTCCTCGAGATGATGCAGAAGCCCGACGTCGACCATATCGACGGCCTCTCCCCCGCCATCTCGATCGAGCAGAAGACGACCAGCCGCAACCCGCGCTCCACCGTCGCCACGGTCACCGAAATCTACGATTATATGCGGCTGTTATGGGCCCGCGTCGGCGTGCCCTACAGCCCCGCCACCGGCCTCCCCATCTCCGCCCAGACGGTCAGCCAGATGGTCGACCGGGTGATGGCGCTCCCCGAGGGCACCCGCCTCTATCTGCTCGCCCCCGTCGTCCGCGGCCGCAAGGGCGAATATCGCAAGGAGCTCGCCGAGTGGCAGAAGGCCGGCTTCACCCGCGTCCGCATCGACGGCGTCTTCCACGAGATCGAGGACGCCCCGGCGCTCGAGAAGAATTTCAAGCACGACGTCGAGGTGGTGGTCGACCGGCTCGTCGTCCGCCCCGGCATCGAGACCCGGCTGGCGGATTCGCTGGAGACGGCGCTCAAGCTGGCGGACGGCCTGGTCTATCTCGACCCCGCCGACGCACCCCCGCCGGCACCTTCAAGCGACGACAAGGAGGTGCTTCAGGACAACGCCCCCGAAGGCCGCATCACCTTCTCCGAGAAGTTCGCCTGCCCCGTCTCCGGCTTCACCATCGCCGAGATCGAGCCGCGTCTCTTCTCGTTCAACGCCCCCCAGGGCGCCTGCCCGGCCTGCGACGGCCTCGGCGAGAAACTGCTCTTCGACCACGAATTGATCGTCCCCAACGAGGCGCTCTCGATCAAAAAAGGCGCGATCGTCCCCTGGGCCCGCTCCAACCCGCCCAGCCCCTATTACATGCAGGTGCTCGGCAGCCTCGCCGCCGAATTCGGCTTCAGCCGGGAGACGCCCTGGAGGGACCTGCCCGAGGAGGTCCACGAGATCATCCTCAATGGCACCAAGGGCCGCCCGGTGACGCTCCGCTTCATCGACGGCCGCAAATCCTACGAGGTCAAAAAGCCCTTCGACGGCGTGATCGGCAATCTGAACCGCCGAATGCTCCAGACCGAGAGCGCCTGGATGCGCGAGGAGCTCAGCAAATATCAGAGCGCCGCCCCCTGCGAGACCTGCATTGGCGCCCGCCTCCGCCCCGAGCCGCTGGCCGTCAAGATCGCCGGTGAGCATATCAGCCAGGCCACCGCCCGCTCCGTCCGCCACGCGCTCGCCTGGTTCTCCAGCCTGTCGGAGAAGCTCAACCCGACCCAGAACGAGATCGCCCGAGCCATCCTCAAGGAGATCAACGAGCGCCTCGGCTTCCTCAACAATGTCGGCCTCGACTATCTCGACCTCAACCGCACCTCGGGCACGCTCTCCGGCGGCGAATCGCAGCGCATCCGCCTCGCCAGCCAGATCGGCTCGGGCCTCTCGGGCGTCCTCTACGTCCTCGACGAGCCCTCGATCGGCCTCCACCAGCGCGACAATGAGCGCCTCCTCGTCACCCTCAATCGCCTCCGCGATCTCGGCAACACCGTCCTGGTCGTCGAGCATGACGAGGACGCGATCCGCCACGCCGACTACATCATCGACATGGGGCCAGGCGCCGGCGAGCATGGCGGCCACATCGTCGCCCACGGCAAGCTAGAGGACGTGCTGGCCTGCGAGGGCAGCCTCACCGCCGACTATCTCACCGGCCGCCGCACCGTCCCGGTCCCGGCGAAGCGCCGCAAGGGCACCGGGCGCAGGCTCGTCGTCCACAACGCCACCGCCAACAATCTCAAGAACGTCACCGCCGCCATCCCGCTCGGCACCTTCTGTTGCATCACCGGCGTCTCCGGCTCGGGCAAATCCTCCTTCACCGTCGACACGCTCTACGCCGCCGCCGCGCGCCACCTGAACGGCGCCCGGATCACCGCCGGCCGCCACGAGCGCCTCTCGGGCCTCGAATATCTCGACAAGGTGATCGACATCGATCAGTCGCCGATCGGCCGCACGCCCCGCTCCAACCCGGCGACCTATACAGGCGCCTTCACCCAGATCCGCGACTGGTATGCCGGCCTCCCCGAGAGCCAGGCCCGCGGCTACAAGCCCGGCCGCTTCAGCTTCAACGTCAAGGGCGGCCGCTGCGAGGCCTGCAAGGGCGACGGCCTCATCAAGATCGAGATGCACTTCCTCCCCGACGTCTACGTCACCTGCGACGTCTGCCACGGCGCCCGCTACAACCGCGAGACGCTCGAGGTGAAGTTCAAGGGCCATTCGATCGCCGAGGTCCTCGACATGACGGTCGAGGAAGCGGCCGCTTTGTTCAAGGCCGTCCCCCCCATCCGCGACAAGATGCGCATGCTCGAGGAAGTGGGCCTTGGCTACATCAAGGTCGGCCAGCAGGCGACGACCTTGAGCGGCGGCGAGGCGCAAAGGGTGAAGCTGGCGAAGGAGCTGTCGAGAAGGGCGACCGGGCAGACGCTGTACATCTTGGACGAGCCGACCACGGGGCTCCATTTCGAGGACGTGCGGAAGCTCCTAGAGGTGCTCCACGCGTTGGTGGAGCATGGGAATACCGTGGTGGTGATCGAGCATAACCTCGAGGTCATCAAGACGGCGGATTGGGTGATCGACCTTGGGCCCGAGGGCGGGGACAAGGGTGGAGAGATTGTGGCGGAGGGAACGCCGGAGGAGGTGGCGAAAGAGCCGCGCTCTTACACAGGCGGCTATCTCGCGCCGCTGCTCAAGGGGAAACGAGCCGAACCCACGGAGCTTGCGCTGGAGCCGGCCAAAGCGCGGTCCACCTCAAAGCGACAGCGAGCCTGCTGAATGAACGTGGCGGTGCGCTCGGGGACGGCCGGCAAGGGGACGGATGGGTCGACACAGACGTATGCACGAGGCTATCAAGACCGCAGATTGGTTTCTCGATCCGGGCCGGCGCGACAAGGGGGGACAGACTGTGGCCGATGGGGTGCCCGGGGACGTTGCGGGAGGCGCCTGGGAGACGCGCCTGAGTAGCAAAATCTAGAGGGTCAACTGGCGCCACGCTAAGCTGAACGGAGGCAAGCTTCAACGCCGCTTTCCAGCGCGCCTGAGTGGCGCTAGACCGCAGCATGGCCTCGCAGTCATCTCCTCGTCGGCGTCGAGCCGTCTGCTTCTGGGAGCCTACGTTTGACCCGACGCTCGTCGGAGTTATGTCGCCAACGGCATGGCCTACAGCTCGGAACGCGCGACTGACGAAGTGCTTCATCGACGATCAAGGTTTACGCAATGCCCAAATGCTCGGCATCGGGGTCGTAGAGGGACAGACCTTCGTCGACTGCGATTTCCAAGGGTTTTTCGTCTTCAAGACACAGATGGTGATTAAAGGCTGCAGCTTTGAGGGGTGCGACCTAGCGCTCACGACTTGGGAGAACGTAAAGTTCAGTAGCTGTACGTTTCGACGCAGCTCTATCGGACAGACCACCTTTCGTCGTTGCGAATTTAGGCAGTGTCATTGGGAGGACATCGGATTCTCGTCCAACGAAACTTCCTTTGAACACGTGCTAGTGACCAATCCGGAGAATTTGGTAGCTTCCGCTTATACAAATCTTGATCCACAAATTCTCAGTACAAAGGGCATCACGCCGCAATATCAGCTCTACAAGCTTGAAGGGACGCGCTCGACAATTGCTCGATTGTTATTGAGAAATCTACAAGATGTTGGAGATGAGCAGACTTACTACCAAGCCGTTAAGGTTTTTGAACTGCACCAAGCGAAGGCTCGGTGGAGCCAAGCGTGGTACGAGTTTAAGTTCGACAAACAGAAAAGCCGTTTGCGGAGTGCGATCTCTGCCGGCCTGTGGTTTGCGGACCAGACTATCCTGAGGTTGTTCGGGGCCTTGAACGGCTGGGGCGCGAGCGTCGCCCGCCCACTGAGCATCCTGGTGGGGACGATTTTCGTCTTCGCGATGATCTATGCTCTATTGGACCGACCTGAGGACGACAATCCGCTTTTGAGAAGCTTCGATATCGCGGTCTTGGCGGGTTATACGAATTATGGAAGCGCTTCGGGCTTCATCCTGTTTTTACAGGCATTTCAGCTGAGCTTGTCAGTAATTCTGTATACCGTTGGGTTTGCCACGATAGTTTCCAGATTTAGCCGAGTTCGAGGATGATAGTTTCGCTCATTCTTTATGGAAGCCGCGCACGAGGCGATCACCGCTTGGTGTCAGATGTCGATCTTATTGGTATCACAGATGGCGGCGTGGCTTCCCGAGAAGCGCCGGCGCGTGGTACGAACCTTCACTTATACCCGTTTCAAAGGATGGTCGAGAACGCCCGCAATGGCGATCTTTTTGTTTTGCACATAGTTTCGGAAGGGAAGCCGCTCCATGACACGCTCGGTGTCTTCAAACAGGCGCAGGAGGCTTTCGTCTATCGGGATAATTACAGTAACACAATTGAAGCGGCTACAGCAGTGGCTCTGTTTTTGCTCTCAAGCAAGACCGCCCTTTCGAAGGCTGCAGGAAGACGCAGGCTCGTTTGGGCAATTCGTACTTTGATAATCGCTAAGGCCGCTGAGGGAAAACAGCCCATCTTTTCTGCGAATAGGCTGGAGGAATTTGCGCACGTTGCTGGACTTAAACGCTTGATCAACAAACGAAACACTCTGCCGATTACGGTTTTTGAAGATGTGGGGCTCCGCGTGCTGGAGGCGTTCGGCTCAAGTAAGATACGAGACCTATGGCCGGTAGGAAAATTGGCACAGCGGGAGTTTGTTGAGGCATTCGGTAAAATCGGGAAGTCTACTGCGGTACTGTCACTGATTCGATTTAACATACGGCGACCTAAGGAAAGGCCAAGCGAGTCTGATCCTGATCTAGTTTACAGCTGAGCGCGGGCAGTTGGGGGACGGTACGTCGGGACTGCGGTGACGGATTCGTACCTGTTGCCGGTGCCGGAGGGGGACACACAGGTGTGTGTCCCCGAGGCTCCAAAATCGCACTTAGTGGAAGTCCCGCGACTTCGATTTGGCTTGCCCGAGGCGAGGTTGCGCCGCATGCCTACCGACCAGGTGATTGAAGCGATTGAGGCAGCGGCTGCGCACGAGGGGTCGCTGAACATCATCGAGAGGAACGCCGAGTCCAGCGGACGTGCCAGGTCATCATAGTTGGAGAGGTCGGTGAAAGGCACGCAACCGTCACCGTCAATTTCTATAACGCGGTTTACATTGAACAAGCTTCCGACCGGCGACCTCGTTCATTATACTCCCGAGGCGCACAGAGAGTGGTGCCGGTCTAATCAGCTGCGGTTATTCCTGCACCGCTAGATTCGCTTCAGGGAGGGGCTGTGTCAGACATCATCTCACAATGGATCGTGGAGAACAGCTTCCTCCAAGGGCTTGCCATAGTTTTCTCGATCGTTCTCGGAAGCGTTTGGCTGTTCAAAACGCTAAGAGGATTATTAAAGTTTCTTGTCCGATATAAATCAGAGACGCTCGACACGAAACTGCGCATTGCGCGCTACAACAGGCTGAAATGGCAGTACCTATATGCGCGTGACGAGAGCGTCTTTATTGCTCGGTTGGTCGACAAGGGAATTGATATCCTGCTTTCTGTAGCAGGGATACTCTTCTTTACGGTCATTTTAACAAGCTCTAGAAGAGACCCCAGTCAGATTGTCGAGACTACGTTGTTAGTGTTCATGATGTTCCTCTTGGTATCTCTAATCCTTTCGCTGATTAGTGTGTGGACTATAATTCATAACGTGAGGAGATGGAGGGTTCGCTGGTTCGAGCAAGGGCGGGGATTGCCCAGGCCTAGATGGTGATTCAGCTTACGGTGGCAGCAATTCCGGGGCCCTGGACGGTGGGGAGGGTTGAATGGCTCTCACCCGCCCCGAGATCAGCGGATCGCTGACACAGCGCGAACAGACCATGAACAAAAATGCTTGCAAAATAGGATTCCGCTTGTTCTACCCTGTCGGATGGAGACGCACCCGAGTCGCCCGACCGACGCCGCATCCGCCGATGCGGACCCCTTCGCCTCCGCCTCCGGCCCCTCGGTTGCGCCGGACGAGCCCGCCGTCCCCGCCCGCATCGGCTGGATCGATGGCCATCTCCCCGACCTCGTCGATCCCCTGACCCCGCTTCACCCCGAAACCAGCCTCACCGAGACCCGGCGCCTCCGCCACGACGGCTGGACTCCGGAGAAGAAGCGCCGCTTCCTCGAGCGCTTCGCCGAAGGCGGGATCGTCGTCGAGGCGTGCCAGGCGGCCGGCATGAGCGCGCGCTCCGCCTACAATCTGCGCGATCGCGATCCCCTGGTCGCCGCCGGCTGGGAGGCGGCGCAGGTGATGGCGCGGCCCAAGCTCGCCGACGAGGCCTATTCGCGCTCGATGAACGGCGTCGTCGAGCGCATCTACAAGGACGGCGCGATCGTCGCCGAGCGCCACCGCTACGACAACCGGCTCACCATGGCGGTGCTCGCCCGGCTCGATGTGCGCATCGACCGCGCCGAGGAGAAAGGCGCGCCGCACCTCGCCCTCGTCGCGCGCTGGGACGAGTATCTCGCCGCTCTGGAGGAGGACCGGCGCGAGGACGGCCTCGCTCTGCTCGCCGCCGCCCCAGCCGCGCCCGCCGCCGAAGTTCAGGGGCAAGCGGGAGATCGTGAACTTCATGAACTTCACCCCGGCGGGCGAGGCCCCGCGGAGGAGGAGGAGATGGCACAGATCGATCGTCACGACGTGTGGGAGGCCGAGGACGGCTGGTGGACCGACTATCCCCCGCCGCCCGATTTCGACGGGGAGGAAGAAGGCGCCTGGGGCGACGAGGATTATCGCCGAACCCTCTCCAGCAAGGAGCAGGCGGCGATCGACGCCGACCTGGCCGAAGACAAGGCCGCCGATCTCGCCAGGGCCCAGGCCCAGCGCGCCGCCTATTTCGGCGAGGCTCCCGATCGCGGGGAGCCGGACGCATGAGCCTCCAGCCCCGCCAAAACGGGCGCTCTCGCCGAACCGGCACCCGCCTTCGCGTCCTTGGCGCCGCCCCCCGTTCACCATTCCTTGCCGATTTTACGTCATAACCGTGCCCGCAAGTCTGGAGGCGTGGCATGCAACCGATAAAATCCGTATTCGGCCTGGTGATGGCGGCCATTCCCGTCGTCTATTGCCTCGGCTTCCTGCTCTATTTCAACAGCGTCAGGACCTCGTTCGGAGGATTGCTGGACGGCGCCCTGGGCCCGACCATCGTCGGCCTCGGCGTGATCGGCCTCCTTTTCCTCATTCCGCTCGTGCTTCGGATCCGGAAGCTCGTCGCCCCGCCCGCCGCGCCCGCATCGGGAAGCGCCCCCCGCGCGGAGGAAGCGCCGCGGGAGGAACGCAGCGATTTCGATCCCGACGCGGCGATCGCCCGCTATCTGGCCAAGCAATCCTCGGGCGCAGGCGGCCCGGCATCCCCGGCCTTCCCGCATGCGGGCGGCGGACCGGCGAGGCCGGCGGCAGGGTTCGGCCGCAGAGTGGCCTGAGACGATTTCCGTCGCCCCTTTTTGCCTCCCGCCCCTATTTCATAGCCAGCACGACCGGCCCCGAGACCGGGTCCGTCACCCCGCGTCCGCCGCCCAGATCCTCCAGCGTATCCCTGAACGAATCGAGCGTCGCGATCATGTCCGGGCGGGCGGCGGCGAGGCTTTCCATGCCGTCCCATTCGGCGATGATGCAATAGCCGCCCTCGCCGGTCTCGATGATGCTGGCGCTCCTGAGCCCCGGCCAGTCGGCCGCGATCGCGCGGTGCGCGTCCAGGAACTCCTGCTCGCGTTCCGGCTTCACCCGGAAGCGGACGGCGTTGAAAGCGGTCATGGCATTTCTCCCTGTGCTGCGCGATCCCCCGTCACCGCCTCGCGCTTTCATCCTCGAGCCTGATCCTGAGCTCCCCGTCCTGCCGCACCAGCAGGCCGGTGTAGGAGTAGGTCACCGGCAGCCGGCCTTCGCCGGCGCCCCAGTCGAACAGGCCGATCACGACCACCGAGTCCGGGCCCGCCGGCTCGTAGCTGAGCTCGCGCCAGACGAAGCCCGACGGCGGCCCCCATCGCGGGCCCGCATAATGCGCGCGGATCGCTTCCCAGCTGAGAAAGCTCTTCTCCCCCTGGCCCAGACGCCAGGCGCCGCGCCGATCGTGGCGCGCGGCGATCGCGGCGCGGTCGCCTGCGATGAGGTCGCGCTCATAGCCGGCCATGAACGAGCGCGCCTCGGCAACGATCGGCGCCTCGGCGGCCGCCGGCGCGGGCGCTGGTGCCTGCGCGAAACCCGGCGCGGCGAGAGCCAAAGCCAACAAAGGAAATAGTCTCATGAGGCACCCCCTTTGGGGGACATCATGCACCAGAATCCCATCCCCTTGAAGAATAGGATTTCATCTGATGTACGCTGTCGGATGAAGATCCTCCCGAGCCAGATCGAAAGGCCCATCCGGAGCCTGCCCGCGGCGCCGCTCCGCGGCCGGATTCCATCCCGGCGAGGCCCGGCCAAGACAGACACATTGCATATCCTCAACTTCCTCAACTTAAGGCCGCGGCGGGTTGGATTGCGCCGGACCGGGGACCGAACTTTCCGCCTTATGGGAGCCGAACCTTTGAACCTTCCGCCGCGCCTGCCGCGCCGCTTCGCGCGTCTAATTCCCGGCCTCCGCCATCACCACCTCCATCCCCTCGGCGGCCGCGGGCGGCTGGAAGTAGCTGGTGATGAGATCGAACTGCTCGTCGCTCGCCGCGAAGTCGTGGCCCCCTTCCGCGTTGCGCCGCCGCAGCCGTTCGCGGCAGACCTCGTCCGGCACGTCGAGCCAGTTCAGCACATGCGCCGCGCCCGCCTCGTCCGCGATCGCCTTCATCCAGGCCCGGAGCGCCACCGTGTTCGCCGGGAAATCGAGGACCACGTCCACCCCGGCCTTCAAGAGGTCCGCGACGTGCGGGCCCATCGCCGCGCGCAGCTTCGGGGAGAGGCGCAGAAAGTCCGCCACTTCGATGAGCTCATCGCCGAACAATTGCTTGAGCCAGAAATCCTGGCTGATCAGCACCGTCGCCGGAGCCGCGGCCAGCCGCCCGCACAGGGTCGATTTTCCAGCCGCGATCTTGCCGCACACCAGATGCAGAATCCCCGCCATCGCCGCCTCCAGCCGTCCTCGATCCGGCAATCCTGTTTCCGGCCCCGCGCCGGCCGACAACTCCCCCTTTACATCGCGCCGCCGCTTGCGCCTATTGGCGGCTCGGGCTCCGGCCCTCATGGAAGGGGATAAGGGAAGATCGTGCGGACCGCCTCTCTCGCCCTCATCGCCGCGCTCGCCGCCGCCCCGCTGGCCGCCAAGCCGCCCGCCCCCGCCGACAAGCCGCGTGCGGCCGATCGTTCGGATCCGCGCGAAATCTATCGCGGGCGGGGCATTTCGGTCTGCGTCGCCCACATGCGGGCGATCCCCGACATCACGCCCGATGAGCTCGAGGCGCTGTGCGGCTGCGCGTTCGACCGGTTCATGCCGCGCTGGCCGACCGGCGCGCTGCCCCCGCTCGCCGGCGGCGGCTTGCCCCCGGTTCTGCGCAGCGAGCTCTTATCGTGCGCCGCGGGGCAGGATTCCGACCGCGTCGCGGCGGTCGCCAGCCGCCTGGCCGAGCTGCCCGCGGTATCGGAGGCGCCGGCGGCCGGCAGGCCCGGCGCGCCCGGCCCCGGCTTCGATGTCGGGGCCTGGCTCGAGGACCTCACCTTGCCGCGCCTGCCGGGCGGCTTTCCGCTCTGGGCCCTGATCCCGATCGCCCTGCTCGCCTTCGTCCTGTTCCGCGCCCTCTTCCGCCGCCGCGAGTCCGGACGGGACTTGATGGGGCCGCCTGCGCACATGCGCCGCGGCGGCTGGCCCGGACGGCCGCCGGGCCTCTGAGCCGCGCCCGCCGCCCGGCGGCCGCCGCTATTTCTCGCCCTCCACCACCGGCGCCTCCTCGATATAGACCGGCGTCTCGGGCGCGCGCAGGTAGGAGAGGGTCACGACCGCGGCCAGCGCCAGGCCGGCCTCCCAGCGCGCGAAGGCGAGGGCCGCCGCCCCGAGCATCAGCGCGGTCGTCAGCGTGTATCTGCGGGTGAGGCGGGCGACATAGGCCTGGTCGAGCCGGTCGTCGACATCGCCCGTCGCGCAGCCGGTCTTCCACTTGATCAGCCAGGCCAGCGACGTCGCCGCCAGCGCGCAGGCGTAGAAGATCGCGCCTGTCTCGCGCGCCCCCGGGTCCTGGATATGCTCGGCAAAGGCGCGGGTGGGGAAGGCGATGAAGCCGATCGTCATCAGGAAAAGCGTGGTGGCGAGCAGGAAATGGTGGCCGGTGGTGCGGTAGATGGCGCCCGAAAAATGATGCTGCACCCAATAGACGCCGATCACGACGGCGGCGAGCGCGTAGCCCAGATATTCGGGCCACAGCGCGAGGAGGTCGGGGCCGAAGCGGGGGCCGGGCTCGGGCAAGGTCAGCTCGACCATCGGCAGCGTGAAGGCGATCGCGAACACCGCGTCGGCATAGATTTCCATCCGCTGCGTGCCGCGCACGACGCCGTCGCCCGGATGCTCGTCCAGCCGCGGTGCCACCTCGGGATCCTTGCCGCTCGCCATCGCGCCTCCTGCCGCGTCCAACCGGCGGACGCCGGCTTCCGTTCCGCCGGAGGCCGGCTCGCCGCCGAGCCTGCCCCGCCGCCGGCATCCGGAACCCTGCCGGTCCTGCGCCCGTTGTCTCTCCGCAGCGCGCCGCTTCGCGCCATGCCTTGGCGCACCCGGCGCGCGCAACGAGGAGCCCCGTCATGAACAATCGCCTTTTCCCGATCGCCGCGCTCGCGGCACTGCCGTTCGCGGCGCTCGGCGCCGCCGCCATCGCCCAGGAGGGCGGGCGCCCCTATAGCGTCGCCATGACCGGCGCCGCCGAGCGGCCGGGCCCGGGCGATCCCGACGGGAGCGGGACCGCCGAGTTCCGTGTCAATGCCGGCCAGGGCCGGGTCTGTTACACGCTGAGCGTCAGCAATATCGAGCCGGCGACGGCGGCGCACATCCACCGCGCCCCGCCCAACGCGGCAGGGCCGGTCGTCGTCGGCCTCACCGCGCCGACCAGCGGCAGCAGCAGCGGCTGCGCCGCGGTGACCCGCGCGCTCGCGCAGGAGCTCATCCGCAACCCGGGCGCCTTCTATGTGAACGTGCACAACGCGCCCTTCCCCGGCGGGGCGGTCCGCGGACAGCTGGGCCGCTAGCCTCGCGCGCAAGCCGGGCCGTCAGCCCGGGGAGGACCGATCGCCTCCCCGGGCCAGGCTTCCTGTGGTAGAAGAGGACCATGGTCTATCTCCTCGTCAAGGCGCTCATCTCCGGCATGATCGTCGCCGCCGCCTCCGAGGTCGCGCGGCGCTGGCCGGGCATTGGCGGGCTCATCGTCTCGCTGCCTTTGGTCTCGCTGCTCGCCATCCTCTGGCTGTGGCGGGATACCGGCGACGTCGAGCGTGTCGCGCAGCTCTCTTTGTCCGCTTTCTGGTTCGTCCTTCCGTCGCTGCCGATGTTCATGGCGCTTCCGCTGATGCTTCGCGCCGGCTTCGGCTTCTGGCTTTCTTTGGGCGTCGCGCTCGCTTTGACCCTGGCCCTCTACCTGCTGATGTTCGCTATCGCCCCCCGCTTCGGCCTGCGCCTCTAGCCCTACGCCCCCCACGCCCCCGCCGCCGCCTCGACCAGCACCAGCGCATTGAGGAGGATCAGCAGCGCCAGATTCGCCCGCTTCGACTTGACGAAGAACAAGGCGATGAGCGACGGCAGAGCGAGCAGCAAGGCGGCGTCGCCCACCGGACCGCGGGTCTCGGCCTCGACGATGGCTGTGCCGGCCGCCTCGAGCGCGACCGCAAAGCCGATCACGGCGAAGTTGATCAGCAGAATCCCGCCGATGACGATGCGGTTGGTGCGCAAATAATAATCGTCGAAGTCGGGCCATGCGTCGGGCTCGTCGGGGAAGACGAAGGTGGCCAGCAGGTAATAGCCGCCGACCACCGTCAGCACCGCGAGCAGGGAGAGGAAGGTTAACGGGATCGCCTCCCGAAGCGCATAGGCGTGGAGCCAGAAAGCCGTCTGGTCCATGATCACGACGAGGCCGAGCAAGGGCACGAGCCAGCCGATCCGTACCGGCTCGGCGCCCCGGACCTCGGCACGCAGCCGCGCCTTCCAGGTCTGGGCGAAGCCGGCCAGCACCTCGGCGATGGCGAGCCCGAGCAGGAGCCCGAACAAAGCGAATACCATCTCGAACCCGCTCATGCGCTTCTCCCTTCAGGCGGCGACGAGGCCTCTCTCCTCCCTCAGAAGAACGGGCGCTCCACGAGGCCGGGCACCAGCCCGAACAAGGTGAAAGCGAGTTCGAAGCTGCTTACGGCGCCCCCTGGTTGCCGGGCCCCAGACTAATGGCCGGGCCGGCGCTGACAAGGCCCGCGCGGGGGCCGCCCGGCGCTGAAATACTTATCCCCGTTATCCTTGTTATCCACAGGCATTTTGCGCTGGCGCGAATCGGAACGGGTGGCCATGTTGGCGTTTCGCGGTCATGAGCGGCCGCCCGGAAACGGACGAAAGCTCAGGAGCGCTGCCAAAGCGGAGACGGCGGACATCCTTCGGGATGAAAGCCGAGGAAGCTCTGGTAGGGCAGCCGGGAGAGAAGCGCGAGGCGGCGGCGCAAGCCAAAGTCGAACCCACTTCTTCCGGAGTCCGGCGGAACCGGAGCCTTCGGGCGAAGGAACCGCGAAAGGGACTTGTTGGAGTTCGCTTCGACAAGACCCGGATCGGGACCCCGCCAAGGTTCGCCTTGGCAAGACCCGATTGGGAACCGACCGGGGTCGCAAGACCCCGGCCGGAACCCGATTACGGGGCCGGTGGAAACACTGGTCCCGTTTTTCGTTCGCCCGCGGCCGGCGAGCGAAGCGCCGGCTCCGGCTCCCCCTGTTTCCTCACCGCGCCCTCCGGCGACCGCCGCCCCGGCCCGTGTCGGCGCAGGCCTGTTCGTCCCGCGCAACCTCTGGCGAAGCCGTCCATTGTTGCGGTTCCACTTCCAGCCAGGCGAGGAGCAGCGAGATGAGTGTGTTAGGGATGATCAGGGACGCGATTTTCGGACCCCAGGGCGCCGTCCAGCAGGCGGCGGCGCAGGCGCTCCCGCAGATGGGCCGGCCGGCGGCCCAGCCGGTCGACGTCGAGGCGGTGCTCGTCGAGAAGCAGCGCGCGAAGGGCGGGCCCGACCTCAACTGGAGAAGCTCGATCGTCGATCTGATGAAGCTGCTCGACCTCGATTCGAGCCTCGACAACCGCAAGGCGCTCGCCACCGAATTGGGCTATACCGGCGCCAAGGACGGCAGCGCCGAGATGAACATCTGGCTGCACCGCCGGGTCGTCGAAGAGCTCGAAAGGAATGGCGGCCTTGTCCCCGCCGGCATGAAGGACTGAGCCCGCGCGCCTCTCCTACAACCGCAGCACCAGCCCGAGCACGGCGAATATAGGATAGAGCGAAAGGAACAGGACCAGGATGGCGATGTTCGCGGCCTTGCCGCGCGCGAACATCGCCGCCAGCGCCAGCACGACGAAAGCGGCGAAGGCCGGGAAATAATCCCAGCCCGCCGTGCCCAGCGCGAATTGCGCCGCCCGCGCCAGCACCCGCGAGGCGAGGATTCCGCCCAGCACGGCCCGCTTGTGCTCGAAATAATAAGCGTCGAGATCGGGCCATTTCGAGGCGTCGTCGGGGAAGACCAGGGTGGCCGCGAGATAATAGAGGCCGGTCACCACGAGACCGATGACGAGGGTCAGGAAATTGCCCGGAATCGAATCCTTGAGCGAATAAGCGAGCGCCCAGGACGAGGCGAGATCGAGCATGACGAGGAGGCCGAGCAGGGGCGTGAGCCAGCCCAGCCGGACCGTCCGCCATTGCTTCAGCGTCCGCGCCAGCCCGCCCAGGACCTCGGCCAGACTGAGGCCCAGCAGCAGCGCGAACAGCGAGAAAACGAACTCGAACTCGGTCATCGTCGATTCCCCCGCAGGCGCTTGGACTATCCGGCCGGCGCCGCGCTTGGCAAGCCGTTGGGGCCCTTCACCGGCTGCCCTCGAATTTGCAATTCGGCTCCCGTGGGCCTATCGCATGCCTTGCTACGGTCGCAACTGACGGTCTTCGGCGCTTTGCGGCTCCTTCTTCCTTCTTGCGCTTCCCCGGCATTCGAGGGCGCACCATTTCGGGGCGCTACCCAGAAAGGAAGACGTTCATGCCCATCGGCACAGTCAAATTCTTCAACGCCAGCAAAGGCTATGGCTTCATCGCGCCCGAGGGCGGCGGCAACGACGCCTTCGTCCATATCAGCGCGGTCGAGAAAGCGGGCATGAGCACGCTCGCCCAGGATCAGCGCGTCTCCTACGAGCTCGAGACCGACCAGCGCGGCAAGACCAGCGCGGTCAATCTCCAGGACGCCTGACCGGGAGCATCCTCCCGCGGCGCGCCACCGCGCGGCGCGGGAGGGGCAGCCCGCCCCGCGGGCTTGGGCAAGCCGCCGAGTCGATCTGCGGCCGGCCGAACCGGCGGGGAAGTTGGCGGCGGCCCGGCGCAGAATTCCCCGCGCCGGGCCTCCGCCGGCGACCACAAGCCAAGCGAAAGCGAGCGCGATGTCCGTCACCCATGATTTCTATGTCGCGCGCGCCCTCGAGGCCCGCCGCGACGCCGATGCGACGAGCCTCGCCAACGTGCGCGACCGCTGCCTGCGCGCCGCCGCCGCCTGGGACGCGATGGCCGCCCGCGCCGCCCGCACCGGCCGGCTGCGCGCCGAAAGCGAGGCCAAGAAAGCCGCCGAAGCGGCCGAGGTGGCCGGCCTTTCGGCTGAGATCTAGATTTTCGCCACGACGATCAGGCCTGATCAGCGCCCGGGAATTCTGCTAGACCCGCATTCGCGCAGATCCATCGCGGGAGACGTCTTGATGGCCGCCCACCCCAATCCCAACGTTGCCGCGCTCGAAGAGGCCTATGCGCGCTGGAGCGACACCAAGGGTGGTTCGGCCGCCGAGGTGCTTGCCCTGTTCGACGACCGCATCGAGATGCGCTCGGTGCTGACCGACGAGCTGCCCCGCGCGCTTGCCGGCTCCCACATCAGCAAGGACCAGGCCGCCGAATATTTCGCGGCGCTCACGCGCGACTGGGAGATGCTCTATTGGGACGTCTACCAGTTCATTGCCGACGGCGACGACGTCGTCATGGTCGGCCGCTGTGCCTGGCGCAACCGCGAGACGGGTCGCGAGGTCGACACGCCGAAGGTCGACATCTGGCATTTCGAGAATGGCCGGGCGACGCGCTTCACCGAATTGTTCGACAGCCTGGCCTTCGCCCGCGCCGTCGGCGTCGTTTGAGGCGCGCCGCGCCCGCCGCCGCGCCGCGAATCGCGGAGACTTGACTGAGCGGCGTTTCTCCGCCTATCTGGAGCGCGCTCCCTACGAGGGTAAGACTATGAAAATCGCAGCTTTTTCAATCACATTCCTGTTGGCCACGGCCGCAGCGGCGCAAGCGCCGGATTCCGCGCAGCAGGTAACCCACACGGAGGGCGCCACCAAGTCCAACGTGAACACGCGGGTCATCTGCCGGCAGATCGGCGAAACCGGCTCGCGGCTGACCCGCAACCGGGTCTGCATGACGGAGAGCGATTGGGTCGAGCACCGCCGAACGCAGCGCCGCATCGTCTCGGACTCGCAGCGCGGAGCGGGCCCCAGCGAGATGACCGCAAGCCAGGGCGCGGCCGCGCTGCGTGCCTGCAACCGCTGCTGACTCCCTATTTCTGCAATTGAGCGCCGGCCGCTGCGGCGGCCGGAGCGAAGAGCTAGCGGCCCCAGCCGCCGGCCGGGTCGGGCGGGTCCATTCGGGCCGAAGCGCCGTTTCGGTAAGTCTCGGCCGCCCGATTGGGGTCGACCATCGGCCGCGCCCGCGACATCGGCCGGGCGGCGCTCTGGCGGGCCTCTTCGGCGTTGCGCCGGCGCGCGTGGACGTTGGCGTCCGGATTGTGCCGGCGGAGCCCGGCGCTGTTCAGCCCCAGCGGCGCGAGCGGCCGGCCGGCCTCGACGTCGCGCGCCATGTCGTCCATGAAGTTGGCGAACTGCATGTCGACGAAGCCTTCGGGGACCATCGACAGCGCGATCCCGCCCTCGGTTTCGAAGGCGGAGCCCAGCTCATATTCGTCGAGCTCGAGCTCGGCGGTCATCCGGGTCTGCCGGCCGTCTTCCCCGGCCGCCTCGAAGTTGAGCTCGGCGGTCACCACCGGCCGGTTGTCGAACAGGATCTCGTAGGTGATCGCCTCGCCCCGTTGCTTGGCAACGCGAAGGGTGACCGATTTGGCGACTTCGCCTGAAGGTCCGTGGGTGCGCGTACCCTCCGGCGCGAGCGCGGAGAAAGCGGCATAGACCTCGATCGGCCGGCGGTCGACGACGCGGTCGAAATCCGGGCCGTCGATGCCGAAATAAGCGGCGCCGCCGACGCCAAGCCCCGCGACCGCGACAAACAAGCCCTTCATGACCCCACTCCCGACTGTCGAAGAAGCTTGCCCGATAAGCGCTTAAAGAAGCGTCAACAGGGGGGCGCCATGGCGCGCCCGGCACTTTGCAACGGTCGAGGCGTTGCTCTACGCACCCCCGCTCGCCTCACCCTTCCGGAGCCCACCTATGCGTTTGTTCGCCTGCCTCGCCGCTCTCCTCCTTGCCGCCTGCACCCAGGCCAGCCCCGGCAACCAGGCCGAGCAAGCCGAGCGCCCGCGGCAGGTGGCGCCGATCCTGACCGGCGAGGCCGCCCGCGACGCGAGCAGCTTCGCGCGGCCCGAGCTGGCGCGCGTGACCCATGTCGCGCTCGATCTCGACGCCGACTTCGCGGCGCGGCGCATGGGCGGGACGGCGACGCTCGACATCGCGGCGGCGCCCGGCGCCGGCGAGATCGTCCTGGATTCCAAGGGCCTCGAGATCGAGGCCGTGACCGACGCGGCGGGGGCGCCGCTCGCCCATGCGCTGGGCCAGGGCGACGAGGCGCGCGGCCGTCCGCTCACCATCCGCATCGGGGACGCGCGGCAGATCCGGATCCGCTACCGCTCAGGCGCCGACGCAGCGGCGCTGCAATGGCTGACTCCGGACCAGACCGCGGGCAAGCGCCACCCTTATCTGTTCAGCCAGGGCCAGGCGATCCTCAACCGGACCTGGATCCCGACCCAGGACAGCCCCGGCATCCGCCAGACCTGGGAGGCGCGGATCACCGCGCCCGAGCCTCTCAAGGTCGTGATGTCGGGCGAAAGGCTGACCCCCGAGGGCGAGCCCGCGGGCGAAGGCCGCCGCGCCTACCGCTTCCGGATGACCCGGCCGGTCGCCCCCTATCTGATCGCGATCGCCGCCGGAGACCTCGCCTTCCGCGCGCTCGGGCCGCGCACCGGCGTCTGGACCGAGCCCGCCATGCTCGACGCCGCCGCGCGCGAACTCGCCGACACCGAACGGATGGTGACCGCCGCCGAGCGGCTCTACGGCCCCTATTTGTGGGGCCGCTACGACATGATCGTGCTGCCGCCGAGCTTCCCTTATGGCGGCATGGAAAATCCGACGCTCACCTTCCTGACGCCGACCTTCATCGCCGGCGACAGGAGCCTGGTCGGCCTGGTCGCGCACGAGCTGGCGCACAGCTGGTCGGGCAATCTCGTCACCAACGCGGTATGGTCCGACAGCTGGCTCAACGAAGGCTTCACCTCCTATTTCGAGAACAGGATCATGGAGGCGCTCTACGGCCCCCGCCGCGCCGCGCAGGAGGCCGCCTTGTCCTTCGCCGACATGGAGAAAGCGTTCGCGGAAGAGGGCCGCAATGCTCCTTCCACGCGCCTCCACGGCAGCGACGATCCCGAGGCCGGCGTCAGTGGCATCGTCTACGACAAGGGCGCCGCGTTTCTGAGGTCGATCGAGCGGATCGTGGGACGCGAGCGCTGGGACGCTTACCTTCGCTCCTATTTCGACCGCCACGCCTTCCAACCGATGACCTCGGCGCGCTTTCTCGCCGATCTGCGCGCCAACCTCGTCCGCGGCGACGCCGCGCTCGAGCGGCGCCTGATGCTCGACCAATGGGTGTTCGAGCCAGGCCTGCCGGCCAATGCGGCGGGCCCCGATCCGGCAGCCTTCGCGGAGGTCGACAGGGCCCTCGCCGCCTATAATGGCGGAGGCGCGATCGGCGCGATCCCTTATGCGAACTGGACGACGGCCGAGCGGCTGCGCTTCCTGAACGGCCTGCCGCGCGAGATCGGCGCCGAGAAGCTCGCGGCGCTCGATTCCGCCTTTCGCCTATCCCAGAGCGGCAATGCCGAGGTCCTGTTCGCCTGGCTGCAGCTCGCGCTCGCCAACCGCTACGCGCCTGCGGTTCCGGCGGCCGAGCGCTTCCTGGGCAGGATGGGCCGCCGCAAGTTCGTCTCGCCGCTGCTCGAGACCCTGCTCGGCGAGGGCGAATGGGGCCGGCCGATCGCGACGCGGATCTACGCGCGCACCCGGCCCTCCTATCACAGCGTGACCACCACGACGGTCGATCGGCTGATTCGCGGCGGGACCTGAGGCAAAGAGCGCCTGTTCCGGGCCATTTTGCCTTGCCGCGGAGGGGCGATTTCCCGGCCGAATTTAACGATCCATCAAAACCTTGCGGATAGGGAGGAATTTCACCGCCCGAGTTGCTTGGAATTCGATGTTTCATTCGCCCGTTTCACTCGACGCTGAACGGCAGGACGTCGCCCCGGCTCCCGGCGCGGCGGAGCCGGGCGATTTCGACGCCGGCAACGAGCGCGTCCGCGAGGCGCACCTCCACAACGCCCAGGTCGAGGCACGCGCGTTGTTCGCGCCCTTTTTCGCGGTCACCGCCGCCGCCGCGTCGCTGATCACCGGCTGGGCGATGGTCGGCTCGGTCAAGCTCGAACTGGTCGTCGGCTGGGTCGCCCTGGTCGCCTTCGCCAATTGGGTGTCGTGCCGCCGCGCGATGGAATCGGCGGCGCGGGGCGCCAGCCGCACCGCCCGGCCGCGCACGCAATGGCTCGCGGTCCTGGAGGCTGTCGGCCTCGCCGGCCTCTGGTCGGCTTTGCCCACTTATGCCTTCGCGACCCAGCCCGCCCATGTCCAGGTCGTGATCGGCGGCGCGATGGCGGCGATGATCACGACGACGATCGCTCTGGCCGCCATTCCTGCCGCCGCGGTCGCCTGGGTCGCGACGCTGACTGCGGCCTTTTGCCTAGCTTATTATTTCGGCGGCGCCTCCCTCGATCCCAAGGTCGCGCTCACCTTCCTGCTGTACGCCGGCGCCGGCGCGTTCAGCGTCGCTCGCCTGACCCGCTGGGTCTTCGGCCAATTGAAAGGCCTCGCCCGAACCCGCGCCGAGGCCGAATCGGTCCGCCAGCTCCTCAACGAATATGAGCATCGCGGCGTCGGCTGGCTGTGGCAGGTCGACGCCGAAAACCGGGTCGTCTACATCTCCTCGCGGATGACCGCTCTGCTGAACCGCTCGACCAACCAGCTGGTCGGGCATTCGCTGCCTGCGGCGCTGGGCGGGACCAGCGCGCTGGGCCGCATCCTGCTTTCGCGCCAGCCCTTCGCCAATCTCGAAATGGAGCTGGCCACGCGCCGCGGGACGCGCTGGATCAGCCTGTCGGGCGATCCGATCATCGACATGGGCGGCCAGTTCCAGGGTTTTCGCGGGGTCGGCCAGGATGTCACCGAAGTCCGCCGCACCCAGGAGCGTCTCACCAACCTCGCCAATATGGACGTGCTCAGTGGCCTGCCCAATCGCGGCCGGGTGCGCCAGCTGCTCGGCGAGGCCCTGTCGAGCTCGGCGGGCGGCGACACGCCCTGCGCGATCATGTTCCTCGACCTCGACGGCTTCAAGCCGGTCAACGACACGTTCGGCCATCCCAAGGGCGACGCCGTCCTCAGGAACGTCGCCCAGCGCCTGGTCAAGGAAGTCGGCCCGTTCGGCCATGTCGGCCGCATGGGCGGCGACGAATTCGCCATCGTCATCAAGGACGTGCAGAGCCGCCGCATGGTCGAGACCCTCGCCGGGCGGCTGATCGCGGCGATCGCCGATCCGTTTCATCTCGACAAGGCCGAGATCAGGATCGGCGTTTCGATCGGCTGCGCCTTCGGGCCGGTCGACGGCCAGAGCGTCGACGACCTGATCCAGAAGGCCGACCTCGCGCTCTACCAGGCGAAGAACCAGGGCCGCGGCATCTGCTGCTTCTTCAACGCCGACATGCAGAACGAGGCCGAAGACCGGCTCAAGCTCGAACAGGACATGCGCGCGGGGATCAGGGCCAAGCAGTTCCGGCTGCTCTACCAGCCTATGATCGACGCCGCCGACCAGAGCCTGGTCGGCTTCGAGGCCCTGATCCGCTGGCACCACCCGACCCGCGGCATCGTGCCGCCCAACCATTTCATTCCGCTGGCCGAGGAAACCGGCCTGATCATGGAGCTCGGCGAGTGGGTGATCGAGGAGGCGTGCCGCGCCGCGGCGTGCTGGCCCGAGCATATTTCGGTCGCGATCAACGTCTCGGCCAAGCAGCTCATCTTCCCGGCTTTGCCCAACGCGATCAACGAATCGATCCGCAAGCATCGGCTCCAGGCCAACCGGCTGGAGCTCGAAGTGACCGAGTCGGTGTTCATGGGCGATTCGGCCAACGCGATCGACGTGCTGAAGCGGCTGCGGGCGCTGGGCGTTTCGATGGCGCTCGACGATTTCGGCACCGGCTATTCGTCGCTGGGCTATCTGAACAAGGCCGTGTTCCACAAATTGAAGATCGACGGCAGCTTCGTGCGCGAGGCGGCGGACAATAAGGAGACTGTGGCGATCATCCAGTCGATCGTCCAGCTCGCCAAGAGCTTCCGGATGACGGTCACGGCAGAAGGCGTCGAGACGGCCGACGATTTCACCCGGATGCGCGATCTCGGCTGCCACCAGATCCAGGGCTATCTGTTCGGCCGCCCGATGACCTTCGAAAAGGCAAGCGAGCTCGTCCTCGGCGTCCAGCAGCGGCTGATCGCCTAGGCCTCATTTGGCGGGGCGTCGCGCGTCGGCTATGATGGCGCCATGGCCTGGATGCTGCTCGTCTCGATCGCCGCCGCCGCGCCGGCGGCCGCCAGCGCCTACACGCCGCTCGACCTCGACCGCTGCCGCGTGATCGCCCGGGTCGAGGAAGGCGAGAGCATAAGCTGGCGCTGTCCAGGCCTTGCCGGGATCCCCTTGTTCGTCAGCTCCGGCGACGGACGCTTCGATCTCGATGCCGGCATCGACAATGGGGAATGGGAGTCGCTGCCCCAGTTCAACCGCCCGGGGCCGCGCGTCGAATGGCGCCGCCGGAGCGGCCGGCCTTTCGCCGTCATCTACCGTCTGGTCACCGCGGGGGCGGATCAGAGGCCCGGCTCAGTCCTGGGCGTGGAGACGATCGGCCGGCAGGCCCGGCCCGGCTGCCTGATCGCCCTGATCGGCGGCGCGCTGCCCAATGCCAATGCGCTCGCGCGCGACATTGCCGACCGCCGCGCCCCGACTTTCCGGTGCGGGCGCGATTCCGTGACTCGGCACGGCATGGACTGAAAAGGGAAGGGTGCGATCCGGCGGAAGCGGGGCGGGCTTCCGCCGGACGCGGGCCGTCAGCGCTGGCCGGCGGCGAGCCGCGGGCCGCCCGCGCGGGCGGGATCGAGCGAGGCGGTCAGGATCTCGCCATTGGCGCCCGCCGCGCATTCGAACGTGTAGCGGCGGTCGGCATTGACGTAGATGGTGATGCGCGTGCGCCGCGAATTGCCGGCGATCGCGCCGACCCGGTGGGAGCGGACCGCCCCCTGGTCGAACCGGCTGAGCATCTCGGCGCGGCACTGGGCGACCGCGCGTTCGTCGGCGCCGCCGGCGCTGGCCGGCGTGGCGGTCAGGAAAGCGGATGCCACCAAAGCCGGAACGACCGATATCCAAAGAGTGCTTTTCATCGTCACCTCCATCTGCTATTTATGTACCTTACCGTATAGTACACAAATGCCGATGACAAGGGTTATTTAACGCATGGTACAAAAAAGTTCAGCGGCGCCGAGCCAGACGAGGGGCCGCCCGCGCGGCTTCGACACCGATCAGGTGCTGGGGCAGGTGCGCGCCACGTTCTGGCGCTACGGCTATGCCGGCACCTCCATGGACCAGCTCTCCGCGGCGACGGGCCTGCACAAGCCGAGCCTCTACGGCGCGTTCGGCGACAAGAAGCGGCTCTATCTGGCGGCGCTGGACAATTATCTGGCGGAGGTGCGGGCCGAGTTCGCCGAAGCCTTCGCCATCCCGAAACTCGCCGAATCACTCTACGCGCTGACCGAATGGTCGATCGACAAGTTCATGCCCGACGAGGGTGCGACCGGCTGCTTCATGATGAACACCGCCATGACCGAAGCCGGCGAAGACCCCGAAATCTCGCGGGTCGTGCGCGAATCGATGGAATCGCTCGAGCGGGCAGTGGTCCGCCGATTCCAGAAGGCCGTCGACGAGGGCGAGCTGGCGGCGGACGTGGACCCGAAATCGCTGGCAATGATTCTCGTCGCCAACCATTATGAGCTCTCCGGCCGGGCGCGCGCCGGCTATTCGCGCGAGGAGCTGCGGGCGCTGGCGGATCGGACGCTGGACCTGGTCTGGAGCATCGCCCGGGCCCGGGCCTAGGGGCGGCGCGCTCTTCCAAAAAAAGTGGCTCCCCTCCCGCGGGCTCTGTCGGGAGGGGAGCCGTTCGCCCAAAACCTGCGAGGGAGGGCGAATTCAATCCGGGCGTCAGCGCTCCTCGCTGCCGTCGTCCAGCGCCTGCCATTCGCGCGCCGTGCGGCAGATGCGGTGCGGCATGCGCGACCCGCTGAGCCGTTCGGAGACGCAGATCCGGCGCTCGCTCGCGCTCTGATCGGTGCCGGCGCGCTGCTGCTGCGCGCCATTGTCGCGGGCGCGGGGCTGCTGGCTGTTCTGGGCGGCGGCGGGTGCGCTGGCGATCAGCGCGGCGGCGGCGGTGGCAATCAACAATTTACGCATTGGGAAATCCTTCGGTTCGCGTTGCACGTCGGCGCAAACCCGCCCCCCGGCCTGCACATTCACCGTCTTAAGGCAGTAAGACAGTGAGCGCATTGACCGCCCTTGCTAATTTTGTAGCACCCCCCGATTTACCGGGGTCGCGCCGAGGCTTTCTTAGTCTTCAGCGTCGGATCGGCGGCGGCGGGATCTTCGGGCCAGGGATGTTTGGGGTAGCGGCCGCGCATTTCTTTGGCGACCGCCGTCCAGCTGCCGCGCCAGAAGCCGGGCAGGTTGCGCGTGGTCTGGATCGGCCGGCCCGCCGGCGAAGTGAGGGCGAGGATCAGGGGAACGCCCCCGACCTCGGGATGCGCGTTGAGGCCGAACAGCGCCTGGACCCGGACCGTGACGGTCGGACCGCCATCGGCCTCATAGTCGATCGGATGGCGGCTGCCGGCGGGCGTCTCGAACTGGCCGGGCGCGAGCCGATCGACGGCCTGGCGCGCGTTCCAGCCGATCAGGCCCTCGAGCAGGCCGGGATCGGCGTCGGCGAGCCGGCGCTTGCCCGCAAGCAGCGGCGGCAGCCAATCGTCGAGCGTCGCGGCCAGCGCTTCGTCGGAAAGGTCGGGCAAAGCGGGGTCGCCGAGGCGCGCGAAGGCGACGCGCCGGCGCAGCGACAAAGCGGCATCGCTCCAGGGCAGAAGGTGGAGCCCGTGCGCGCGAACGCCTTCGAGCAAGGCGGCTTCGACGGCGGCGGGATCGGCGCGACTGTCCTGGCCGCCCGAAAGCAGGATCGCGCCGAGCCGGCGCCCCTGCGACGCTCGGACCGAGCCGGTGGCGGGATCGAAGGCGATTTCGGTGCCGGAGCGGATCCGCTCCGCGAACAGGCTCTCGACCATAATCTGGGCGATCGGCGCGGCGGCGAGGATTCGCGCGCCCGCCGCGGCGCCGCTGACTTCGGCGACCGCCAGCCACGGCTCGCGGGCGAGCGGCGACGCCGGATCGAGCCGGAAGCCGCGCCCGCCGACGCTGAGCCAGTCGGCGCCGTCCGCGCCTCTGCGCTTCGCAACACGGTCCGGGAAGGCGAGGGCGACACAGGCGCCGATTTCCTCTCCACGCCCGCGACTGGAAGGGGAGAGCATCTTCAGCCATCTCCTCGCCAGCCCGCGCGCCGCTTCGGCACGCTTGCCCCTCTCGCCGCGCCAGCGGCGCAGCCTGAGCTCGAGATCGGGGTCGCCGCCGCCCAGACCGCGCTCCGAAAGCAGCACGGCGACCTCGGCGGCACTCTCGCTCCAGCCGCGCCCCTGCGCCTCGATCAGCATGTGAGCGAGGCGCGGCGGCAGCGGCAGCTCGGCGACGGCGCGGCCATGGGCGGTCGGGCGGCCGTCCGCGTCGAGCGCGCCAAGGGCCAGCAGCCGCCCGCGCGCCTCGTCGATCGCGGCCGCCGGCGGCGGATCGAGCCAGCGCAGGGAGCGCGGATCGGCCTCGCCCCAGATCGCGGAGGCGAGGAGCAGCGCGGAAAGGTCCGCTTCGAGGATCTCGGGCGGGTCGAAGCGGGGCAGGCTCTGCGTCGCCGCCTCCTCCCACAAACGGTAGGCCCGGCCCGGCCCCTGCCGCCCGGCCCGGCCGGCGCGCTGGATCGCGGCCGCCTGGCTGGCGCGCTCGGTGACCAGCCGGGTCAGGCCGGCGGCGCGGTCGTAGCGCGGGCGCCGCGCCAGCCCCGAATCGACGACGATGGCCACGCCGTCGAGCGTCAGGCTGGTCTCGGCGATCGAGGTGGCGAGGACCAGCTTGCGCCGGCCCGGCGGGGAAGGCGCGATGGCGGCGCGCTGGGCGGCGGGATCGAGGCTGCCGTGGAGGCGGTGGAGGTCGACGTCCGCCGGCAGTCCGTCGAGCCGCTCGGCGGTTCGCTCGATCTCGGCGACCCCCGGCAGGAAGGCGAGCAGCCCGCCCTGCGCTTCGCCGAGCGCGTTTCGGATCGCCCAGGCCATTTCATCCTCGATCCGCCTTTCGGCGCTTCGGCCGAGATGGACGATTGCGATCGGATGCGCCCGGCCCTCGCTTTCGATCACCGGGGCGCCGTCCATCAGAGTGGAGAAACGCGCGCCATCGAGCGTCGCCGACATGGCGATGAGCCTGAGGTCGGGCCGAAGCGCCGCCTGCGCGTCGAGGGCCAGCGCCAGCCCGAAATCGCCGTCGAGGCTGCGCTCGTGCACCTCGTCGAACAGCACGGCGGAAACGCCGGCGAGCTCCGGATCGGCCTGGACGCGCTTCAGGAAAATGCCCTCGGTGAGGACGGTGATCCGGGTTCGCGCCGAGCGCTTCGTATCGAGCCGGGTCGCATAGCCGATCCTTTCGCCCACTTTCTCACCCGCGAGCTCCGCCATCCGCTCCGCCGCCGCGCGCGCGGCGAGGCGGCGTGGCGAGAGGAGCAGGATTTCGCCCGTGCACCAGGGCTCGGTGAGCAGGGCCGGCGCCACCGCGGTCGTCTTGCCGGCGCCGGGCGGCGCGACGAGCACGGCGTTGGCGCCGCTGCGCAGCGTGGCAAGCAAATCCGGCAATCGGTCGTGGATAGGGAGGGCCGTCACAGGGGCGCTCTATCCGGGCGGCTTGCAAATGGCCAAGGGCGGATCATAGTCGCACGGGATTCTTGTTGGGGGAGAAAGCCGATGTCGCAGGAGAACGTCGCCCTGATCAGGGGCATATACGATGGCTTCGCGGCGGGCGACGTCGCCGCCGTTCTCGGCGCGATGAGCCCGGGCATCGTATGGAACGAAGCCGAGAATTTTCCCTATGCGGACGGCAATCCCTATGTCGGGCCGGAGGCGGTGGCGCAGGGCGTCTTCGCCCGCTGCATCGGCGAATGGGACGGTTTCGCCGTCACCGTCGATGAGATGCTCGATGCCGGCGACACGATCGTCGCGCTCGGCCGCTATTCCGGAACCTGCAAGGCGACCGGGAAAAGCATGAATGCGCAACTCGCGCACGTCTGGCGGGTCGAAGGCGGAAAGGCGGCCCGCTTCCAGCAATATGCCGATACGCTGCAGGTCGCCCGGGTGACGGGGGCATGAGCAGGCGGCCCTAGAGATCCACCCATTCGGCGCCGCCGGGCCAGAACAAATCCTCGGCGATATCGCCGATCCAGACCAGAGCGGCGAGGATCAGGACGACGCCAAGGAGGTCGAGCGCCAGCACTGCCGCATAGACCAGATAGGGGTGGAACGGGCCGACGCGGTCCAGGCCGCTCTTCAGCGGGGGGCGGGACCGTGGCTTGCGCATCAATAAGCGCGGCGGATCGCGAACTCGACCGCCTCGGTCAGCGCCGATTTGGCGCGGCCGGCCGGAAACAGGCCGAGCGCGTCGATCGCCCGTTGTCCGTAATGGCGCGCGCGCTCGAGCGTGTCGTCGAGGGCGCCGGAGGTTCGCAGCAGGCGGATCGCCCGGGCGAGATCCTCGTCTCCAGCCCGGCGACCCGCCATGGCGTCGAGCCAGAAGGCGCGGTCGTCGTCGTCGCCGCGGGCATAAGCGAGGATCACCGGCAGAGTCACCTTGCCGTCGCGGAAATCGTCGCCGACGCCCTTGCCCATGGTCGCGGCGTCCGACGAATAGTCGATCGCGTCGTCGACCAGCTGGAAGGCGATGCCGAGATCGCGCCCATAAGCGTCGAGCGCCTTCTCCACGGCCTCCTCGCGCTCGGCGACCACCGCCGCGATCCGGCAGGCGGCGGCGAAGAGGGCCGCGGTCTTGGCCGCGATGATCTCCAGATATTGGTCCTCGCTGGTCTCGACCCGCCGCTGCGCGGTCAGTTGGTTGACCTCGCCCTCGGCGATCACGCTCGAGGCGCGCGACAGGATCTTGAGAACCTTGAGGCTGCCGTCCTCGACCATCAGCTCGAAGCTGCGCGAGAACAGGAAGTCGCCGACCAAGACCGAGGCGGGATTGCCCCAGATGATGTTGGCGGTGCGCTTGCCGCGCCTCAGGCCCGAGCCGTCGACGACGTCGTCGTGGAGCAGGGTCGCGGTGTGGATGAACTCGACCGCCGCTGCGAGCTTGTGGTGGCGGGCCCCCGGATAGTCGAGCAGGCGGGCGCAGGCGAGCGTCAGCATCGGCCGCATCCGCTTGCCGCCGCCGGCGATCAAATGGCCGGCCAGCTCCGGGATCAGCGCCACGTCGCTCTGCATCCGGTCCAGAATGACCGCGTTCACATGATTGAGGTCGGCCGCGACCAGCTGCACCATCGGCTCGAGCGACGGCGCGCGGTTCGGAACGAGCGGATGGACGGTCGCGGTCATGGCAGCGGCGATGTGCGCCGGGAGGCGGGCAAAGGCAAGTGGCGGAGCGCCGGGCCTAGGCGACCAGCGGCAGCTTGAGCCTGGCCAGCAGCCCGCCCAGATCCTCGCTCTCCTCGAGGTGGGCCGAGCCGCCGTAGATCTGGGCGACGTCGCGAACGATGGCGAGGCCGAGGCCGGTGCCCGGCTTGTCCGTATCGAGCCGGGCGCCGCGGTCGAAGATCGACAGCCTTTCCTCTTCGGGGATGCCCGGCCCGTCATCCTCGACCTCGATCTCGACGCATTCGGGGGTCGTCCGCACGGTCACGAAGACGCGGCCGCCGCCATATTTCGCGGCATTCTCGATCAGATTGCCGAGCATCTCGTCGAGATCCTGCCGTTCGACGCGGACCAGCGCTGTGCGGTCCCCCGCCAGATCGACGGTGACATTCTCGTAGAGACGCGAGACGGCGCGCTCGACCGCCTCCAGCGAGGGCCAGACCGGCGCGCGGGCATGGGCGCTGGAGCGCCGGCCGATGGCGCGGGCGCGGGTCAAATGGTGGTCGACCTGGCGCCGCATCGTGGTCGCCTCGCGGCAGACCGTCTCGACGAGATCCGGGCTGTGCGCGGTCGCGGCGTTGGTGATGACGGTCAGCGGCGTCTTCAGCGCGTGGGCGAGGTTGCCGGCGTGGCGGCGCGCCTCCTCGGCCTGGGTCTCGTTGTGGGCGATCAGCGCGTTGAGCTCCTCGGCGAGCGGCGCGATCTCGGTCGGCAGCCGCTCCTCGATGCGCGATTCCCGGCCCGATCGGATCGCGGCGAGGGCGCGGCGGACGCGCCTCAGCGGCCACAGCCCGTAAACCGCCTGCAAGGCGGCAAGCACGATCAGGCCGAGGCCGAGGATGCCGAACGAGCGCACCATCGTCCACCTCAGCACCTCGATCTGGTTGTCGATCACGTCGGTGCTCTGCGCGACCTGGAAGCGCCAGCGCACATTGGATCCGGGCAGCCTCACGTCGCGCTCGATGACGCGCAGCTTCTCCAGCGGGAACTCGTCGCTGTCGTAAAGATGGATTTCGCTGTCCAGATGCCCGGTGTCGACCCTCAGCAGCCGGTCCCACAGCGATCGGGACGGGAAGTTGAGGTCGGAGGGCGCCTGCGCCGGATCCGCGCCCTCCGCGGTCACCTGATAATAGAGACCCGAATAGGGCTCCAGGAACCGCTGGTCGGCAAGCGCTCGGTTGAACAAAATCTCACCCTCCGGCCCGATCTCCGCCGAGCCGATCATCGCGGTCAGCACATATTCGAGCTGGGCATCGAAATAACGGGTGATGGCGGAGGTGAGGACGCGGTCGAGGGTGAAGCCGCCGAGCCCGAGCAGAAGCACGATCCAGATCGCCGAAATGCCGATCATGCGCCGCGTCAGCGAGCCGGTGCTCTTCCCGCCGGCGCGGCGCAGCCGGAAACGGGTCCAGGGGATGCGGGGCAGTTTCATCGGGCGCTCACCGGGCGGATCAAGGACCGTCCCTTCTTAGCGAGCGATGAACCGGACCTAGGCCTTCGGCTCTTCAAGGCTGTAGCCGAGGCCGCGGATGGTGGTGATCACGTCGGGGCCGAGCTTCTTGCGGATGCGCGTGACGAACACCTCGATCGTGTTCGAGTCGCGGTCGAAATCCTGATCGTAAATATGCTCGATCAGCTCGGTTCGGCTGACTACCTTGCCCTTGTGGTGCATGAGGTAGGAGAGGAGCTTATACTCCTGCGCGGTCAGCTTCACCGGCTCGCCGTCCAGGGTGACCTTGCCCGACCTTGTGTCGAGGCGGACGTCGCCGGCAATGAGCTCGGACGACGCATTACCCGAGGCGCGGCGGATCAGCGCGCGCAGGCGGGCGATCAGCTCCTCGGTCTGGAACGGCTTGGCGAGATAATCGTCGGCGCCGGCGTCGAGGCCGGCCACCTTGTCGGACCAGCTGTCGCGCGCGGTGAGGACGAGAACCGGGACTTTGATCCCTTCCTTGCGCCAGCGGTCGAGCACGGTGAGGCCGTCAACTTCGGGCAGGCCGAGATCGAGGATGATCGCGTCATAGGTTTCGGTCGAGCCCAGATAATGGCCGTCCTCGCCGTCGGTGGCGAGATCGATGGCGTAGCCCGCGCCCTCGAGCGTCGCCCGCAATTGGCGGCCGAGATTGGGTTCGTCCTCGACGATCAGGACCCGCATGTCATTCCCCTCAAGCCTGCCGCGCGCGCCGCAACCGGCGCCGCGGCCATAATGTGTCGCGCCGATGATGGGAATAGCAGGGGCGCCGGCCCAGCGCCACGCCTCTCGCCACGGCCTTACTGGCGGTGGATCACGCGGCCGGTGCGGGCGTCGACGTCGATCCAGATGACGTCGGGACCGCGCATGTATTTCAGCCGGTAGATATGGTCGCCGATCACCTCCGCGCCGATATATTCGGCGCCGGGGATGCGGATGCGGGCGCGAATCTCGGGGAGCGAAAGGATGCGTCCCTGCTGCATCGCACGATAGGCGGCGGCATGGCCGCGGTCGCGCTGCAGCCCGCGCGCTTCCGCAAACGCTGGGGAAGCGGCAAGGCCGGCGGCGGCGAGCAGGACGAGGAAACGCATGGCTTTGAAACTCGGTTAAACGCGACAACTTGGCAAGAGCGATAGCCCAAGGGCATTGAATAGGCCATGAATGCCGCTGTAGGCGGGGCTTAACCTTCGGACGGGCTCGAGATAAAGGGGGAAGGCATGCGCTTGTTCGGGCTGGGAATGGCGGCGCTCGCCGCTTTCTGTCTCCTGTCGTTTCCGGCGCTGCGCGCCCAGCAGGCGCCGCCGGCGAAAATGGAGCGCGTGCCCGATCGCCAGCCCGGCGAGGGCGAGGGCCCCTATAACCGGCTGGTGATCCGCGGCATCATGCTCATCGACGGCTCGGGCGCGCCGCCGCGCGGGCCCGTCGACATCGTCATAGCCGGCAACAGGATAGAGAGCGTCAACGGCGCCGGCACGCCCGGCCTGCCTTTGGCCCGGGATCGGCAGCCGCGCGGCGCCGACCGCGAGATCGACGGCACCGGCATGTACGCGCTCCCCGGCTTTGTCGACAATCACGGCCACAATGGCGATCCCGGCAAGGCGCCCAATGCGAGCTACGGCTACCGCCTTTGGCTCGCCCACGGGGTCACCACGGTGCGCGGCGTCTCGCTCTATTTCGGGCCCGACAACATGTCGCTCTCCGACAAGGCGCGAAGCGCCGCCAACACGATCGTGGCGCCGCGCCTGTTCGCCTATATGACGCTGGGCGACGCCTGGAGCGGCGGCGACGTGACGACGCCGGAGCAGGCCCGCGCCTGGGTGCGCTGGGCCGCGGCCCAGGGCTATGACGGCGTCAAATTGTTCAACGACGTGCCGCCCGCCGTCACCCGCGCCGCGATCGAGGAAGCGCGCCGCCTTCGCCTCGGCACCGTCGCCCATCTCGGCCAAAGCGGTGTCGCCGAACTGAACGCCGACGGCGCCGGCGCGATGGGGCTGGGCACCGTCACCCATTTCTACGGCCATTTCGAGGCTCTGCTCGAGGGCCGCCGGCTGCCGGCCTATCCCCCCAGCTACAACATGTTCGACGAGCAGTGGCGCTTTTCCCAGGTGGCGCGGCTCGCCGATCAGATCGTCGAGCCCGGCGGCCCCGAATGGCGCGCCTATCTGGAACGCCAGCTCGAGCGCGGAATCACCCTCAACCCGACCTTCAACATCTATTCGGCCGGCCGCGACGTGATGCGCGCGCGCAACGCCGATTGGCACGAACGCTACACTCTGCCCTCGCTTCAGCGCTTCTTCCAGCCGAGCCGGATCAATCACGGCTCTTATTTCTGGGACTGGACGACCGCCGACGAAGTGGCGTGGCGGCGCTTCTACGCGCCGTTCATGCGGCTGGTGAACGACTATAAGAACATGGGCGGGCGAGTCACGGTCGGCTCGGACCCCGGCTATATCTACCAGACCTGGGGCTTCTCCTACGTCCAGGAGCTGGAGATGCTGCAGGAAGCGGGCTTCGCGCCCCTCGAGGTGATCCAGGCCGCGACCATCAACGGCGCCCGCGAAATCTACGCGCCGCGCGGGGAGGAGCCGCCGTTCGGGCTGGTCCGCCCCGACATGCTCGCCGACCTCGTCATCGTCCCCGGCAACCCGCTCGACAATCTGAAGCTGCTCTACGGCACCGGCCATATGCGCCTCAATCCCCAGACCCAGCAGGTCGAGCGGGTCGGCGGCGTCCGCTGGACGATCAAGGACGGCGTGGTCTACGACGCCCGCGCCCTGCTCGCGAGCGTCGAGCGGATGGTGGCCGAAGCCCGGGCGCGGGAGGGCGTGCGCTAGGCCTTCCGCGCCGCCGCCTCGAACAGCGCACGGATCATCCAGCGCCGGACCGCGTCGGCCTCTTCGTCGTCGATCCCGAGCACGTCCTTGGACGCGATCATCGATTCGGTGCCGACGACCAGAGCGAGCGCCTTGACCAGCCGGTCGTGCAGCCAGGGCGCGAACCGCTCGCGCCCCGAGGCAAGCGCCGCCTCGATCAGCGGCGTGCGGCCGTTCCGGCGGACCGGGAGCGCCCCGCCGCCGGCCAGCCCCTGCTGGAGGCTGTGGATCAGCATGGCGCGCAAGGCGGGCTCGTTGGCGCGGATCATGGAGGCGACCGCCGCGTCGGCGCGCAGCAGCCGTTCGAGCGGCTCGGCCGAGGCATCGCCCGCAAAGAAGCTTTCGGCATCGGGCATGGCGACGTCGAGCGCCGCTTCGGCGAGCAAGGCCTCGATTCCCGGGAAGTAGCGATAGGCGGTGGCTCGCGAGATCATCGCTTCCTGGGCGACGTCTTCGAGGCACGGGCTCCTGCCGGCGCTCATCAGCCGCGACGCCGCCCGCAGCAAATCCTTGCGGGTGCGGCTCTTCTGGTGGGGCCGGCCCGGTCCACCCGCGTCCATCATCAGGCGATCTGCTGCTGGATGGCGAGGTCGAGGCCCAACGCTTTTCCTCCCGATCGCAACAGCATGACCATAATAAGATATTAGTCTCATGTCAAGATCATAGTCGCAACGCGGCACCAAGGCGGGCGTCGCGGGTTAAGCCTCGGCGATGGCAAGGAAGAAGCTCGACAAGGCGACGAAGGCGCTGATGAGGGCCGACAAAGCGGCGCTGGACGCGGCCCGGCCCTACCGGCGGACTCGGGCCGTCAAAGCCCTGTCCTGGGTGAGCGAATTGGGCGACCAGCCGCAATTGCTGACGCTTTCGGGCGGCCTCCTCGCGCTCGGGCTCTTGCGCCGCGACACTCGGATGGCGCGGGCCGGCGCGCGCATGATCGCCGCCCATCTCCTCGCCACCGCGGCCAAGAACTTCGTCAAGCGCCGCGTCGACCGCACCCGCCCCCGCAGCGCGCGCGGCGAGGACGGCCACGAGATGAAGCCCGGCCGAAGCGAGGCCAAGGAGGAAACCAGCTTCCCCTCCGGCCACAGCGCCGGCGCGATCGCCGTCGCCCGCGCCTTCGCCCGGGAATATCCCGGACAAGAGGCGGCGGCGCTGGCCGGCGCCGGCCTGATCGCGCTCGCCCAGATCCCGCGCTCCGCCCATTACCCGACCGACGTCGGCGCGGGCCTGGCCATCGGTCTCCTGGCGGAAGCGGCGGTGGACGCCGCCTGGCCCGATTGAGCGAAGGCGCGGCTCAGCGCGCGGCCGGCAGCAGCCTCGGGTTGCGCAGCAAAGCCGCCGAAACCAATGCGACGAGCAGGCCGACCGGAAAGATTTCGAGGAAGGTGATCGGGATCCGAACCAGCGGATTGGGATAATTGGCCCGCATCCATTCATAGCCCTCCATCTCGCGCGCGATCTCCGCGGCGGACCGGCCCTGGGCCTGGAGATCTCCGGCGATGTTGGCGAGATATTCGTCCATGAAGCGGTAGCCGGTGGACGCCAGGTAGATTTCCCAGACGAGGATGTAGGCGAGCGCCGCGACGACGGCGATGCCGAGCCCCATCAGGAAAGCGGGCTTGAAGCGGATGACTCCGCCGAGCTCGATGTCGCGATAGCGCTTCACCCCGACGAACATGAAGGTCATCGCGACCAGCATGACCAGGAAGCCGAACCACATGGAGGCGAAGAAACTGTCCTGGTCCGCGACGAGGATGCCGGTGAGCATCACCGAGATGATGACGAACCCCGCCAGCGCTCCGTAGGTGAGGGCATATTTCATGATCGGCGACTCCCCGTTGCAATATTGGGGCGGGCATAGAATGGCGCGGGGCGGCGGGATATCGCCCGAACGGGTGATTTGGCGAAAATCGCCCGCAAGTGCGACGCGATATGGAACAGAATTCTAGGGGATGAGCGAGAGCCAGCGCGCCTTCTCGATCGCCTGGACGCGCTTTTGCACCTCGAGCTTCTCGTAGATGCGAGCGACATGCGTCTTGACCGTATTGGGCGAGATGCCGAGGCTGCGCGCCATCTCCTTGTTCGACTGGCCGGAGGCGAGCAGCTCCAGGATTTCGCACTCGCGCGGGGAAAGGCCGAGCGAGCGGATCGCCGCGCGGTTGCGTTCGAACGGAGGCGCGGCGGGCCGCGGCGTCAGCCGGGTGCCGGCCCAGAGGCCGAGCGCGACGAAGCCCAAGGCGAGCAGGGCGACATAGATCTCGGTCGAGACGGCCCGCATCAGATAATGATATTCGAGCCATTCGAGCGCGACGAGCGCGAGCGCCAGCGCCGCCGCGTAGAGAAGGACCGTCCTCGCCATGAAGCGAGGCTGCCAGAAAAGTCCGGCGGGGAAACCCCTGAATCGTCCCTCGCGGGAACGAGGCACTCGCCCGGAGAGTTCTCACATCGCCCGGGTGCGTGACGCCCCGGACCTGCTCCCAAAGGACCGACACATGGCCAAAGCGATCCCCGCCGCCGATCCGCTCGCCCTCGGCGAAGCGCCGGTCGAGGGGCCTCTCGTCCATCATGTCCCGGGCGGGTTTTCCGACCGGTTCGCGCTCGGCTTCACCAAGCTGCTCCGATTTTGCGCCGACACATTCTTCGCCAAGCGCTACGGCCACCGGGCGATCGTGCTCGAAACGGTCGCGGCGGTGCCGGGCATGGTCGGGGCGATGTTCACCCATTTGAGCTGCCTCAGGCGCATGCGCGACGACGAAGGCTGGATCCGCACGCTCATGGAGGAAGCCGAGAACGAGCGCATGCACCTGATGACGTTCATCGAGATCGCCCAGCCGACTTTGTTCGAGCGGCTGGTCGTCCTGCTCGCGCAGTGGGTCTTCCTGGTCCTCTACTCGCTCCTCTACCTCGTCTCGCCGCGCACCGCGCACCGCGTGGTCGGCTATTTCGAGGAAGAGGCGGTGATCAGCTACACCCTCTACCTCAAGGAAATCGACGAGGGCCGCTCGCCCAACGTCCCCGCGCCCGCCATCGCCATTCATTATTGGAAGATGCCGGCCGACGCGACCCTGCGCGACGTCGTCCTCCTCGTCCGCGCCGACGAAGCGCACCACCGCGATGTCAACCACGGCTTCGCGAGCAAGCTTGCCGGCGAGCCGCCGGATCGCGAGCACGCCGCACCCTACCCGCAGCATGCCGACGAAATCAGGCTGAACGCCTGAGCTGCGTGCGACTGGGCCGCGGCGCCGCTCATCGCTTCCGCTTCCGGCTGGCGGCGGCGCGGCGGGCGCGGCGGTTGGGCTCGGAAGTTGACGAAGCTGACGGCACGTCGGGGGGGAGTCGGCCTTCCCCTGGGTCGTCCGGGCCGGGATCGTCCTCGTCC
>Ga0190275_10000223_pt1 | contig 58836 bp, 60 predicted proteins | sample Popmic550T_FD_133745 | JGI IMG/M metagenome (GOLD analysis project Ga0190275, IMG submission 133745) | Populus adjacent soil microbial communities from riparian zone of Yellowstone River, Montana, USA - 550 T | ecosystem: Environmental > Terrestrial > Soil > Riparian zone > Trees stand | place...
CGGATTGCGGCCATATGCTTCTCTCCTATTTGATCTTTGGCGGGTCGCGTCTCATGCTAAGTCGCATTATACCAATACTTTCACCGCGAATGAAGCATCTCCAATCAATGTGACAAAGTAGAACTAAAGGAGTTAGCAGATCGGAGACCGGCGGATTCACGGTCCTCCAGGCGAGACTCAAATGATCCCTGCACACTTTCAAATGATCCATGGACACTTTCAAATGATCCGTGATCACTTTCAGATGATCCGGGATCATTTACCAATGATCCGCGATCACTTTAAATGATCCGGGATCACTTGCATGTGATCCGGGATCGGCAGAAGTGCCCCGGATCAGAAAAAAGTGAAACCGGGCCGGCGCGCCGTGCAGCGCCTGCAGCGAGTGTCGTGCCGAATTCCACGAGCTCCTCGCGGCGCCGGCGAGACGCCGTCGGCGCCGGGACGCCGCCGAACCAGCCCGCGTGACGCGTGCGCTCCGACGCGAACGCTCGGTTCTCGTCGATCGTGATCACGCGCGGGAACGCCGACGTCTTCGTCGGCTGGTCCGGCAGCGTCTCGCCGGCGGCGGCGTCTCGCCGTAAGACGGACGAAATCCGTCCGCGCCGAGATCGTTCCGGCAGCGGAGCGACAAACGCCGCCGGCCGTGCCGGCCCGCCAGAGGCCTCCCGGTCGTTCTCTCTCGGGCCGGTTCAGCAGGGGAGTTGCGCGGCGTCAGCGCCGGCCGGCATCACGATCTCTCCAGGATCGCCCGGTACATCTCGAGTACCTGCATCCGGGACTCGAAGAGCGTCGTCTCCACCGTCTCGCGCGTCACCCCCAATGGCCGCAGCGATCGCCTCCACGCGCTCATCCTTCCGGTAGTAGCGGCGCAGCATCTCGAGATGCGATTTGTCGAGGCACGCGAGGATCTGCCCGAGGAGCCTTCGATCGAAGTCGTGGAGCAGCGCGTCGCCGGGCGTCGCGGCGCCTGGCTCGTCTCCCCCGAGCAACGCCTCCGGCGCGTTCGTCCGCCGGAGGTACGACCTCAAAGCGTTGCAGATCGCGCCGATCAGGAACATCTCCACCGCTTCCACTTGCGGGCCGCGCTCGAGGTACGACGAGAACAGCGCGTCCACGAGCTCTTCCGCCTCGGCCGCCGGAATAGCTTCCGCCTCGCAGAGACGCGTCAGATTAGCAACTCCTCGTGGTACCGAATGATCAGTGGTTCTGCCGCCGAACGCGAAGCCAAGCGTCAGCTTCGAAAAGGAGGACGAGAGTCACTAAACATTTGGACGGCATATTGCGGAAGAGCGGCGAACGGCAACTTGATCAGCGGTTACGCAAAGTGGTCAGGTCCGCGGCACGGAATCGTAATTCGGCCGAATCGTGTGCGGACCACGACTGCGCCCCACGAAGCTGCGCATTGGTTTTTCATATGGCACACTTTTGAAGGTGGATGTGTCTCGCCTTTCGGTGGCGATGACGTCGCCGACACACCGGCGCAATATTCACCAACGTGGGGTTGCCCAACCCGCCGCAATAGCTGTCGTTGGCTTGCTGGTGATGATCCGATTCACAACTACATGGACTATTCAAGCTGCCGATATGAATTCACGGCAGGCCAACGTCGCCGCATGGATACTCTCTGGAATCCACTTCGACTGGCCCCGCAACCTTAGTAGGACCAGCTGCCGCCTAACTTTGGGGAGCGGCCCGGCTTCGGGCCACCGCCCGCCCACTCCCGCTCCGTCCAGCGCAAGCGTGACGGCGACTTCGGCACGCGGGACCGGCCGCGCAGCTGAACGTGGGAGACGTTAGCCGGACGAACGCACCGCGACCGTCCGGACGGATGTATGATCACATCTTCGTTCTACAGGTTGGTTACTATCTACCGTAGGGGGCGCTGTGACAGTCCCACTTCCAATCATAACCGCGCTCGTCGGCGCGTTGGCAGGCGCTATCATCGGCGGCATCGTTTCGGACTTCATCACGCGTCGCCGCGAACAGCGCTCGCGTCGAATACGTCTCGTGGGCGAACTTGCGGCGTTCTCGGGTCGTTGCGAAGGAGCTCTGATTCGATTCCAACGTGTCCGCGCGGCAGACAAGGGTAGCGCGTATAGCGAACAGACGTATGTCGGGCTGGCAGACCTCGCCGACCGCGAGTCTGAGGGACACCGGCTCTACTGGGACATTAGGGAGGCATACAACTCACGGCAGATCGCAAGTGCTGTTTGGGAGCTTACGCGCAGAATTTCGTTGACCAAACAGTTACTTCTGTTCTCTGCCGGCCACGAGGACGAATTCGCTGCGGGGCTTGGGTGGATAAACAGCCAATCTCGAGAGGTTTTGACGCTTTGCGGTAAAACGATCGGTTTGAAAACGCACAAGGATCCATTCCCATTCTTCCTAGGACTTGGTGGCGCAGGAGCCGACAAGCCCGAGTACCGTTCGCCCGAGCAGCCATGGGAGGCGATGTCGCTCGCCCGAGCAGAGGAACTTGCGGAGAGAATGTGGGCCGAGCGTCACGCACACAGCTCAGCGCCGGAAACAGACGGCATGGAACCCGCCGGCCAACTTTGGTGTGAAGTTGGCACGGCCCGGCTTCGGCCCGCAGCCGAGCTGCCTACTTCGTCGCCAGCGTGACGGCGTAACGGCGGTTGCAGGTCGCGACTCGGTTCTCCGAACGTCATTCGCAGCAACCGCCGCTCCGCTCCGGTTTCGGCGCGCGGGACCGACCGTGCAGCTTACACTTGCACATCTACTCTAAGTCACAACAGGCGGATCTTTCCGACGACGAAAAGAAAGCCCTTCGGAAGCTGGTAGCGCAGGAGTTCAAATGAAGAACGAGTTTTTCGATGAGCTGGTCGAGAGTATCAAAGAGGCCGGACGAATCCATCGGGGCGAGATAAAGCCGTCTCGAGAGTTCATATTTGAAGCACAAGACGTCCGGCACATTCGAGAGAAGCTGCATCAATCGCAGGCAGAGTTCGCGCGGATGATCGGCGTCAGCGTGTCCACCTTGCAGAACTGGGAGCAGGGCCGCAGGCAACCGCAAGGCCCGGCTCGCGCACTCCTCGTCGTCGCTTCAAAATCGCCAGCGGTCGTTGCGAAGGCACTCTCACAGGTAACGCGGCGCGGCACCTAACTTTTCGCTGGTGGATGTCATTCGCGAAGCCATCCGTAGACATATCGAGTACTCACGGCGGCGACGACGAACGCGCGAGTAGCGGCCTCTTAACGCCACGCCGAAGTTCATCGGCGACATGCCGCATACGTGGTCGGGTCGGACTTCATCCGTTCGGTGCTAGACATGTTTGCCTACGAAGAGGACGACGACACGCTCATCGTCGGCGCCGGCGTCCCGCGCAAATGGACGCGCGGAACGGGGGTGGTGCTGCGCGGCCTGCCCACCCAGCGCGGGATCGTCGACCTGACCATGCGGAGGTGTGGGGTGGTGCGGGTGGAAGTGCGGATTACCCGCGGGTAGTGGTGAGGGCGCCGTAGTCGCAAGTTCCCCAGCGGCGAGACGCCGCCGGCGCCGGGACGGCGCCGGACCAGCCGGCGAAGACGCCAGCGCTCCCATTGCGTAAACGGAGGGTCGCGCGAGATCGATTCGTCTTTTCGTCAACTCGAGCTTGCACCTCGGCGCTTGCTCGAAGCGTCGTTCGCCGATGAAGCGCTGGCTTCTACGCCGGCTGGTCGGGCGGCGTCCCGGCGCCCGCGGCGTCTCGCCGCCGGGGGACGGCGCTACAGCACTCCCCCGTTGCTCCGAATCACCTCACTGTAAAACCTTGCTGACGCCTTCGGCGTCCGCTTCTGCGTGACGTAATCCACGTGCACGATCCCGAATCTTTTCGCATACCCGAGCGCCCATTCGAAGTTGTCGAGTAACGACCAGACGAAGTACCCACGCACATCCACCCCCTTCGCGATCGCTTCGCGAATGGCCACGAGGTGGTCGCGGAGGTAGTCCACGCGCAGCGGGTCTTCCACCCGCCCGCCGAACGCCTGCGGCGGGTCATAGAACGCCGCGCCGTTTTCGGTGATGTAGAGCGGGAGGTTGCCGTAGGTGTCGCGGACCCAGGTGAGGATGTCCGTGAGGCCCGGCGAATAGACTTCCCAGCCGACATCCGTGACCGTCGCGCGCGGGTTGTCGACGCGGATCGCGCGCTCGATGATCACCGAGTCGTCGGCCTTCGTGATGCCGCGCTTGTAATAGTTGATGCCGAGAAAGTCGGTGGGAGTCGTCAGCTCATCGAAGTCGCTGGAGGGGATGTCGGGCCATGCCTGGCCGAAGCCGTCGATCAGCTCCTGCGGGTAGCGGCCGAGGAAGATCGGGTCGAGGTACTGGCGGTTCATGTAGGCGTCGGCGCGGATCACCGCGGCGGCGTCTTCGGCGGAGTCGGAGGCCGGGTACTTTGGCTCGAGGTTCACGACCATACCGATCTTGTTCTTCCCCGTCGCGCGGTACGCCAGCACGGCCTTTGCGTGCGAGCGGAGGAGGTTGTGCGTCGCGCGCGGGGCTTCGAACAGGTTGCGGTGTCCCGGCGCGAGCGGGCCGTGCAGGTAGCCGCCGTCGGTCACGACCCACGGCTCGTTCAGCGTCGCCCACATCGTCACGCCGTGATCGAGAGCGCGGTACATCGTATGGGCGTATTCGGCGAACCACTCCGCCACGTCGCGGTTCAGCCAGCCGCCGCGGTCGTCGAGCGCCGCGGGGAGATCCCAGTGATAGAGCGTGGCCATCGGCTGGATGCCGGCGCCGACGAGCTCGTCGACGAGACGGCGATAGAAGTCGAGGCCGCGCTGGTTGACGGTGCCGGTCCCGTCGGGGAAGACGCGGCTCCAGGAGATGCTGAAGCGGTAGGCGGTGAGGCCGAGCTCGCGCATCAGCGCCACGTCTTCGCGATAGCGGTTGTAGTGATCGCAGGCGACGTCGCCGGTGTCGCCGTTGGCCACGCGGTTCGGCGTATGACTGAAGCGGTGCCAGATGCTGGGGCCGGCACCGTCGGCCAGCGGCGAGCCCTCGATCTGGTAGGCGGCGGTGGCCGCTCCCCACAGAAACGACTCGGGAAAACGGCCGTCGTCTTTCGCTGTACGCATGTCGTTCAGTATTCAATCCTTGACGCCACTCGTTGACTTTCGAGCGGCGGTGGGGCTAGTGTAACGCGGATCATGTAAACGGTTACATCCGAATGAGCACAGCGCGGCGCGCAGGTCTCGACATCCCTTCCGGCAGGACGCACGGCGTAGCGACGATCCGCGACGTCGCCGCCCGCGCCGGCGTTTCGGTGGCTACCGTTTCGCGGACGCTCAACGGGATCGGACCGGTGCACGGCGACACTTCGAAACGGGTCATCGCCGCGGCGCGCGCGCTCAAGTACGTCCCCCACGCTGCGGCGCGCAGCCTGAGCATCCGCCGCAGCCACACCATCGGCGTGCTCCTCCCGGAAGTGCACGGCGAATTCTTCTCCGAGGTCATCCGCGGGATCGACGTGGCGGCGCGGCAGCGCGGCTATCACATCCTCGTCTCCAGCTCGCACAACGACGCCCAGGAGATGTCCGCGGTCCTGCGTGCGCTGCGCGGACGGGTCGACGGGCTGGTGGCCATGTCGCCCGACCCGGAGCTCGGCTCGATCTCGCGCGCCCTCACCGCCGACACGCCGTTCGTGCTCCTCAACTCCGCGGCCACCAACCGGCCGACCATCCGCATCGACAATTACTCCGGCGCGCGCGGCATGACCGATCACCTGATCGCGCTCGGCCACCGCTACATCGCCTTCATCACCGGGCCGGAGCGCAACGCCGACGCGGCGGAGCGGCTCCGCGGCTATCGCAGCGCCCTCGGCATGAGCGACACCGCGAAGCGGCCGCACATCGAGGTGCCGGGAGACTTCACCGAGAACTCCGGCTACGCGGCCGTGCAGCAGATCCTGGCGATGAAGCCGCGGCCGACGGCGATCTTCGCCGCGAACGACGCCATGGCCGTGGGGGCGTTGCACGCGCTGCGCGAAGAGGGCCTGCACCTCCCCGACGACATGGCCCTGGCGGGATTCGACGACATCCCGATGGCGCGCTATCTCACGCCGAAGCTGACCACCGTCCACGTCGACATCGCCGAGCTCGGACGCCGCGCCGTCGAGCACCTGGTCGCCTCCATCGAAGGGACCGGCGAGTTGGGACGCAAACACGAAGTCCTTGCCACAACCCTCGTCGTCCGGGAGTCGTGCGGCGCAGAACTGCCGCGCCGCGGAGCGCCGACGAGCAAAAAGAACCGCACGCAGGAATGAGACCAGTACAGGAGGAAACGCGATGAATCGGACGAGAGAGTTGCTGCAACCTTTGCTTCTATGTAAAACAACGCTTCGAACGTTTGTGATGTTGATGGTGGTCATCCTGGCCGCCGGGTCCGTGCAGGCGCAGACCACGACTGCCACGCTGCGCGGGAAAGTAATCGATGAGAGCGGGAACGCGTTTCCGAATGCGGAGATCACCGCCACCGCGGTCGGCATCGGCTACCGCCATACGACTACAGCGGGAGCGGATGGCTCGTTCCTGCTGGCCGGCCTGACCCCGGGCGCGTACACCATCGAAGTGGTTGCTCCGGCGTACCGCGCCAGTACGCGCGAGGTGACGCTGCAGGTCGGCTCGACCATCGAGCTCGACTTCCGGCTCCGTCCGGACACGGTCCTCATGGACGAGATCACCGTCATCGGCAGCACGCCGGTGGAGATGGAGACCTCGGAAGTGGCGACGAACGTCACCCGCCGCCAGATCGAGTCGCTGCCGCAGAACGACCGCAACTTCCTCAACTTCGCGGCACTCGCGCCGGGCGTCCAGCTCGGCACCGACGAGTTCCGCAAGGAAGTGAAGGCCGGCGCGCAGAGCTCCTCGGCGACGAACGTCTTCATCGACGGCGTCAGCTTCAAGAACGACGTCATCCAGGGCGGCGTGGTCGGGCAGGACGCCAGCCGCGGCAATCCGTTCCCGCAGAACGCGGTGCAGGAGTTCCGGGTCATCACCCAGAACTTCAGCGCCGAGTACCAGAAAGCCTCGAGCGCGATCATCACCGCGATCACGAAGTCGGGCTCGAACCAGCTCACCGGCGACGCGTTCTTCTTCTACCAGGACAAAGAGCTCGTCGACGAGAACCCGCTGAACGGCAGCAACCCCGAATACGAGCGCAACCAGTACGGCCTCAGCCTCGGCGGTCCGATCATCCGCGACCGGATGCACTTCTTCGCTTCCTATGAAGCGAACGACCAGACCCGCGAAGAGACCGTCAACACCGTCTCCGGCGGCGGCGCCTTCAGCGAGTATCCGGCGCTGATCCAGCGGCTCCAGGCGTTCGGCGGCACGCATGCCTCGCCGTTCCGTTCCGACCTTTTCTTCGGCAAGGTGAGTTTCCAGCCGAACTACTCGCAGCTCTTCGACGGCAGCGTGAACGTCCGCAAAGAGACGGACGTCCGCGGCTTCGGCGGCTTCACCAGCGTTGAATCGGCGGAAAACGCCAAGAACGACGTCTGGGGCGCCACGCTGCGCCACCAGTTCACCGGCAGCACCTGGCTGAACGAAGCCTCGGTGAGCTTTCAGGATTTCAACTGGAACCCGACGCCGCTGAACTACGACCAGGTCGGCCAGGAGTACGAAGGACTGCTGCGCGTCGGCGGCCGCGACACCGAGCAGGACATCGGCCAGCAGCGCCTCGCCTTCCGCGACGACGTCACGTTCTCCAGCATCCGCTTCGGCCCGGGCACGCACACCATCAAGGTCGGCGGCAACGTGGAGCTCCTCGACTACACCGTCCGCAAGCTGTTCGTCGAGAATCCGGTCTTCTACTACCGCACCCAGGATGGCCCGGACGTTCCGTACCGCGCCCGCTTCGGCTTCGGCAATCCGGACATGTCCGCGGAAAACCAGCAGTACGGCATCTACGGGCAGGACGACTGGTCGGTCAACGACAAGCTGACCCTGAACATCGGACTTCGTTGGGACTACGAGACCAACATGTTCGACACCGACTACGTGACGCCCGCCAACGTCCGGGCGGCGCTCGCGGACCAGTTCCCGGCGAACTACTTCACCGACGGCAATGACCGCGAGCCGAAATCGGACATGTTCCAGCCGCGCCTGGGAGCGTCGTACGACCTGTTCGCCAACGGGAAGACGATTCTCTTCGGCGGCGCCGGCCGCTATTACGACCGCAACCTCTTCAACAACACGCTCGACGAGCGTTTCCGCCTGCAGCATGCCGTCTACGACTTCCAGTTCTCGGTCGACGGCCGCCCGGGAACGGTGAAGTGGGACCCGCGCTTCCTGACCATCGACGGCCTGAAGGAAGTCATCGCCAGCGGCGCCACCGGCAAGCCGGAAATCTTCCTCATCGAAAACGACACCGAGGTGCCGTACTCGAACCAGTGGAACATCGGCGTACGCCAGTCGTTCGGCTCCATGGTCGCCTCGGCCAGCTACGCCAACATCCGCAGCTACCACGGCATGAGCTTCCTCTGGGGCCAGGGCTTCTGCTGCCCGCAGTACGACCCGAACTTCGGACAGGTGCTGATCTCGTCGGATGACGTCCGCACCTGGTACGACGCGGTCTACCTGACCCTCGACCGGCCGTACAGCGACCAGGCGCGCTTCGGCTTCAACGTCGCCTACACGTACGCGGACGCCGAGCAGGTCGGCGGCGACCTGTTCAGCCTCGACCTCCCGGAGATCGCCGACTGGCCGCGTTACGGCACGCCCGGCACTTCCGACCACCGCATCGTCGCCAACGGCATCCTCGGCCTGCCGTGGGACATGCGACTCAGCTCGCTGCTGCAGTACAGCTCGGGCGACAAGTTCCGCATCCACGACTTCTCGCAGAAGACCCCGCCGTTCTGCGTCGGCTGCTATGTGCCGGTCACGGGCGAAGGCCCGAGCTGGACGACGGTCGACCTGCGGGTCGACAAGGACTTCCGCTTCGGCGGCAACTACCGCGTCGGCCTCACCGCGGAGGCGTTCAACATCTTCAACGAAGAGCGCTACGGCGGCTTCGTCGACTTCAACCCGCCCGAGGGAAATCCGAACCTCGGCAACCCGACGTCGATCGTCGGCGGGTCGCAGCGCCGCTATCAGTTCGGCGTCCGGCTCGGGTTCTAACGCTGCATGACGGAGAGGCGGCCCTTGCGGGCCGCCTCTCCGGTTTCAGGCGAGAGACGATGGGACTGATGGGACCTGTGGGACCTATGGGACAAATGAGAGTCCTATGAATCCCATAGGTCCCATAAGTCCCATCGGTCCCATTACGGAGGTTCAATGCTCAAGCGGCTGGTTGCGGTGCTGCTTTCCCTTTCCCTTGCGGCCTGCACAGCGCCATCCCCAGTGACTCAGGCGCCTCCCACTCCCCCGCCCACCGACACCAACGCCTTGCTCGAGCGCGTCGAGCGCGACACCTTCCAATGGTTCTGGGACACCACGAACCCGAAGAACGGCCTCGTCCCCGACCGCTGGCCGACCAAGTCCTTCTCCAGCATCGCCGCCGTCGGCTTCGGCCTCACTGCCTATGGCATCGGCGCGGAACGCGGGTGGGTCACGCGCGAAGCAGCCGCGAATCGCGTGCTCACCACGCTGAACTTCTTCATCAACGCGCCGTCCGGCCCGCAGCCTACCGGCGTCGCCGCCTACCGCGGCTTCTATTACCACTTCCTCGACATGGACACCGGCGAGCGCTTCAAGACCGTCGAGCTCTCGACCATCGACACGACCCTGATGCTCGCCGGCGCGCTCTTCTGCCAGAGCTACTTCAACCAGGACAACGCCACCGAGCGCGCAATTCGTGATGCAGCCGAAGAGCTCTACCGCCGCGCCGAGTGGACGTTCTTCCACGAGCGCCCTCCGCTGGTGAGCATGGGATGGACCCCGGAAAACGGCCTGCTCGACTGGGACTACACCGGCTACAACGAGGCGATGATCCTCTACGTCCTCGCCCTCGGCTCGCCGACGCACCCGATCGACGAGAGCGCCTGGGCGGCCTACACGAAGACCTACAAGTGGGGGACGTTCTACGGCCAGGAACACCTGAACTTCGCGCCGCTCTTCGGCCACCAGTACTCGCACGTCTGGATCGACTTCCGCGGCATCCAGGACGCGTACATGCGCTCGAAGGGGATCGACTACTACGAGAATTCGCGCCGGGCGACGCTGTCGCAGCGCCAATACGCGATCGACAACCCGGGCGGGTTCCGCGGCTACGGCCCGAACGTCTGGGGCCTCACCGCCTGCGACGGCCCGATGGACGGCAAGCTGACCATCGACGGGAAGCAGCGCGAGTTCAAGACCTACCACGCGCGCGGCGCCGCCGTCGGAGAGATCCGCGACGACGGCACGATCGCACCGACCGCTGCCGTCTCCGCGATCGCCTTCGCGCCGGAGATCGCGATCCCAGCGATGGCCGAGATGCAGAAGCGCCACGGCTCGAACCTCTACCGCCAGTACGGCTTCATCGACGCCTTCAACGAGACGCTGCACGTCGACGTCAAGGTGCAGCAGGGCGCCGTCGTGCCGGGTGTCGGCTGGTTCAACACCGACTACCTCGGCATCGACCAGGGCCCGATCGTCGCCATGATCGAGAACCACCGCAGCGGCCTGGTGTGGGAAACGATGAAGAAGAACCCGCACATCGTGCGTGGGTTGAAGAGGGCGGGGTTCACGGGCGGGTGGCTGCAGTGAATTGGTTCTCGGTTGTCAGTTGTCCGTTGTCTGCCGGTCGTCCCCCGGGCGAGAAGGTTCGGACAACCGACAACCGACAACTGACAACAATCGCCGCGTTCGTGCTGCTGCTCTTCCTCTCCTGCTCGGAACGCCCCAGGAACCACCTCACCTTCTGGGCCCTCGGCCGCGAAGGCGAAGTGGTCGCCCAGATGATCCCCGAATTCGAGCGCCGCACCGGCATCGACGTCGAGGTCCAGCAACTCCCCTGGACCGCCGCCCACGAAAAGCTCCTCACCGCCTACGTCGGCGAATCGGTTCCCGACGTCGCGCAGGTCGGCAACACCTGGATCCCCGAGTTCGAGGCCATCAACGCCGTCGACGATCTCACCGCCCGCGTCGCCTCGTCGAAGTCCGTCGACCGCAGCGACTACTTCGACGGCATCTGGGCGACGAACGAGATCGGCGGCCGCACCTACGGCATCCCCTGGTACGTCGATACGCGCGTCCTCTTCTACCGCACCGACCTCCTCGCCGCGGCCGGCTTTCCGAACGCCCCGCGCACCTGGAGCGAGTGGCGGACGGCGATGGCACGGCTCCGCCAGCGCGGCCACTACGGCATCCTCCTCCCTACCGACGAATGGCCGCAGCCGGTGATCCTGGCGCTGCAGTCGGGCTCCGTGCTCGTGAACGAAAACGGCGAGGCCGCGTTCCGCGACCCCCGCTTCCACGAAGGCTTCGACTTCTACGTCAGTCTCTTCCGCGACGACTACGCGCCGGTCTTCAGCCGCACCCAGGTCGCCAACCGCTACCTGCAGTTCGCCCAGGGCGAGTTCGCGATGATGATCACCGGCCCGTGGGAAGTGGCGGAGTTCCGCACGCGCATCCCGGCCGACAAGCAGAACGTCTGGACCACCGCGCCGCTCCCCGCCCGCGACGGCACACCGTGGCCCGGTGTCTCCCTGGCCGGCGGCTCGAGCCTCGTCATCTTCAGACAATCGGAGCGCAAAGACGCCGCCTGGAAGCTGATCGAATACCTCTCCGAGCCGGCGCAGCAGATCCGCTTCTTCGAGCTGATGCGCAACCTGCCGGCCCGCAAGAGCGCCTGGAACGCGCCGGTGCTGCGCGACGACCCGCACCTCCGCGCGTTCCGCATCCAGCTCGACCGCACCGTGCCGACGCCGAAGATCCCGGAGTGGGAACGGCTGGCGACGATGATCGCCGAATACGGCGAGCGGGCCATCCGCACCCGCGCCACCACCAAGCAGGTCGCCGCGGCGCTCGACGCGAACGCGAACCAGATCCTCGCCAAGCGCCGCTGGATGCTGGCCCGAAAGGCGGAGGCGCCCCTGCAAGAAGAACGACGAGAGGAACCATGAGAGAAGGACTGAGAAACGAAGCACGCGCCGCGGCGCTCTTTCTCGCGCCGGCGCTCGCCGTCATCTTCCTGCTGTTTCTCCTCCCCGCGGTGGCGTCGCTCTTCCTCAGCGTCACCGACTTCGACATCTACGCGCTGGCCGACTATCGCAACGTCCGCTTCGTCGGCCTGCGCAACTACCAGCAACTCCTCGGCGATGCGGTCTTCTGGAAAGCGATGCGCAACACGCTCTACTTCGCCTTCGCCGGCGGCCCCCTCACCGTCTTCGCCGCCCTCGGCTCGGCCATGCTGGTCAACGCGAAGTTGACCCGCTGGAAGAGCCTCTTCCGCACCATCTACTTCGCCCCCGTCGTCACCAGCCTCGTCGCCGTCTCCATCGTCTTCCGCTACTTCTTCCACGTCCGGGTCGGGCTGCTCAACCAGTTCATGGAGCTCATCGGCCTCGCACCCGTCGACTGGCTCGGCGAGCCGAAGTGGGCCATGCCGTCGATCATCCTGCTCGCCGTCTGGAAGAACTTCGGCTACTCGATGATCATCTTCGTGGCCGGCCTGCAGAGCATCCCCGAGGAAATGTACGAAGCGGCGCGCATCGACGGCGCCGGACCGGTCCAACAGTTCCGGCACGTCACCATCCCCATGCTCGCGCCGACGTTCCTCTTCGTCGGCATCGTCACCGCGGTCGGCTACCTGCAGCTCTTCGCCGAGCCGTATGTCATGACCCCGGACGGCGGACCGCTCAAGAGCACCTTGTCCGTCGTCATGATGATGTACGAGCAAGGCTTCCGCTGGTGGAGCCTCGGCTTCGCGGCCGCGATCGCCTTCATCCTCTTCATCGTCATCGGCATCGCCACAGTCATCCAGTTCCGGCTGCAGACCAGTCGCGAGCGCGCGAGCGCCGTCGCCGCGCGCACCGCCACCATGGTTGGAGGTGAGGAGTGAATCGATCCTTCGGCGTCATCCTGCTGCACATCGCGCTCGTCCTCGGCGCGATCATCACCCTCATCCCGCTCGCCTGGATGGTCTCGGCGTCCTTCATGCCCACCGGCGAAGCGAGCATGTACCCGCCGCGCCTCCTGCCGAGCGCCGCCACGCTCATGCACTACCGCGACCTCTTCACGCGGATGAACATGGGCCGTTCGTTCCTCAACAGCACGATCATCGCCCTCGCCGTCACCGCCGCCTCGCTCCTGCTCAACTCCATGGCCGGCTACGCCTTCGCCAAACTCCGCTTCCGCGGCCGCGACCGCCTCTTCGGCTTCCTCCTCGCCGCCCTCGTCATCCCGACCCAGATCGGCATGCTCCCCCTCTTCCTCATGCTCAAGAGCGCGGGCCTCGTCAACACCTACTGGGGCGCCATCCTCCCCGGCACCGCCAGCATCTTCGGCATCTTCCTCATGCGCCAGTTCATGACCTCCATCCCCGACGACCTCCTCGACGCCGCCCGCATCGACGGCGCCAGCGAATGGGCCATCTACTGGTCCATGGTCCTCCCCCTCGCCCGCCCCATCCTCGTCACCCTCGCCCTCTTCACCTTCATGGCCTCCTGGAACGACTTCATGTGGCCCCTGATCGTCCTGACCGACGAACAGAAATACGTCCTCCCCGTCGCCATCGCCAGCCTGGTCGGCGAGCACGCCCAGGACATCGAGCTGATGATGGCCAGCTCAGTGCTCACGGTCATCCCGGTGCTCGTGCTCTTCATCTGCCTGCAGCGCTACTACATCGCGGGCTTGATGATGGGGAGCGTGAAGGGGTGACCCTGTCATCTGAGCCCCTGTCATCCTGAGCCCGCAGAACCTCCCTCGAGGAGAAAGCATGGCGGCGAAGGATCTGGGCGGGTGGGGGTGGGATGAGCGTGCATCGCTCCCCCGCCCCCCAGATCCTTCGCCGCCATGCTTGCTGCTCATGGGATCAAGCCGCGGGCTCAGGATGACAGGGCGTTTGCCGCCGTCCCTTCTGCCCTCTGCCTTCTGCCTTCCCTACACCGGCTCGGCGATGAACCGATATCCCACCCACGGCTCGGTCACGATGTAACGCGGGCTGGCGGGGTCGGGCTCCAACTTCCGGCGCAGAGAGCTCACGTGCACTCGGACCGTGTCGTGGGTGGTGCCGGGGGCGGAGCTCCAGACGCGGGCGATGATGTGTTCGATGAAGACCGGTTTGCCGGCGTTCTGGGCGAGGAGCTCGAGCAGAGCGAGCTCGGTGCGGGTGAGCTTGATCTCGCGCGTTCCCTGCGTGACGAGGCGGCGTTCGAGGTCGATGGTCAGCTCGTCGAAGCGAAGCACTTTCGCGCTTGCGCCGCTGCGGCGGAGCTGGGCGCGGACACGCGCCAGCACTTCGGGGACGGAGAAGGGTTTGGTCACGAAGTCGTCCGCGCCGAGGTCGAGGGCGCGGATCTTGTCGGCATCGGCGCCGCGGACCGAGAGGACGATGATCGGCGTCCGCGACACCTTGCGCACCGCCGCGATCAGCTCGAAGCCGTCGGCGACCGGCATGGCCAGGTCGGTCAGCATCAGGTCGGGCTGGTAGGTGCGGAAGGCGATCGCTCCCTCGCGGCCGTCCGCCGCGGCGGCGGGAGCGTAGCCGGCGCGCAGCAGCTCGCGCGAGAGCGACTCGCGGATGCCCTCGTCGTCGTCGACGATCAGGATGACCGGCTCGATCAATCTGTCTCCTCGACCGTAGCGCTCTCCTCCACAGCGGTCATCACCGCGGCCGGAAGGTCGACTCGCGCAATCGCGCCGCCGCCTTCGCGGTTCACCAGCTCGAACGTGCCGCCGCTCGCCGCGGCGAGGCTGCGGGCGATCTCCAGTCCGAGACCGCGGCGGGCCACATCGGGATCGGGGCCGATGCCGGGACCGCGGTCGAGGACCTCGAGCCGTACGCGCGGGCCGGCGCCGGTAGCCGCGAGCTCGATGACCGCGCTCGTGGACGACGCACGATGCGCGTTCTCCACCAGGTTCACCAGGATCTCCAGCAACAGCGACGGATCGGCGAACGCGTCGGGACAATCAGGATCGACCGAGATCTTCACCTGCCGCGCCGCGAAGACGAGCGGAAGGCTCTCGCGCACCAGCCGGAAGATGTCGGCGGGCGGGGTCGGCTCGGGACGCGGCTGGAAGATCCCCGCCTCCAGCCGGCCCATGGTCAGCAGGTTGTCGATCCGGCGATGCAGCCGCCCGCTCTCGTCGTCGATCGACTGGACCGCGCGCTGCAGTTCCGGGACGGTTGCCGCGTGGCGCTTCAGCGACTCGATGTGGATGCGGATCGCGGTGAGCGGCGTGGTGAGGTCGTGCGACACCGCCCGCAGCAGCGACGTCTTCAGGGCATCGCTCTGGCGGAGCGCCTCGATGTGGGCATTGGCCTCCATTTCCAGCCGCCGCCGCTCCGCCTCCGCCGCCTGCTCCCGCGCGGCGACGACGAGCCGGGTCACGATCAGCAGCGACACGAGGAACGCCGTGAGCGCCACCCAGTTCCGGAGGTCGCGGACATAGAACGTATGGATCGGCGGGATAAAGAAATAGTTGTACAGCGCTGTCGCGAGCAGCGACACGGCAAGCGCAGCGAGCGAGGGCAGCCAGCGGACGAACGACCGCATCGCCGTAGCGTAAGGCAGAAGGCAGAGGGCAGAAGGCAGAAGTGAGATTGCCGCCACTTCTGCCTTCTGCCCTCTGCCTTCTGCCTTTCATCTAAAGAGTTCCTAAAGATCCGGAACGCACCGGCCGGCGCGCGCTACCTTCGCCCCGGTACACATGTCCGCTCCGCAATCCTCCTCCCGCCGCTATCTCTTCACCCTCTCCCTCGGCGCCCTCGGCGTGGTCTATGGCGACATCGGCACGAGCCCGCTGTACGCGCTGAAAGAGTGCTTCATGGTCCATCACGGGCATCAGATCCTGCCGACACACGACAACGTGCTGGGCGTGCTGTCGCTGATCGCCTGGTCGCTCGTCCTGGTGATCTCGGTCAAGTACCTGATCTTCGTGCTGCGCGCCGACAACCGGGGCGAGGGAGGCATCCTCGCGTTGATGTCGCTGGTGCGGCCGCGCGAGGCGGGCCGGCGCGGCATCCGGAGCACAGTCCTGATCTCCCTCGGCCTGTTCGGCTCCGCGCTCCTCTACGGCGACGGGATGATCACCCCGGCGATCACCATGCTCAGCGCGATGGAAGGGCTGGTCGTAGTGGCGCCCGGGTTCCAGACGTGGGTCGTGCCGCTCACCGCGATCGCGCTGGTGCTCCTGTTTTCCGTGCAGAAATTCGGCACCGCAAAAGTCGGCGCGCTCTTCGGACCGGTGATGGTGATCTGGTTCACCGTGCTTTCCGCGCTCGGGATCGGCAACATCCTCCGCTATCCGAAAGTCCTCGCCGCCGCCAGCCCGCATTGGGCGGTCCGCTTTCTGACCGATCACCCGGTCGCCGGATTCTTCGTCCTCGGCGCGGTCTTCCTCGTCGTCACCGGCGGCGAGGCGCTCTACGCCGACATGGGCCACTTCGGCGCGCGGCCGATCCGCATCGCCTGGTTCGCGGCGGTCTTCCCGGCGTTGCTGCTGAACTACTTCGGACAAGGGGCGCTCCTCCTCCGGAATCCGGCGGCGGTGTCCGACCCGTTCTTCCTGATGGCGCCGCGATGGGCGCTCTGGCCGCTGGTGGCGCTGTCGATGGTCGCCGCGGCCGTGGCGTCGCAGGCCGTGATCTCCGGCGCCTACTCGCTCACGCGGCAGGCGGTGCAGCTCGCCTATCTGCCGCGCATGGAGATCCGCCACACGTCGGCGCGGGAGATCGGCCAGATCTATGTCCCCTCGGTGAACTGGCTCCTGATGATCTGCGCGATCGGCCTCGTGATCGGCTTCGGCTCGGTCACGCGCCTGGCCGGTGCATACGGGATCGCCGTCACCGCCACGATGGGCATCACCACCGCTCTCTTCGCCGTGATCGCACGCGAGCGCTGGGGCTGGAGCCTCCCCGCGGTGCTGGCCTTCGCGGTGCCGTTCCTGGTCATCGACCTCGCATTCTTCGGCGCGAACGTCATCAAGATCGCCGACGGCGGCTGGTTCCCGATCCTCGTCGGCATCACGATCTTCACGGTTATGACCACCTGGTACAAGGGACGGCGCATCCTCAGCTCGCGCCTGGCGGACAGCGCCCTGAGCACCGACGCATTCATCCGCGAGCTCACGGCCGGGCGCATCCACCGCGTGCGCGGGACGGCGATCTTCATGACCCGCCAGCAGGAGGGCATCCCGACCGCGCTGCTCCACAACATCAAGCACAACAAGGTCGTGCACGAGCGGGTGGTCCTGCTGACGGTGAACGTGCAGGAGACCTCCCACCTCTCCGAGGAAGAGCGCGCGGAGTGGATCGACCTCGGCCAGGGCGTCCACCGCCTCATCCTCAACTACGGCTTCATGGAAGACGCCGACCTGCCGGAGATGCTGGAGCTCCTGCCCGCTCCCTTTCCCTTCGACGCGATGAGCACCAGCTACTTCCTCGGCCGCGAGACGCTCGTCCCGACCAGCGAGCCGGGAATGGCCCTCTGGCGCGAACACCTCTTCGCCACCATGATGCGCAACGCCGCGAGCGCCTCGCGTTTCTTCTCGCTGCCGCCGAATCGGGTGATCGAGTTGGGGGCGCAGGTGGAGATTTGAGAGCCGGTTATCGGTTGTCCGGTTGTCAGTTGTCCGAACCTGTCTCGCATAGACGTTGCCGTCAGCCGAGGAATGGCAGATAACCGACAACTGACAACCGACAACCTGAAGCAGCGATAGCATGCCCCCATGCTTTCCGTCGTCCCTCGCCTCACCCGCTTCTTTACACAACTCATCAGCGAGACCAGCGGCCTCTCTCTTGAAGACACGCTGGTGCTGGCCGAACAATCGCCGCTACGGGAGGACGAGCTCGCGCAGATCCGTGACTTTCAGGGGCTCCTCGGGCGCTTCCGGCTCAACCAGACACCGATCGAGACACTCCTCGACCATCCCATCTCCGAGGCGCTGGCGGCGTTCTTCCGCGCCTTCCCCATCCCCTTCCGCGACGAGCACATTCACCTCACCGGCTCCCTCTCTGCCGAATTCATCTACCCGCGCCTGGCGCAGCTTCTCGAAGGTCCGCGCCGGTCGCTGTACGAGGCGAAGATCGCCGAGGTTTATGGGCCGGGAACGCCTCCGCTGCGCAGCGAGAACGACGTCGCGCGGCTGATCCGCCTCGGCGAGGCCGACCGCTTCGACCGCTATCTCAAGATCCTCTACCTCCCGAAGCTGATCCTCACGTCGCGCGAGGCGCATCGCGACGCCGCGTACCACATGGCCAGCCGCCTCTATCGCACGTCGAACGTCGGCGCGCTCCGCCTCAAGTTCACGCTGATGCGCGAGACCACCGACTCCGCCGAGCAGATCCCCGGCATCGAAGCGCTGACGCCGGAAGACGTGGTCCTCGGCCTGTACGACGGCTTCCGCGCGTTCCAGCAGGAAGTCCCCGGCTTCGAATTCATCCTCTCGCCGAGCTTCCGCAAAGAGCCGGGCTTCTACGACGCCACCCGCTATCCGTCGAAGCGCGCCAGCTTCGACGACCAGGTCCGCCAGATCGTCGCCATGATCAAGAAGTACCCCGAGCTCAGCGACGTGCTCAACGAGGTCGACACGGTCGGCAACGAGCGCGGGTTCTACCGCAAGACGCACTTCCAGGAGATGCGCGTCGGCATGCGCAAGCTGCAGGCATACGGCTTCCGCACCCGCAGCCATCACGGCGAGACGTGGAACACGCTGCGGCAGGGGGTCCAGGCGGTCGACAACGCCATGAACATCTGGCACGTCGACGCCATCGAGCACGGCCTGAGCCTCGGCATCAACCCGAACTTCTACTTCCACAGCCTGCTGCAGCGCATCCTCCGCGCGAATGCCAACGGCACCGCGATCGTGAACGGCTCGCGCGAGCACGCCGAGCTGATCGACATGGACTGGAGCGGCCGCGACTCGATTCGCGACAAGCTGCTCAACGGCGAGCGGCTGAGCGAGCAGGAGACCATCTCCGCGACCAAGACCAAGTTCCACCACGCCCGCGAGGTCGAGCACTACCAGCACGACGTCCTGAACCGCATGATCGACAAGCGCCTGACCCTGGTCTCGCTCCCGTCGTCCAACAAACGCCTCACCGGCGCGCTCGCCGACTACAAGGACCACCCTTTCTCCTGGTGGGAAAAGAAAGGTCTCCGCCTCGGCGTCGGCACCGACAACGACGTCACCCTCAACACCAGTTTCCTCCGCGAGATGCTGATCCTCCTCTACACCGACCCCTCGGAGCTGAAGATCACCAAGCTCCTCATCATCACCACCGGCGAGACGCGGCGGTCGTATCTGAGCCACCTGCTCTGGCAGATGCGCAAGGCGAATGAGGATGCGGGATAGGGTTGATGGGACCGATGGAACTTACGGGGGAGGCTTAGAATGTCTCTGGTGCCAGGTGCGTTGAGGTGAACAATGGCTAAAAATCAAGCCTCTGAGAGCGGAACCCCCAAACCGGCGAAGCGGAAGAGCAAGCCGCGGATTCCGCCGAAGCACAAGTGGCCGAAGGTGCTCTTTCCGACCGAGCCCACCTCGATCCCGCCCGAGAAGATCATCGAAGCCATCCGCGCCGTGTTCGCCGAGCGAAAAGCTGACGGTAGAAAATAGCGGCGATGGCGACAGGGCGTGGCGAGTACGGTGGCTCTGTATTCATCAACTGTCCATTTGACGCTGAGTACACACCCATCTTCGAGGCGATCGTTTTCGCAATCCATGCTGCGGGCTTCCGCGCGAACTGTGCGCGTGAACGGCTCGACTCCAGCCAGATTCGATTGCAGAAGATCATCGAGCTGATCGCCGCCTCACGCTTTTCGATCCACGACCTGTCACGAACCGATCTCGACACAACCAACGCACTGCCTCGCTTCAACATGCCGCTGGAGCTCGGGATCGATCTCGGCTGCAAGGCATACCGTGCGAACCGTGCCGACAAATCGCTGCTGATCTTTGATTCTGAACAGTACCGGTTCCAGAAGTTCGTATCCGACCTCGGCGGTCAGGACATTCATCATCACGCCAACGATCCCAGGCTCGCGATGGTTCGCGTGCGGGATTGGCTTCGGGCGGAATCCGATCGCGTCGACATCCCGGGAGGGTCGGCAATGTTCGGCCTTTATGAAGCGTTCCGTTCGGAGCTTCCGGGGATCTGCGACAGGCTGAAGCTGAACCTGTCCGAACTCACGTTCGCGGACTTCTCTTTTACGGTCTCGTGGTGGCTCGAAAATCGTCCGGCGTAGCTCGCATGCCTATCACACTCACTCGCGCCGAGGCGCGCCGGAGCCCGTCTCGCACTTCGGCCTCACGCGGCCTCTCGGCAAGGGTCCGCGCGGGACGCGCGCGGTGCTGGAGCGCCTGCTCTGCATTCAGCTCGATCCGCTCGATCTGATGGGACCAACGCCGATCTGGTAGTGTTACTTTTCATGGGAAGCGCCTGCGGCTGCTCATGACGCGTGTCCCGAAGGGACAACAAGAAGGTAGCCGGTGGCAAGCGCGAAGCGCGCAGCCACCGGATTGGCGGGCCGCGATGTTCGCGCCCCGGAGGGGGGCCAGAGAGCGCGCTCGTTTTCAGGCGACCGAGTCGGCGACGATGCGTTCGGGAAGGCGCAACGTTCCCTCACGCCATGCTTCGCGTACCGCGCGGGTCATCCCCGGGCTCGCGGAGGCGATGGCGTGGCCGGAGGCGGGACGCTCTTTAGAAAACCGACACGCCGCATCCGAAAGTCTACCCTCCGTCATCCTGAGAGGCTGTGAAAAATCCAGCATCTTCATTTGTAAGGAGCGAGCTACCGCAGCCGCCGTAGGCGGCGGAAGATCTGTAGGCCCGCCCTTCAGGGCGGGTATCGTGCGGCCCCCACGAAGGCGAGTCCGCGAAGCGGGCGATAGAACAGGGGCACGCGCAACCCTCTGCTGTCGCCCGCTTCGCGGACTTGCCTTGTCTCCTCGACTTTACCCGGCCTGAAGGCCGGGTCTACAGATCTTTCGCCGCCTACGGCGGCTGCGGCGGATCGATCTTGCGAGGCCTCAAAGGCAATTTCTTCACAGCCTCTGAGCGGCGGGTGGGTGGGTGTGAGGGATGGCGGAGGACATGACGTGTTCGTCTTCTGGACGCGTTCTGCCGGCCAGCGAGAGCGACCGAGCCCGCTGATCGACCTGGAGGTGATCGGGCACGGCGTGCATCGGCTCGTACACGGCATGCATGGGCGTGTGCACGGCGTGCACGGGCGCATGCACGGCGTGCACGGGCCTGTACATGGCGTGCACGGGCCTGTACATGGCGTGCACGGGCATGTGCATGACGTGCACGGGCATATGCATAGCGTGCACGAGCATGTGCATAGCGTGCATCGGCCGTGCACGGCGTGCATGGGCATGTGCACGGCGTGCATGGGCATGTGCACGGCGCGCATCGGCGTGTGCATGGTGGCGTGCAGTGGCCGTGCACGGCGTGCATCGGCGTGTGCACGGCGTGCATCGGCGCGTGCATGCCATGAATCGGCTCGTGCACCGCGTGAGATTGGAAGATTCACGTTAAAAACTAACCAATTACGGCACATGCGTTGTTACAGTTGCATTGGACACCGCCCGGCGACAACGGATACCCCGATCCTGACGCCCGAGCAGTTCATCGAACATACGTGAGGCTGCATCCGCAGATCCCTGACTTCGTGTTGTTGCCGAAATCGCCCGAGCTGGCCAACGTCCGGCACGCCAACCTGGGCACCGAGATCGCCAAGGAGGCATTGGCGCGATCGGCGCGTCGGAGGTCGTGCAGAGCGCGATCGGCCTGACGCCCCCCTGTTGTGGCAGATGCGGCAAGCCAACGACTAACTACGCACAGAGCGGCGGCGCGAGCCTCCCGGGAGCGTGAACGACAGCACCGGCGGCGCGGGGCCGCTGGTCACGGTCACCCAGGTTGCCTCGTCGAAGGTCGCGACGTTCGGGTAATAGCGCGGGACGTGGCGGCTGGACGTGGCGATGAAGCGATAGGTGCCGGGGAGGACGACGATCGTAAACGCCCCGTTGTTCGTCATTGCGCCGGCAACTCGATTCCCGGAGGAGTCGAGGGCGAAGACCTCGGCGCCGGTGAGAGCGCCATTGTCGTCGGCAACCTGACCGGTAACACGAATGCCGCGCTGCAGGTGGAAGTCGGCCGTCACTACGCCGTCCGGACCAACGCTCACCGGCGCCGTCGCCTCATACGACGTTGCCCCGCCCGCGTAGGCGGTGGCGTAGTTCAGTTGCGGATCGAAGGCGAGAATGCGGTACTCACCAGCCGCGACCACCAGCGAGTAGCGTCCATCCGCGCGCGTGGTTGCACTCTCGATGAGCACCCCAGAGGAGTCGTAGGCGCTGACGGTGATCCCGGCCAGCGGCTGCTCCGTGACGGCAGTCCGGACGATCCCGGTGAAGCGTCCGCCGCGCTGCAGGGTGACGTCGATCCCGGCAATGTTGCTGGTCACATTCACCGTCGTCGCGCTGCCGAAGCGGTTGGTCCCGCCGTAGAACTGCGTCGCGTATGTGAGGGCGGGATCGGAGAAGGCGATCTTGTATGGGCCGGGCGCGACCACGAGCGCGTAGTTGCCCGAAGCGTCGGTGATGGCGGAGACGTGCAGCGTGCCGTCGGTGTTGTAGGCGGCGACGGTGATGCCGGGGGCGTTGGCGCGGCCGCTGATGACGAAGCCGCGCAGCATCGGAACGTCGACGCCGTTCCGCTGCTCCTGCGCCGCCAGGGTCAGCACGCCGGCGCGCTCGAAGGAACGGCTGTCGAGATAGTACGCGGTGGCGAACGCGCGGGCCGGGTCGGCGGCGACGATGCGGTACTGGCCGGCCGGAAGCGAGAAGCGATACTGGCCGGCCGGATTCGTGGTCGTGGTCGCGACCAGCACGCCGTCCGAGGAGTACGCGTAGACGAGCATGGACGGGAGCGCTCCGTGGAACACCGCGTCCATGACCGTTCCGCTCACCCGCGCCGCGGCCGGCAACAGGAAGGTAATGTTCCCCGTCACACCCAGAGCATCGACGCGCACCGGCGTCGCTTCGGTGAACGCGCGTGCGTCGCGGTAGAACGACGCGGCCAGCACGCCGGCCGGGTCGTAGGCGACGAGCTTGTATTCGCCGGGCGGCAGGACGAGCGAGTACTCGCCGCTCGCGTTCGTAGTGGTGAACGAACGCCGCGTCCCGGAGAGGTTGTAGGCCTCCACGACTGCCCCGCCGAGAATGCCGAGAGCCGGTTCCACGCGCCCGGAGATCACCCCGCCGGTCAGCAGACCGAAGTCGATCGTCGCGCCGGCGGCGCCAATGCTCCGCAGCGGCGAGATCTCGAACGATTCCGCGTTCGCGTCGAACGACGTCGCATAGAGGCCGTTCGGGTCGTACGCCAGCACGCGGTATGCGCCGGCCGCGACATTGAGGACATAGAGGCCGGTCGGATCGGTGGTCGCCGTCGCGGCGAGGAAGCCGTCCGCGTCGTAAGCCGCGACGACCATCCCGCCGAGGGCTCTGCGCGTTTCCGCGTCGGTGACAGTGCCGGTAATCGGGGCGGCGGAAACCGTCGCCGTGACCAGCGACAGAACCAGCGCCATGAGCGAGGTCCGGAGGAAAAGGGACATTGGGTTCGTTCTTGCTGGGCTGACTCGAAGCGAGCGGTCGGTCGCTTGCACCAGACCGTCATCGAGTGTACTAGAAGCATGCGGGAGGGCGCGAGAGCGGATGATGTTTTCCCGGTTCTCCATCCGGACGAAGATCGCGGTGTTGATGACGACGCTTCTCGCGCTCGTCTCGCTGGCGATTTACCTCTATTTCCCCGCCCGGCTGCACGAGCAGATCGTGGAGTCGGTGGTGCAGAAATCGGCGGCGCTCACCGGGATGGCGGCCTTCAGTGTGGCCGGCGGTCTTCAGAGCCGGAATCAGTCGGCGGTTGCAGCCGCGCTCGCCGGTCTCCGCCGCAATCCCGATCTCGTCTATCTCGTCCTCGTCGACGAGCGCGGCGGGATGTTCGCCAGCTTCAATGAGCTGATCGCGCGCGATGCCACGTACCGCAGCATTCGCATGCACCCCGTCAGCCGCGCGCCGCAGCGCGTGCTGCAGGGCGGGGAGCGTTTCGTGCCCGAACCGACGGAGGTGGTCGGCGGCCCGGTCTCCGACGCGTCGATCTATCAGACCATGGCGCCCGTTCGATTCCGCGGACGTCCGATCGGCCGCCTCTATATCGGCATGTCGCTCGCCGGCGCGAATGCCGACGCCGCGCGCGGCCGCACCACGATCGCGCTCGTCACGCTGCTCGCCTTCCTGCTCGGCTCCGTGGCCGTCTTCGCGCTCAGCACGGTCATCACCAATCCGCTGCAGCGCATCGTCGAAACCACCGAGGACATCGCCGGCGGCGACTTCACCAAACGGGCGTCGGTAACGAGCGAGGACGAGGTCGGCCAGCTCGCCCGCGCGTTCAACGGCATGGTCGACCGCGTGGCCGGCACCTACGCGCAGCTCGAAGAGCTGAACCGCACGCTCGAGACGCGGGTGGTCGACCGGACGCGCGAGCTGACCGCATCCGAGGAGCGGTATCGCCTGCTCTTCGAGCGCAACCTGGCCGGCGTGTACATGGCCGCCGAGGACGGCACCGTCGTCGACTGCAACGACGCGTGCGCGCGGCTGTTCGGCTTCGAGTCGCGCGAAGAGCTCCTCAGCACCGGCCGCATCGAATACCTCCACCCCCACGAGCGCGACTCGCTCGTGCGGCGCCTGCGCGAACAGGGAACCGTCACGAACGAAGAGGTCGAGCTGCGCGACCGCGCCGGCGAGCCGGTGTGGGCGCTGGAGAACGTCCGCCGCATCGAGCCGGCGGACGGACGGCCGGCGATCCTCGAGGGCATCCTGCTCGACATCAGCGACCGCAAGCGCGCCGAGCAGGAGATCGAGTTCAAGGCCTACCACGACGCACTGACGCACCTCCCCAACCGTGCCCTCTTCCTCGACCGGCTGGAGGTCGCGCTCGCGCAGGCGGAGCGGAACGGCACCGGGCTGGCCGTGCTCTTCCTCGACCTCGACGAGATGAAGGCGATCAACGACACGTTCGGCCACGCCATCGGCGACCGCGTGCTGCAAGGTGTGGCCGGACGGCTCGTCGACTCGCTCCGCGGCGGAGACACCGTGGCACGCGTCGGCGGCGACGAGTTCCTGATCCTCCTGTCGCTGCAGGAGTCGTCGGACGCCGAAGAGATCGCGCGAAAGGTCCTGGCGCGCTTCGACGAGGCGCTCACCGTGGACGACGACGAGCTGTACGTCACCACCAGCATCGGCGTGGCGCTCTACCCCGGCGACGGCGACGACGCGGAGACGCTGATCCGCCACGCCGACGGCGCGATGTACCGCGTGAAGGAAGTCGGCGGCCACGACCTGCAGCTCAGCAGCCGCTCGTCGCGCCGCAACGTCGGACGGCTCTCGCTGGAGGAGCAGCTCCGCACCGCGCTCGACAACGACGAGTTCGTGGTGCACTACCAGCCGCAGGTACACATCAACACCCGCCTGCTCAGCGGCGCCGAGGCGCTCGTGCGCTGGCAGCGTCCGGACGGCACGCTGGTCAGCCCGGCGGGATTCATCACGGTCTGCGAGCAGAGCGGCCTGATCGCCCCTCTCGGCGAGGTCGTACTGACCAAAGCCTGCCAGCAGATGGTCGAGTGGCAGAAGGTCGGGAACGCGCCGCCGCGCATCGGCGTCAACGTCTCGGCGCGGCAGTTCTATCAACGCGATTTCGCCGGCATGGTCGAACGGATTCTGGTCAACACCGGCCTCGCACCGATCCGCCTCGAACTGGAGATCACCGAGACCGTGGCCATGCAGACCTCGGAGCGCAGCCTTTCCATGCTCCGGCAATTCCGGGCGATGGGGATCGCCGTGGCAGTCGACGACTTCGGCACCGGCCAGTCGTCCTTGAGCTACCTCAAACGCTTCCCGGTCGACACGGTCAAGATCGACCGCAGCTTCGTCCACGACCTGATCAGCGGCGACAACGACGAATGGATCATCACCGCCATCCTCATGCTCGCCAACCACCTCGGCCTCCGCACCGTCGCCGAGGGAGTCGAGACCGAGGAACAATCCTCGTTCCTGAATGGCCACGACTGCCGCGAGATCCAGGGCTACCTGATCGCCAAACCGCTCGCCGCAGACACCTTTGCGGAGCAGTTTCTGGTGAAGCGCGAAGCGGAGCGGTTGCCGCGGGCGGCAACTCTGTAGGGCGGGGTTAGAATGTCTGCAGTATCAGGTGCGTTTGAGGTGAATGATGGCAAAGACGGAGAGCTCGAAACCCCGCGGCCGCAGCGGAGCGAAACGGACGGCGGCGAAATCGCAGCGGAGCTCCAAGCGCAAGTGGCCGAAAGTCCTGTATCCGCTGGAGCCCACGTCCATCCCGCGGGAACGGATCATCGCAGCAGTCGATAAAGTCATCGCGGAACGCAAAGCAGCCGAAAAAGCGGAACGGCTGGCCGCGAGAAAACGGGCAGCAGCAAATAGAGCGCGATGACAACGCGACGGGGTGGTTATCACCGAACGGTTTTCATCAACTGCCCATTCGACGCCGATTACCTGTCCATCTTCGAAGCAATCGTTTTCACCATCCACATCGCGGGATTTCGCGCGAGGTCGGCGCGGGAACATCTCGATTCGAGTGAGATCCGCATCGAGAAGATCCTTGAGTTGATTGCGGCGTCACGGTTCTCGATCCACGATCTCTCGCGCACCACACTGGATCCGGTGAATGCGCTCCCGCGCTTCAACATGCCCCTCGAGCTCGGAATCGATCTCGGCTGCAAGGCATACCATCCGAAACGAGCGAACAAGTCGATCCTGATCTTCGACTCGGAACAGTATCGATTTCAGAAGTTCGTGTCGGACCTCGGCGGTCAGGACATTCACCAGCATGGCGATGATCCCAGGCTTGCCGTGACACGCGTCCGAAGCTGGCTGCGGGCAGAATCGGGCCATCCCGACATCCCCGGCGGTGCAGCGATCTACAGCCACTACGAGCAATTCCGCCGCGAGCTTCCGGATGTCTACGCCAAATTGAAGCTCGATGAATCCGAGATCACCTTCGCCGACTTTTCTCTGGCAGTTGCACGGTGGGTCGACACTCGAGGCACAGCGTAGACTCGTCCTACAACGCCGTCGTCCTTGCAATCTCCCCCGCCACTACCTCGCTCGCTTTCTGACTCTGGGTGACACTCCAGTTCAGCGGGTAGTTCGGTGAGATGGTCAGGTCGCTCGGCTGGTTGAAGAACACCACCGCCCGCACGCCGCGGCTGTAGGTGTGAGTCATGTGGTAGAAGGCCTGCCGGTACCACTCCGCCATCTCGCCCCCCTGGGCCAGCGTCCCGAACTCGCTGATCATCACCGGCTTCTGCATGCGCAGCAGTTGCGGGTAGGCCTTCTCCAGGATCTGGTGGAAGCTCCACCAGCGCGACCAGGATGCGATGGTGCCGTAATTGAGGACGCCGACGCCGATCCAGTCGACGTATTCGGGGCCGGGATAGTAGAACTCGAACCACGGCATGGAAATGTGCGGCGACCAGACCCACAGCACGTTCGTCGCCCCCATCTTCTGGAAGACCACGTGGACGTGCTTCCACGCCGCGACGAAGTCCTCCGGGCGGTTGCCGTTCTGCGGACCCCACGGATAACGGTAGGGATCGTTCATCTCGTGCGCGAAGCGGAGGAAGATCGGCCGCTTGTATTCCGCCGCCGCCTTCGCCCACGGGACGATGTAGAAGTCGTAGTCGCCCTTCGCGATCGCGGCCAGCGAGGCGTACTCGCGCTCCGCGACCGGCGGGAGGTTCGTGCGCACCCGCGCGTCGAAGTCGACTACCCACGGCTCCCAGGTGATCATCGGCACGGAGCCCATGCGGTGGATCGTCTCCGCCATCCGGATTGGAAACTGCTGCGCCGGTTTGTCACCCCACGCCGAATAAAAGGAGATGATCGGGAACTTGAAGCGCAGTGCGGTCTCGAGCCGCTCCATCCCCGCGAAGGTGTTCGGAAAGCCGCCGTCGTAAATGCCGTACAGCATCGACGGCGGATTGCGCAGCGCCGTGACGGAGTTGAGCTGCGTGTGCAGCGGCTGCAGGTACTCGCTGCGCGAGGTCTGCCGCGCGCTGCGGATGGCCCGCCCCTGCCGGTCGGAGAAGTACTGCGCGACGCGGCTCACCCGCTCGTCGACGGCGCTGAAGATGCGCTGGAACCCGGTCCCGAGCACGACCTGGAACAGTATCCCGGCGGCGATCAGCCAGCCCAGCGCGAAGAATGCGAGCTTATAGCGGCTTTTCTGCGGTTTCACGCCCTCTCTCCCCGGTCGCGGTCGACCCACGCCGCGTACAGGCGGCCGCTCATCAGCACCACGTTCGTCAACGCAAACGTCACCATCCCCAGGGTCACCTCGGTGGTGATCAGCACTTCCGACTCAGGCATCACGTAAAGCTGCATCCAGGCCGTCCAGGCGATGCCGAGCAAAGAAATGACCAGCACGGCCAGCGGAAGGCGGGCCAAGGTCCAGAAACGCGCCCGCCGTCGCTCTTTGGCCGTGGGGATGTACGGCACGGCGATGCCCATGACCGCCAGGACGAGTCCTCGGAGATAGACACTCCACGACCCGATCTTGAGCAGCGTGCCGCGCCAGTGCACGCCGCGCTCGCGCCGGGGGTCGCATAACCAGCGCTGCGAGAAAAAGTAGACGGCCATGCCGAAGATCCCGACCGGCACGGCGTGCTGGATGTACTCGCTGAGGAGGAACACTGCCGGCTGCTTGCCGAACAGCAGGTACAGCAGCGGCACGGCGAGAAAGATCAGCGAGGTCACGCCGACCAGATAGTAACTGCCGATCATGAAATACGAGATCTTCTGGTACGCCGTCAGCGAGCGGAACGCGCGCGGGTACTCGCGGAACAGCATCTCGTAGACACCGCGCGACCATTTGAGCTGCTGCTTGAGATACGAGTCGAGATCGGCCGGGACGAGGCCGCGCGAGAGCACCTCCGGCACGTACACCGACTGCCATCCGCGCGCGTGCAGGCGGATCGACGTGACCAGGTCCTCCGCCAGCCCGATGCCGTGGCCGCCGATCTCTTCGAGCGCCTTCCGCCGGAACGTGCAGTTCGCGCCGATGGCCACCGGCGTCCCGGTGCCGTGCATCCCCTGCATGATCGGACCGTAGAAGGCATACGTCTGCTCCGCGGCCGCCCGCGCGACGAACGACTCCCGCGCGTTGCCGTACGCCTGCGCGACCTGGACGAAGCCGACCTGCTCGTCCTCGAAGTAGCCGAGGACGCGGTCGAAGAAATTCGCGAAGGGAATGTGGTCGGGATCGAGGACGAGGATGAAGTCTTCGCTCGTCAGCCCGAGGGCGGCATTGATCTTCCCCGCCTTCGCGCCCGGGATGTCGAGCAGCTCGAGGTAGACCGCCCCCATCTCCTCGGCCAGCATGCGCATGCGCGAGTCGCGCGTGTCGTCGAGGAGGTAAGTCGTGTGCGGATAGCGGACCTCGCGCGCTGCGGAGAGCGTCCGAACGAACATCTCGTACGGCTCGCCGGGTGCCGACGTCGTGAAGATGGCCACGCGCAACCCCTCGGCCGGCGCTTGCGGCTCCGGCTGGTCGATATGGAAGACGTTGTACCAGCCGACCAGGATGCGGAAGACCCCGTACCAGGTCGCGAACGACAGCAGGATGAAGAGCGCGAGGTTGTTCACGTGGCCGGCGCGGAACCACCAGAGGCCGAAGTAGACGACGCTCTGCACGCCGAGAAAAAGGAGCACGCCGAGGACCCACCGCTCCCACTCGTGGATCGGTGCGGCGCGGCGATGGCGGAAGAGCTCAGCGTCGTCGTACCAGAGCGGCATGAAAGGTCGTCGACCGATAGTCTACGGTGACGCTGCGCTCGACGCCCGCCTCGATGCGCCATCCCGGAGCGAGCGACGGAGCGAGCGTCCAGTCGGCGTCGAGCCCGGCGCGCCATGGGTGATCGGTGCGATCGAACGTAAAGGTGAACGTGGCCGAGGGGAACGGCGTGGGGCCGGCATCAGGTCCGAAGGCGCGTCCCCGGTCGCGAGCATAGCCGCCATCGGCGTGGACTTTGACGCCGCCGCGCTCGAAGCGGCGCTCCAGCGCGATCACCGCCCGCGCCTCCAGCAGGTTGTCCGGCGTCCAGTAGGGATCGTACTCGCCGCGGTAGCTGTAGCGAAAGAACGTCCCCTCGCGCGTGGCCGAGACGGCGGTCATGCGGAAGCGCGACTCATCGGAATCGCGTGCCGCGGCCGAGCCGCCGCTCCAGAGCGTCCAGCCTCGGCGGCGTAGCGGAAAGACGGCGTAGGCGACCAGCGCGCGCGATTCGTTGCCGTCGAAGTAGCGGCGGTGACTCACCTCCGCAGCGCCGATCCAGCTGCGGTCGTGATCCCATCGAAGCGCCGTCGACGTCGAAGCAGCATGAGTCCGCAGCGAAGCAGCGCTGGCGATCTCCTCGCGATGGTCGACGCGCAGGGTCAGCGAGCGATGACGAATACTGATGCCGCCGATCGGGCGCCGCGTGCCGTCCGGGAAGGTGAAGACACCGACGCTCGCGCCGAGGATGGTCTTGCCGAGCGTGGTCTGATTGTCGATGCGCAGATACTCGCCGTCGCGCGCGCCGATACGGCCGGCGTCGAGGTGATATCCGCCGGCGGCGACGGACCAGCGCGTGAGCGGGTCGCTGAAGAACGTCGCCATCGCCTCGGCGCGGAGGCCGTCGAGCGGCTGGTCGTCGCTCACACCGTCGATCGAGATCTGCTGCGACGGGACGGCCAGCGAATGGATCTCGGCAAGCGCGCGCCGGGAGAATTCGCGGTTGGGGTCGAGCTCCAGCACATGCCGGAAATCGCGCGCGGCACGCCGGAGATCGCCGCTCCAGTACTCCGCCGTAGCCCGCCCTTCCAGCGCCTCGACGCCTTCGATCGCCGCAAACAACGCGATCGCCTCGGCGTACCTCCCCTGCCACAGCACCACACGGGCAAGACCCAGCTTTGCTTCTCCCGACTGCGGCCGATCCGCCAGGATGCGCCGATAGAGCGCTTCCGACTCGGCGAACTTCTTCTCCCACCCGAGCTGCTCCGCCTGGCGGAGATCGTCGGCCATGGCCACGCCCGCGACGAGCGCCAACACCACCACAACCAGCCGGCTCCGCACAGCGGGAGTATATAAAGGACGGATGCCGATCACCCTCACCCGCGCCGAGGCGCGGCGGATGCTCGTGAGCCACCTCGGCCTGGCCCGCTCGCTCGGCAAGGGCGCACGCGGCACGCGGACGGTGCTGGAGCGCCTGCGCTGCATCCAGCTCGATCCGCTCGACCTGATCGGCACGAACGCCGATCTCGTCGTGATGGCACGTGCCGACGGGGTCGCGCGCGGCGATGTCTGGAAGCATCTCTTCCCGAAGCACGCGTTTGAACACTTCGCGAAGGAACGCTGCATCCTCCCCGCACCGACCTTCCCCCACTACCGCCGCGTGGGGCACGAGGCGCAGACGCCCTGGTGGCAGCATGGTGAGCGAGAGCGCCGCGTCGCGCCGCAGGTGCTGCACGACGTGCTCGAGGAGGTGCGGAGACACGGCCCGCTGACCGCACGCGAGCTCACCGATCACGGCCGGGTCGAACCGCTCGACTGGAGCGGCTGGATGGGCACCGGCAAGGCGACGTTGATGGCGCTGGAGATCCTCTGGACACGCTGCGACGTGGTGGTCGCGGGACGCACCGAGTCGCGCGAGAAGATCTACGACGTTCCCGAACGTGCCTTCGGCGACCAGCCGAAGCCGGAGGAGCCGTTCAAAAAGTGGGCGCTGCGCGAGCGCGTGCGGGCGGCGGGTTTGCTCACCCGCGCCGGCGGCTCGATGTGGTCGATGCTCAGCGGTGTCCGGACGTCACCCGTCGTAGCGGAAATGATCGAAGCCGGAGAGCTGGTCGACGTCGCACTCGAAGAGTCCTCCCGCCACTACCTCGCGGTTCCCGAGTTCCTGGCAAAGAAGCGCATGACCTACGACGACCGCGTCCGCATCCTCGGCCCGCTCGACCCGCTGTTGTGGGATCGCAACCTGGTTCGTCACGTCTTCGACTTCGAGTACGTCTGGGAGGTCTACAAACCGGCTCACCAGCGACGCTGGGGCTGGTACGTCTGCCCCCTCCTGCACCGCGACGGACTGATCGGGCGAGTGGAGGCCCGAGTGGAGCGCGGCACGCTGGTCGTCTCGAACCTCTGGCTGGAGACCGCTGATGCTGACCTTACCGCGATTCGCGCCACCTTGGAGCAGCACGCGGGGCTCTGCGGAGCCGGCAGAGTACGCATGCCGCGACGCATTCGCATGTAGACGTCGACACCAAATTGACGGTAAATTTGGTGTCGATGTTTCCACGTACGCTGCCGACACCGAAGACGTCCTTCTTCCTCTTCGGCCCCCGAGGGACAGGGAAGAGCACGTGGATCCGCTCCCGCTTCGAGGATGCGTTCGTCGTCAACCTCCTCACCGCCGATGTGATGCTCCGCTATGAACGCGATCCCTCACGGCTTCGAGAGGAAGTCCTGGCACAGCCGCGAAACCGCTGGATCGTCATCGACGAGGTGCAGCGCGCTCCGAGAATTCTCGACGAAGTGCACTTCCTGATGGAGGAGGAGGGCTACAAACGCTTCGCGCTCACCGGCTCCTCGGCCAGGAAGCTGAAGCGCGGCGCGGCCAACCTGCTTGCCGGCCGCGCTATCGTCAAGAGCCTCTTCCCGCTGACGACCGCTGAGATGAGCTTCACGGTTCCGACACTCCAGCTCCTGCGGTATGGGGCCATGCCGCTCAGCGTGAACGCCCCGGACGACGATGCACGCGAGGAGTTTCTGCGCGCGTACGTCACCACGTATCTCAGCGAGGAGATCAAGGCCGAAGGCGCCGTGCGCGATCTCGGAGGATTCAGCCGGTTCCTCGAGGTGGCGGCACTGGCGGCCGGCCAATCCACGAATGTATCCGGGATCGCGCGCGACGCAGGAGTGTCGCGGGAGACGGTGCGCGGTTACTTCGAGGTTCTCATCGACACCCTGATCGGTTTCTGGCTCCCCTCCTATCGGCCGCGAGCCCGGGTGAAGGAGGTGGCGCTTCCGAAGTTCTATTGGTTCGATCCCGGTGTGCTTCACGCGGCCGCCGGCGGCTTCGATCAACCACTCCCGGCCGACTGGAACGGTGTCCTCCTCGAGCATCTCGTCCTTCACGAGCTTCGCAGCTACCAGCACTACGCCGGCGTCAAGGGCTCCCTCGGCTACTGGGGCACTCCCAGCGGAGGCGAGGTCGACTTCGTCTGGTGGCGTGGGCAGGACGTCGTCGCCATCGAGGTCAAACACACGCGCGAGTTCCGGCGCGAGTACCGAAAAGGCGTTGCCGCCTTCACCGACGGAGTTCCTGCCCGAAGCTACATCGTCTACCAGGGCGATCGCGAGCTTCAGATCGAAGGAACGAGAGTCCTGCCGCTGCAGACGTTTCTCGAGTTGCTGCACGCCGGTGAAGTCATTGGGTAACCGGGATCGAGTCGGTTAGCCGGTACACGACCGTCGCGGGCCACTGCGGCCTCACGTGGCGATAGAGGTTGGCGATGGGGTAGGTGTAGGGGGTGCGGATCATGGTCCGGGTGTGATGCCGCAGGTGGGTTTCGAGGGCGGTGCGGGCGCGGCTGGGGCCTCCGACGTCGCGGATGATGATGGCGGCGGGCCTGAGGGCGGCGACGCGGGACGGGAACGCGGCGACACCGCCGGGATCACGGGCGTCGATGAAGGAGTCGACCCAGGTGCCGAGGCGGAGGTAGCGGATCGGAGCGCGGGTTTCGGTCAGGACGTAAAAGTCCTCGGCGCCGAAGGCGATGAACCGCGCTCGCGACGGGCCAAGAAGGGTCTCGACGTCGCGGAGTTGGGCGGCGAGGGTGTAGCCCGGACGATAGACCGCGGCGTCGATGAAGAGGAGGACGAAGTAGAGGGACAGGACCGCGCCAGCAGTTCGCCGTCCGAGGCGGTTCGCCAGCGCGGTGACGGCGCGCGCGGACCAGTAGGCGATCAGCGGGAGAGCGGGGACAAGGTCTTTGGCGGCGCCGAAGTCAACCTCGAGGACCCGGTGGCCGGGCCGGATGCCGGCGAAGCGGACCACCTCGTCGATCTGCCGCTCGATGTACGGAGTGCCCTCCGGGACCATGGTCGGTTGACGGCCGCGCTGAAGTAGTCGGTCTGGCCGCGGTTGTGCTCGAAACGATTTGCCTGTTCGGTCATGCAGAGCTCCGGTCGGTTGAATGAAGGATGTGCCTCAAAGCGGGCGCGGTGTCGATGAGCGTGCGGATCGGTGGGGCACCGGCCGGCGCGGGGAACAGCAGGCCACGCAGCGCGCGGCCCGAGATGGTGAGACGGCGCAGGAAAGTGTAGCTGCTCCTCCCCTCCTCCCGCGGCTCGCGCTCCACGGGGACGGACCGCAGCCGCCATGACTCCCGCCCCAGCATGCTGATGAGATACGGCTCGACATCGCCGCGGTCGAGGAGCGCCTCCGCGACCTTTCTGCGCATGACCAGGAACAGCCCGGCGTCCGCCGGAATGCGCCGCCGGGAGAGCCACGCGAGGGCGCGCTTGAAGACGCGCGAGGTCAGGAGGCGCGACGGCGACTCGTAGCTCCCCCGCCGTCCGGCGAAGACGACGTCGGCGTCCGGCTCGAGCGCGGCGAGCAGCGCGGGAATCGCGGAGGGAGGATCCTGAAGATCGGCGTCCATCGTCACGATCGGATCTCCGGCGGCGTAGCGGAGCCCGACCAGGAGCGCCCACGCCTGTCCGGCGTTCTTCGCAAGCGACACGACCGTGACGATCGGGCTGCGCTGCCGCAGCGCCAGCACCGCCTCGAGCGAATCATCGGGAGAGCCGTCGACGACGAAGACGATCTCGCACGCCCGCCGCAGCGGCTGCAGTGACTGCAGGATGAAATCGTGGAGCGGAGCGACGGTCGCGGCATTCCGGTAGACCGGCACGACGATGCTGAGAAGATCAGTAGCCGGCATGCTGGTCCACCAGGTTCAGCAGCGGCTCGCGATTCGCGAACCGGCGCAGGTTCTCTTCGACGAGCGGCTGCCATCGCCACGGCGAGGTCTCGATCGACCGCCCCCAGTGCGGGGTCAGGACCACGCGCGGGTCGCTCCAGAGCCAATGACCGGGCGGCAGCGGCTCTTGTTCGAAGACGTCGAGCGCCGCACCGCCGAGGATTCCGGAGTCGAGGGCCTCGCGCAGCGCTCTCGTCGAGCGTCTCGCCCCTGCCGACGTTCAGCAGGAGGGCGCCGGCGGGAAGTGCCGCGAGCTCGCCGCGTGAGACGAGATGGAACGTCTCGCCTGTCGATGGCAATGCGAGAACGAAGATGCCGGTGTCCGGAAGATGCTCGCGCCACGAGGACGGACCGTGGATTCGAAATCCTTCCGCATCGACCGCCGGCCGGCCCTCGTGATTTCTCCGGACGCCTTCGACCGTCACGCCGCACGCGGCGAGACGGCGCGCGATGGCGACGCCGCCCCAGCCGAGGATCAGCGCGCGCCGCCCGCGCAGAGGCGTGAGCGGAAGACGCGTCCATTCAGAACGGCGGCGCAGCTCGAACGCCTCCGGAAGCCGGCGCACGAGCGCGAGCAGGAGCGCCAGAGCATGGTCGGCGACCTCGTCGTCATAGACGCCGCGGCAACTGGTCAGGGTGCGCGGCCAGGCGCGCCGCGCGCACGCGCGCCGACAGGCGCTCCGGCAGCACGCGAAGCGCGAAGATGGTCAGCGGCAGCGGCGAGAAGAAGTACGAGACGTGCTCGACGCGGAAGCCCGCGGTTTCGACGCGGCGACGGAGCGTCCGCGCGTCGTACCGGCGAAAGTGCCCGACCTGCTCGTCATGTTGGCAGTCATCGCACAGCAGCTACGAGCGTCACTCTACCATCGAGGTGAGAAAGGACCGATGGAGCCGGCGGCGGTGCGGGCCGGCGGCAACCTCACTTCGCCTGAAACTCCACCACCACCGCGTTGTCGCCCGGCTTGACGTTGACGGTGATCGGCGGCGGGGCATCCGAGGCGAGGATCGATTCGGCTTCGGACTCGCTGGCGTAGGGCCAGAACTGATAGGTGCCGGCCGGGAGGTTGCGGAGCGTGAGGTCACCGTTCGCGCCGGTGCGGAGGGAGCCGTGGGCACGCTCGAAACGGGACGCCACTTCGAGCGGCAAGGTCTCGCCGCCGTAGGCGACCAGCATGGCGACGTTGGGAAGCGGCTGCCCGAGGGTGGTGCGGGTGGTGATGCGGAGAGAGGATCCGGGTGGCGGCAGCGTGACGGCCGTGACGTCGTCGCTGTGCGGGCGCAGTGCGGCGAAGGCACCGTTGCGGCCGAGGATGAAGACGACGGTGGCGCCGTCGGCGACCGGAATCCGCACCCGTCCCTCCTGGTCGGAGTAAGCCGTCGCGCGCAGGACGCCGTTGCTCACCGCAACGACGTCGGCGGCCACCGCCGGATGGCCGGCGTCGTCGACGATGTGCAGGATGCGCAGGATGCCGCTCGCCAGCACGATCGGCACCTCGCGCAGCGTGTCGGAGGGATGGAGCATGAACCGGAGCTTGTCGGGGATGAGGTATCCGTCGGCCTGGACGGAGAGATGTTGCTCGCCCGCCGCAACAGCCTCGAAGGCGAACGTCCCGTCCATTGCGGTCTCGGCGCGGGCGATCGACGAGTCGTCGCTCGTGTCGGTGCGGAGGACCACCCGCGCGCCGGCGACGGGGAAGCCGTCGCTGTCGAGCAACCGTCCGCGCACTTCCCGGCGGGCGACGTCGATGTTCATGGAGATCGGTGAAGTGCGGCCGATGGTCACCGATTGGTGGAACGAGCCGGCGGTACCGGTGCCGTGGTATTCGGCGGCGTAATCGCCCGGCTGCCACAGCTTCCCGGCGATCCGTCCGGCGTCGTCGGTCTCGAGGTCGCCGTGCCAGTGGAACGTGAGGTTGCGCATGGCGATCTCGGTACGGGGCAACGGCTCGCCGCCCATCGTGACGCGCCCGGTGAACGGGAGCGGGTGGATCTCCACTTCTTCACGCCGGTCGTCGCCCGCGCCGAGGATGATCCGCGTCGCGAACTGTTCCAACGGCCCCTCGCCGCGAATGAGCAGGACGTAAGACCCCGAGCCGAGCCCGTCGAACTCGACCGACTTCTTCGGCGCGTCCAGCCGTGCGCGGCGCACGACCGCGAGCTGTTCCGAGGCCGTCCGGACCTGCAGAACGGCGTTGAGATCGCCGGCCGGGCGTTCGGTGAGGGTCACCCGGACCTTTGCCGGGCGGCCGAGCGTCACCGGCGGCAGCTCGGCGTCGGCGGTGCTTTTCGGGAAATCGAGGATCCGCGCGCCGCGTCCTCGCGCGGTGATGGTTACGAACTCCGGCCACTGGCCGGCAGGCGGTTCCAGCTCGTAGCTGCCATCCACGTCGGTCTTCGCCTCCAGGGTTCCGGCACGTACTTCCGCTCCAGACAGCGGCGTGCCATCGGCATCGCGGACGACGCCGCGGACGCGCGGCAGCGTCAGGAAGGAAAGCGCTCCAAGGTCGACCGTCTGTTTCGGCCCGAGCGTCACGTCGCGAAAGACCGCCGCGAGGCGCGCCGCCGTGAAGGTGACGCGGTAACGGCCCGGGGCGATCGAGATCGTGCGGAGCTCCGTCGCCTCGGCGGCGCTGAGCTGCCGCGTCTGCACTTCACCGGTGTCGAGATCGGCGATCCGGACGGTCGTGGCGGCCGGCCAGTAACGCGCGGCGGTGAGCGTCATGCCGACGGTGGCGTCATCCGCGGCCGGAGGAGCGAGTTGGAGGACTCCGCCGGCACCGAGAACGGCGGCGAGCAGGAAAGCGGCAATCTGCATGAAGAGGTTGGGTGGGAACGAGCCCGGAGCGGTGCCTCGTTCCCACGACGCGAAACGTCAGCGTCCGGCGACGGCCAATTCCGCTTGCTGCGGCTCGGAAACGGTCTTCTCGGGCGTTGCGTCCGGAGTCTTTGCGGTCTCCGGTTCCACGACATGAACGGCCGCGACCGTGTAGGTGGCCGCGAGCTGCGGCTCCTCAGCGGTAAAGCCCTGACAGAACCCCTGCATGTGACAGGTCCCGTCGAAGTAGCAGTTGGTGCGACCTGGCTCCAAAAAGCCGGGATCGTAGCAACCCTGCTGGAGGTTGCACTTCACGCAGGCAAACGCCGAGGGAGCGAAAGCCATGACGGCAATGAGAGTGAGAAGAATCGACGCACGTTTCATATCAACAGCTCCTTTCCGTTTTCGGAGGCTGGCAATATAGCAGTAAGTATTCGCGGACTGCCACCTCATCCGGAAGGCATTTGCGAAAGCGGCGGCGTTACGTGCAGCAGGTACCGACGAGAATGGTTGGATCGAGCCTGTTCGCAGGAGTCGTCCAGACGTCGTACTTGCAGTTCTTCTTCCCTGTCGCCGTACCCTTCGCCGCACCGGGGATCGTGTGCGCCCAGCAATGACCGGTCTCGCAACGGAGGCCGGCCACGCAGCCGTGGTCCTTCATCTCGATCCCGAGATTGCCACCTCCGGACTCGGTCCACCAGTGGATCGTGACCGGCTTGGCGCGATCCGTTTTGAGCGTGTCGTGAGCCTCGATCGGATCGGGCGCGACGGAGAGACGGGAGCCGGTATCGTCGACGCAGACGACCGGCCCCTGCTTGTCGGTGGAAGTCCGGCCTCCACAGGCAGCGAGTCCTGTATCGCCTGGCTTTTGGGACGCGCAACCGGCGATCACGAGTAATGACACAAGAACAGCGAAAACCCGGCGCAGGCGAACCTCGGACATGGCACCCCTCCTCACTCCATTCGTGGGACTATGCAGAAGATTTTACGGCATGAGTGAAGGCGGGAAGTTTCCGTAATGGAGCAAGGACGGGATCGTTCTGCGCTTCCGCCGGCGGATAGCCCGCCTGTATCGCTTGTTCGAGCCAACTGATCGCGCCGCCATGGTTCCCGCGCAGCGCTGCGGTGACGGCAGCCTGGTAAAGAACAGTGCGATTCGTCGGATCCGTTTCGAGCGCGCGGCGGATCTCGGTTTGCGCCGGTCCCATGTCGCCGCTCTTCGCGAGCGATGAAGCAAGGATCGCCCGCGTTACGGCATCGGACGGATTGATCTGCAGTGCGGCGCGGGCTGCTGCGATTGCACGGGGCCAGACTTCCGCTTCGCAGGCCTTGTCCTTTGCCGCGAGGCAGGCATCGCCGAGGTTTGCCCATATCGCGTAATCGCTGGGAGCGAGGTCCGTCGCCTGCCGATACGACTTTTTCGCCTCGGTGTAGCGCCCCAATGAGAACTGCAGCGTACCGACGTTGGACCAGCCCAGCGCCGAAGACTCGATCGCGAGCGACTTCTGATATGCGTTGAGAGCGTCATCGTACCGGCCGCTCGCGTGAAGCGCCGCGCCCAGATTCGCGTGCGCCATGGCAAAGTCGGGCGCCAGTTCGGCGGCCTTGCGGAAATGTCCCGCCGCTTCGGCGTGCCGTCCGCGGTCGAAACAGAACGCACCGTACCGGATATACATCCCCGGGGCGTCGGAGCGAAGTGCAATCGCCTTGCGATACATTCGCTCCGCGTCGGCATCGCGCCCCTGGCCCTGCAGCGCCTCCGCCGTCCCCACGACGGCATCCGCATCGCCGGGGTGCAGTCGAAGGGCGTGGTTGAACGCGGCGATGGCCTCGGCGTGCCGCCCCGAAGCATTGTGCAGACGCCCAAGGGTGATGTGGCTCTCGGGATCGTCGCCGCTGAGCATGACACCCCGGGTGGCGTAGACCGTCGCCTGCTCGATCAATTCCGGCCGCCGGGCAATCGACGCTTTATAAAGCAGTGCCCTCGCAAGGAGCGCATTGACGGCGCCGGACTGCCTGGCGTTGCGCAGGATCGACTCCAGAATGGCGATGGCACGGTCGACCGATTTTTCGTCCTTCACGTGCTGCAGCAGACCGACCGCTTCCGTGAAGCGTCCCTGGTCCTCCGGCGCAAGCATCGCGGCAGCGACCTGTGGACGCGGGGCGGTATTCCGTCCCAGCGCCAGCACGAGCCCTTCCGCCACTGCATCTTCGAGAGCGAACAGTTCCGTTGCCGGCTGGGTCACGGTGCTGGCGGCGAGCGTGAGCCCGGTCGCTGCTTCGACGAGCGAATAGGTAATCCGCACCTCGTCGCCGCCGCGCTGCACGGTCCCTCGCACCACCGCCTGCACGCCGCGTTTCTTCGCGATGGTCCGCACGTCGTCGGTGTCCGAAACGCGCGCTCCTTCGAACGGTGCCGCGACGCGCAGTTCCCGCACCTCGGCCAGCCGCGTCGCGATGAGCTCCGAGATCCCGTCCGCCAGCACCCGGCCGTCGGGTGTGGAGGAGAGATCGCGGAACGGCAGCACCGCCACGTCGGTGATCTTCTGCGCCGCTGCCGCTCTTCCGCTCCGGTTCCACATCCAGGCGGCGCCGCCACCGAGGAGAGCCACCGTCACCGCGGCGATGGCGACATAGCGCAGCCGCTTCGCGCGCACCTTCGCCACCGGACTCGAAGGGGGCGAGGTACGCAGCCTCGCGAAGCTGTTGGTCAGGCCATCGCGGATCTCGCGGAGATCGCGGGCCAGGTCGCGGGTCGAGGCGTAGCGGTCGCGGGGGTGCTTGGCGAGGCAGCGCGAGACCAGCCGGTCGAGGTCGTACGGTACCTCGTCGTTGATCGACGACGGCGGCGGCGGGTCGTCGCGGAGGATGGCGGCCATGGTCTCGGTCTTCGATTCGCGGTCGAAGGGGCGGACCCGCGTGAGCATCTCGTAGAGCACCACCCCGAAGGAGAACTGGTCGGAGCGGTAGTCCATCTCCTTACCGGTGGCCTGCTCGGGCGACATATAGCCGACCGTACCGAACACCGCGCCGGGCGACGTGTGCGGAATGGTCGTGTCGTCCGAGGTGATCGAGCGCATCTGCTTGGCCAGGCCGAAGTCGAGCACCTTCACGAACCCGTCCGGCGTGACCATGACGTTGTCGGGCTTGAGATCGCGATGGACGATGCCGCGGTCGTGCGCGGCGGCCAGCCCGTCCATCACCTTCACGGCGATGCGCATGGCCGCCTTGAGGTTCAGCGGCTCACGGATCGCGAGCGTCCGGAGATCGAGGCCGTCGACCAGCTCCATGGCGATCCACACCATCTCCTCGGTCTTGCCGATCTCGTAGATGGTGACGATGTTCGGATGATTGAGCGCCGACGCCGCCCGCGCCTCCTGCTCGAACCGCCGCAGCGCCTCGGCGTTCGCCGCCAGCTCTGCCGGCAGGATCTTCAACGCGATGTCGCGCCCCAGTTTCGCGTCGCGCGCGCGGTAGACCTCCCCCATTCCACCGACGCCGAGTGAGCCGAGGATCTCGTAATGCGCGAGGCGGTCTCCGGGATTCAGTTGCAAGGGTAGGAACAGGATAACAGCGCGGGAGGGTTGGCGTTGCTGGGGCTGGCTGGGGTTATAGGACTGATAGGACCTATGGGACCTATGGGACCTATGGGACTGATGAAGTCCTATTTGTCCTATTGGTCCTATTGGTCCTATTTCACTCCGAGAAGAAGTGCACCTCGGCCGGCAGAGTCACCCGCAACACCGCCTCCTGCCGGAAGCGGCGCCGGTACTCCTCGGCGATCTCCCGGACGGCGAGATCGAGGCGCGCCTGTTTCGGATGGATCAGCTCCACGATCATCGTGTCCTCGCTCCCGCCGCGCCAGCGCCCGCGGGCACGCCAGACCGTGAAGCCCTCGGGGAAGCGCGGCTCGACCACCTCGTCGAGAAACGTCTCGATCTCCGCCTCGGTCACCGCGCCGCCGCCCGGAATCGCCAGGCCGCAGAACAGCCGGTCGACGACGGATACCGCCGCCGGCTGCGACCCGGCCGGCGCAGGGACAGGCGAGGTTGCGACAGAGGCGCACGCGGTGAGAAAGAACGCGAGGGCGATCGGGATGCGGCGCATGGAGCAATCGTACCGCCTTCAGCAGCCACGAGCGTAGCTGTGGCGAACACCTCTGCCGTGACCGCAATTTCATCTCTTGCAGGCGCATCTGTTTCCTACCGATTCGGTTCATGGCTTGCACTGTTTTCGGGGGTAGGAGGTGGCCTATGAAGATCAAGCGGCCAGCCTTGTTCGCGCTCTTCCTGCTCGCATTTGCGGGTACGGCGAGCGCGCTGGAAGTGGATGATCTGATCGCCGTGACGGCGATGCCGCTCGCCGTGGCAGACGTGATCGCGCTGCCCGACGTTCCCCGGGAAGAAGTCATCACGGTCGTGACGACCCTCAACCAGGCAGCGGTGCCGGCACCGCAGTTCGTCGAGATCGTGCGGTACGTTCCGGTGGCCCTCATGGAACCGGCCGAGCCGCGGTTCGTCACGTACGTCACGCAGGAATACGAGCGCGGCATCGTCGGCCAGCCGCTCGCGCTGGCCATCGCCGATCGCTACGACACGTACGGCATCGACGACTTCGATATCGTCAATCCGCCGGTGGTCACGGTGGTCGAGCGGCGGGAGTTCCTGCCGCAGATGGTGGTGACGCGATTCCAGCCGGTCGAGTTCGACCCGCTGGCGCTGATCGCGATGCCCCTCGCGGTGGCCGCGGTCGCGGACATCGCGGACGTGCCGCGGACCGACCTGATGCGGTTCATCGTCTCGTTGAACCAGGCGATGGTCCCCGCGCCGCAGTTCGTCGAGGTGGTGCGCTATTCGCCGGTGGTGTTCGTCGACCGGACGGCGTCGCCCCAGTTCGTTCAATTCGTCACGACGGAGGTCGACCGCGGCGTGATCGGACGGCCGCTGGCCTTCGCGATCGCCCGGCGCATCGAGACGTTCCAGCCGGTCGACATCGACATCCATCGGCCGAGGCTGATCGTCGCCCGCGACGTGATTCTCCCCCCGGTCGTGGTGACCCACATCGCGAGCCGCCACCCGCACGGCGGTCCTCCCGGACAGCTCAAGAAGGAGCTCGGGCTGCAGACCGGTGCGGAAGTGGTTCACGGAACGCGGCCGAATCGCGTCACGCGGAGCCGGGTCGCCACCAGTGAGCGCCGCGTCCCCTCGCGTACGGTTCGCAGCGATGACAGCAACCGGAAATCGAAGGCTCGGGTGACGCGTACCGAACGGCGCGGCAGCGGCGAGACCCGCGTCCGCCAGGAGCGCCGGAAAGCGGCTCCGAAGGTACGGTCTTCTCAGGGTGAGCAGCGCCGTCCGGAAAAGGCGCGCGTGTCCGCAAAGCGCGGCAACGACGCTGCGCCGTCCGCGAAACAACGTCAGGGCAACCGCGGCGATGGTAAAGCTCGCGGCAATGCCGGAGGCGGAAAAGGCAACAAAGGTAAAGGGAAAGGCAAGGGATGATCATGAGACAGGCATCGATATTCACGATCGTCATGCTGCTCGCGCTCGCGGGCGGCTGCAGTCAGGATTCCAATGAGAACGCCAACGCCGCGGCGAGCGGGCAACCGCAGGCCGTGGCCACGCAGGCGGCGCACGAATTGACGCCGGAGCAACTCGGCGAGCTCGGGGCGCAGATCCGTAAGGAGCCCGGCCGCGCGGAGGCGCTCCTGAGCCAGCACGGCCTGACGAAGGAGTCGTTCGAGGCCCAGATCCGGAAGATCACCGAGAACCCGGATGCGTCGAAGCGGTACGCGGAGGCGTACCGGAAGGCAAGCGCGTAGGGTTTCTCTCTTGTCATGCATGGCGGCGAAGGACCTGGCGGGAGGGGAGCGATGCACGCTCATCCCACCCCCTCCCGCCCAAGTCCTTCGCCGTCATGCTTTCTGCTTCGTGGGACCACGCCTGCGGCTCAGGATGACAATCGGTTTTGCCGATCCTTCATCTGACCGTCAGATATATCGATACCGGATCGTCCACCATCAATCCCGGACCCGTCTACCATCGTTACTAGACCGTCTACCATCGATCCCATACCTGTCTACCGTGGATCCCATACCCGGCTGCCGTGGATCCCATACCCGGCTGCCGTCGATACTAGACCCGATTGCCGTCGATCCCGGACCCGGCTGCCGTCGATCCCAGAGCCGACTGCCGTCAATCCCATACCCGACTGCCGTCGATTCCAGACCCGGCTGCCGTCGATCCCAGAGCCGGCTGCCGTCAATCCCATACCCGGCTGCCGTCAATCCCAGACCCGACTGCCGTCAATCCCAGACCCGACTGCCGTCGATCCCAGAGCCGGCTGCCGTCAATCCCAGAGCCCTCAGCCATCAACGCCAGCCCGCCGGTCTGGCATCGACGGCGACCGTTCCACCTGCGCCATTCGCAGCCTTGACCGTCCGTGCGGTCCTTTATCATTGCCGCCATGCGCCCCCTCCTCCTCTCCTGCGTCCTTCTGGCCCTTTTCCCCGGCTGTAGCGGTGATTCGACTCCGGCGGGGCCGGACGGGCCGGTGGCGTTCACGGATGTCTACCAGAGCAGCTTCTCCGGCATCCGGACGCGCCGCGGGGAGATCATTTCGCGCGAGAGCCGGTGGGTGGAGGTCTGGGACGAGCTCCAGAGCCATGCCTCGCCGAAGCCGGCCATCCCGGCGGTGAACTTCAATGACCGGCTCCTGATCCTGGCCGCCCTCGGCACGAACGGCGACCGCTGCACGAAAGCGCAGGTCCAGAGCGTGCGGACGGAGAGCGGCGCGCTGGTGATCCGGATCGCCGAGGTCCATCGCCCGTCCACCTGCGCCCCCTGTCCGCCCGATACCTCGCAGGCCGTGCACGTGGTCTCGGTGCCGCGCGCCGCGACAGGGGCGACGTTCACGTTCGTCACCGCGACTGCGGACTCGTGCGCCGTGCCCTGAGGCAGCCAGGAGAAGACGACGGGGGGCCTCCGGCGGGCCGGCCCGGCCGGCTGCGTTTGTTGGCCCAGCCTGAACGCACGCCTGTCGCTCGAAGTGCGGTCTGCGCGGAAACCAACGCAGCCGGCCGGGCCGGCCCGCCGGAGGCCTCCCGTCGTCTTCTCGTGGGCCGACTGAGAGCGTTCTGCTGAGCGGACACGGCCGATATACTTCCGGTGCTCATGCGTCCTCTGGCTGTCGCCTTGCTCCTTACCCTCCCTCTCTCCGCACAGACCGTCGAAGAACGGCTGTCGAGCCTCGAACAGGAGGTGCGCGCTCTCCGTGCCGAGAACCAGGAACTGCGCAGGATGCTCACCGTCACCGTGCCCGCCCCCGTGCCGGCGACGACGCCAGCGAAGCCCGCGGTCGCGGCGCCGGAGATCAAGCCGGCCGGGAAAGCGTCGCGGCTGTCGATCGGCGGCTTCGTGCATGCGCAGGCGGAGGCGGGGGGGCGCGTCGACCCCCGTTTCAGCGACGACAACGACCGCATCTTCCTCCGACGCACGCGCCTCAACGCCGGCGGAGTCTTCGCGGAAGGGTTCGACTTCAAGGTCGAGCTCGAGCTCTCCGGCACGCTCGCCAGCTCGAGCGGCCTGCGCGCGCAGGCCACCGACGCCTATGCCGGCTGGACGAAGTATCCCGCCGCCAACGTCCGCATCGGACAGCTCAAGGCCCCGTTCGGGCTCGAGCAGATGGCTTCCGACCTCCGCATCCTGACGCCCGAGCGCACCCTCGGCACCGACCGGATCACTCCCGCGCGGCAGATCGGCGTGCAGGTGGCCGGGGAGCTCGCGAAGAAGCGCTTCGGCTACGCCCTCGGCGTCTTCAACGGCAACGGCACGAACGTCAGCTCCAATGACGACGAAGGCTTCATGACCGCCGGCCGCGTCACCGCCAACCTCCTGACCGGCGACGTGAAGTGGACGGCGGGAGCGAACGGCTACACCAGCGACGACCGCAACGTCAGCGTCGCTCCGGAGCTCGGCTTCGCCAACAGCATCTTCGCCGGCTCGCGCCACGCCTGGGGCATCGACTCCCAATTCACCTCCGGCCCGGTCGACGTCTGGGTCGAGCTGATGCGCGCGGAGTACGACCCGGCGACCGGCGGCTCACGCGAGCTGAGCGCGGCGTACGTGATGGGGGCGTATTCGCTGACCGAGAAACTGCAGGCGGTCGCGCGCTACGACACCTACGACGTCGAGACCGCCGACATGGACACCTGGACCGTCGGCGGGAACTACTACATCAAGGGCCACGACCTGAAGCTGCAGCTCCACCTGATGCACACTGGCGAAGACGATCGCGTCCTCGCGCGGGTGCAGACCATCTTCTGACCATGCGCCGCCTTCTCCTGCTCGCGCTCCTCCTGTCCTGTACGGCAGGACGCGGTGCGGAGGTGCGGGTCTTCGCCGCGGCGAGCCTCACCGACGCGCTGCAGGAGATCGCCGCCGCCTATGAACGGCAGACCGGCGACGACGTCGTCTTCCACTTCGCCGCGTCGAACCTGATGGCGCGGCAGATCGAGCGCGGCGCCCCTGCGGACCTCTTTCTCTCCGCCGACGAGCGGACCATGAACGCGCTCGCCGCGCAGCGTTTGATCCGCAACGCCACGCGGGTCAGCTTCCTGTCGAACACCCTGGTGGTCGTCGTGCCGCGCGAGGGCGGGAAAGCGATCTCCTCGCCGGGGGATCTCATCGGCCTGTCGCTCGCGCTCGCGGAGCCCTCCACCGTCCCCGCCGGCGTTTACGCGAAGAGCTGGCTGGAGAAGGCGGGCGTCTGGAGCCGCGTCTCCGGCAGCGTCGTCCCGACGGACAACGTCCGCGGCGCGCTCGCGGCGGTCGCCTCGGGGAACGTCGACGCGGCGATCGTCTACAAGAGCGACGCGAAGATCTCGGACCGGGTGCGCGTCGCCTTCGAGGTACCGCGCGCGGAAGGGCCGGGCATTTCGTATCCGTTCGCGATCCTGCGCGACGCCGAGCAGCCGCGGGCCGCGGAGCGCTTCCTCGCCTACCTGCAGTCGAAGGCCGCAATGGACATCTTCCTGCGGCACGGGTTCCTTCCGCGGTGAGCTCGATCCTCGGGCTCACCCTGCGGACCGCGGCGCTCTCGACGCTGCTGATCCTGATCCCGGGGCTGGCGGTGGCGTGGCTGCTGGCGCGGAAGCGCTGGCGCGGCAAGTCGCTGGTGGAGACGCTGGTCTCGCTGCCGCTGGTGATGCCGCCGGTCGCGACGGGACTGATCCTCCTCCATCTCCTCGGCCGGCGCGGCCCGATCGGCGCGCGGCTGCACGCGCTCGGGATCGACGTCGTCTTCACCTGGCGGGCGGTGGTCGTGGCGATGATGGTGATGTCGTTCCCGCTGCTCGTGCGCGCGGCGCGGGTGGCGTTCGAGGAGGTGAACCCGCGCTTCGAACAGATCGCGCGGACCCTCGGCGCGAGCGAATGGCGGGTCTTCTTCACCATCACTCTCCCGCTCGCGGCGCGCGGCGTGGTCAGCGGGATGCTGCTCGCGTTCGCGCGCGCGGTCGGCGAGTTCGGCGCGACCATCCTCGTGGCCGGCAACATCCCCGGCCGCACCACCACTCTCTCCGTCGCCATCTACAACCTCGTGCAGCTCGGGCGCGACGAGGAAGCCTTCCGCCTGCTCGCCGTCGCCGTTGCCATCGCGTTCGCCGCGGTCTGGACCGCGGAGACGTTCCTCCGGAGGACGAATGAGTCTCGTCATCCGTGACCTCCGCCTCCCCCTCGCCGATTTCCCGCTCGAAGTGTCGGCCGAGCTCTCCGCGCGCGCGACGGCGCTGTACGGCCCGTCCGGCGCCGGAAAGACGTCGCTCCTCGAAGCGATCGCAGGACTGCGCACGCTGGAGCGCGGCCGCATCGACCTCCACGGCCGCGATGTCACCAACCTCCCGCCGCGGCTCCGCCGCATCGGCTACGTCCCGCAGGACGACGCCCTCTTCCCCCACCTCTCCGCGCGGCAGAACATCTTCTACGGCGCGCGCGAGCAGGGGGACGACGTGCTCGACGTCCTGGAGCTCCGCCCGGTACTCGACCGCGGCGTCAAGAACCTCTCCGGAGGCGAGCGCAAACGGGTCGCTCTCGCCCGCGCCCTCGTCACCAGGCCGGAGATTCTGCTGCTCGACGAGCCGCTCGCCGGCGTCGACATTGCGCTGCGCGACCGGGTGCTCCAGTACCTAGTGCGCGTGCGCGATGAGTTCCCGATTCCCGCGATCTACGTGACCCACCAGATGGCCGAGGTGGAAGCCATTTGCGAAGAGATGGTGGTGCTGGAGAGGGGGAGGGTGGTGGAGCAACGGAGGCTGGTGGAGTAATCGATAAGACCTATTCGCCTCACACGAACGACGCCGCCAGATACGCCAGCTCCGGCACTTCGTGCTGGCTCGCCGGATCGGCATAACGGTGCGTCATCTCGTACGAGGCGTTCATGTTCGCCAGCGCCACCGGGATGGCATCGCGCATCGCCGGCGAGAGCCGCGGCAACACGGACTGGAACACCGCCACCACCGACCGCGCCAGCATCGAGCCGCGGAAGGGGGCGAGGTCGCCGATCACCTCCCGGTTGCGCAGACCGGCGATGCGCATCGTCACCTGCACCTCGGCGATCGGCATGCGGACTGCCTTCACCAGCTTTCCCTCCACGCCGGAAAGGGCGAAGAGGTCGTCGTCTCCTTCGAGCGACGTCTGGGTCAGGAGCGCCATCGCCTCCGGGAGGCCGCGCACCGAGCGCTGCGTCTGCACCAGGTCGAACAGCACCCGGGCGTAGTACTGGAGCGCGAAGCGGAAACACTCTTCTTCGGGAAGGGCTGTGGCCGCGTCGTCGATGTCGACGGCGAACGTGCCGGCGGCGCCGGCCACGATCGTGGAAGAAAGGACGACTCTCGGTGCAAGGTCGGACATGGTCGTTTCGACAACAGACCGCGGGACGGGCCGGAGCCCGCCCCGCGCTCGAACAGCTTTAGTAAAGATCGTTCTTGGCGGCGGTGTCGTCGTTCTCGAGGGTGCGGTTGTTGTAGTTGCAGGCCGCGACCGACGGATACATCGTCGCGCCCGAAACGCTGGAGTGACCGATCCCGATCACGTGACCGACCTCGTGAACCATGATGCCGTCGATGTCGAACTCGCCGCTGCAGCCGTCCGTCTCCTTCGAAGACGTATAGGAGTAGCGCGTGTTCGTGTAGACATCCGCGTCATAGATGGTATTGCCGCTGTAATAGCCGGTGAGCGTTGCCGCGAGGCAGGAGCCGGTGCAGATCTTGCCGTTGTTGTTCAGCATGATCGTCGCCGGAGCGGAGCCGCGGACGGCCTGCTGGCTGGTGGTCGAGGAGCTGACGACGCCCCACGCCTTGATGGCCGAAACGGTCGCGCTCACGCCGCCGCTGCCGTCGTTGACGGTCGAGTTGCCGGTCGTGTAGACGCGCACCGCGATGGGCGTCGAGGCCCAGGCGCGGCGCGGCGAGAGCAGCGTATAGGCCATGGCCGGTTCGGCCGCGGCGAGCGTGAGAATGGCAGCGATCCCGAGAGCGAGAATGTTGTGCTTTTTCATCGGCTGTCTCCTTTAATGCTGCTCGCGCAGGGTCGGCACGCCGCGGCGGATGCCGGCCCGGGCGTCTTCGACCATCGCCTCGAATTCGTCCATGCGCAGGCCGGTCTCCTCTGCGGAGGCGGTCGGCGTCACGTCGAAACGGTCATGGCGCAGGCGCTGGTCGCCCTGCTTGACCGGGTCGGAGACGAGGATTTCCACGCCGCCGCGATTGCGGACGAGGTACTTGCCCTGGTTGTAAGCGTGAATGCGGAGGTCGGTGCTGTCCTCCCACTTCGAGAGCAGGAGCACGACCTTCTCGCCGCCCCGGATGGCCGGGAAGCCGATCGCCTCCTGCGTGTAGCCGTCGACCGTACCGCCGACTTCGCGGACGACCAGCGTGTCGGGGCCGGTGGTCTCGCCGAAGTAACGGGTCACGTGGACCGTCGCGTAGGTGTAGATGACCTGGTGCGCGTCGTCCCACGCGCTCCAGGTCTGGTCGACCGTGCCGCGGACGATGTAGGTGGCGCCGCTGGCAGCGTCATCGAACGCCACCTCGACGAACTGCGATGCGGAAAGCGGGAGTGCAAGAACGAGAAGAAGACCAATCAGGATCAGAGACCGACGATGCATTCATTCCTCCTGTGCATTCTGCTGATACGTGAGCGTCCCTCCTCCAAGGCGTGAGCCACGGTGAAAGGCGGCGCTCGAATATCGCTCAATTGACTGATTCCGTTCGAGTTGCCCGGAATCAGCATCCGAAAAAGAAAACCCCGGCGTGGATCAATCCGTGCGCAATGCGAACAAAACTGACCCACGCCGGGGATGTTGGCTGACCCGTGGAACTAGTAAAGGTCGTCGCGCGCCGCGCGGTCGTCCGCCTCGATGGTGCGGTTGGCGGCGTTGCAGGCGCTGACCGACGGATACATCGTCGCGCCGGAAACGTTCGAGTGCCCGATGCCGATCACATGGCCGACTTCGTGGACCATGATCCCGTTGATGTCGTACTCGGCGCTGCAGCCTGACTCACCCGACGAGTAGTACTGGTGCGCGGTGTTGGTGTAGACGTCCGCGTCGTAGATGCGGTCGTCGCCGGTCTGGGAGACGTAGTAGCCGGTGAGCGTCGCCGCGAGGCAGCCGCCGGTGCACAACCCGCCGTTGGTGTTGAGCATGATCGTGGCAGGCGCGCTCCCGCGGACGGCCGCCGAAGAGGTCGTGCTGGAGTTGATGATTCCCCAGGCCCGGATCGCGCTGACGGTGGCATTCACGCCGCCGCTGCCGTCGCTGATCGTCGAGTTGCCGACGTTGTAGACGCGCACCGTGACCGGGGTCGAGGACCAGCGGCGACGTGGGGAGAGCAGGACGTACGCCAGCGCGGGCTGCGCGGTGGCGACCAGGATGATCGTGGTGATGGCGAGCGAGAGAAGTCTCTGGATCTTCATGTTCGTCTCCTTCCTTCGTGCCTAGTGGCGCTGGATCGGTCCGTCGTGGTGGTTGCCGGCGCGCGAGTCTTCGACCATGGACGCGAACTCGTCGATGGTCAGGCCGCCTTCGAGAGCGAGCGGCTGCACGTCGAAGCGGCCGTCGCGTCCCATACGCTCATCGCCCTGCTTCACCGGATCCTGGACCAGCACTTCCACTCCGCCCCGATGGCGGACGAGGTACTTGCCCTGGTTGTACGCGTGGATGCGGAGGTCGGTGCCGTTCTCCCAGCTCGAGAGCATGAGCACGACCTTCTCGCCGCTGCGGATGGCCGGGAAGCCGATCGCTTCCTGCGTGTAGCCGTCTACCGTGCCGCCCACTTCGCGGACGACCAGCGTGTCGGGGCCGGTGGTCTCGCCGAAGTAACGGGTGACGTGAATCGTGGCGTAGGTGTAGATGACTTCGTGCGAGTCGTCCCACGCGGCCCAGGTGTCGCCGATTTCGGCGCGCACCACGTACTTCGCTTCCCGCGCGACCCGGTCGAACGGCATTTCGATGAACTGCGAGGCGGAGAGGGGTAGGGCAACCAAAAGCAACAGCGTGATGAGAGAGAGAGATCTACGGTGCATTTGTTTCCTCCTCCTTTTCGGTTGGGCCCTCTCAGTCCAAGGGATGAGCCATTTGGGGATAGAAGGAGGGATGGACGTCTAAGTCGAAGTGCAGGCAGACACTTGTGCGTGTCTGCGATAGAGCGGGCATTCACGCCGCGCGGGTCAGCGGTTGAGCAATCGGACGCCGATTGACCCGCATGCGGATACGAGGTTGACCCGCGGGGCCGTTCGCCGAGTCGATCGAAGACTTCGGCGAGGTGGCGGCGGAGGTCCGCCTCACGCACTCCACCTACGCGCTGTACGAAGAGCTGGCACAGGTGAACAACGAGCTGGTGACCGCGCAGCGCGAGCTGGCCCGCACGGTCGCCCCGATCGCGGTGCGGAGCGAGGTCGGGAAGGAGTCTGTGTTTACGGTGCGGGCTGCCCTACCTGTCATCCTGAGCCAGAGGACTTAACCCACGTGCCAAAAGCATGGCGGCGAAAGACCTGGGCGGGCGGGGGAGCGCTGCGTGCCCCCACCCACCCAGGTCCTTCGCCGCCATGTTTGCCGTTCCTGGACAACTCCTGCGGCTCAGGATGACAGCAGGAGACCGGTTCGGACAACCGACAACTGACAACCGACAACGATTCTCAATGCACACGCACCGTCGCCACCACCTGCTCGTTCCCCTTCTGCCCCATCCCCGAGTTCGTGCTGGTCGCCTCGTGACGGACGCGGACCAGACGGTCGGCGACGCGCGCGAGGTGCCAGCTCTTCTTCTGCTTCGACTCCCCCTTGAAGATCAGGAGCGAGAACTTCGCGTTCAGGAGGTGCTCCGCGGCCAGCGGCACTAGGTCGGGGCCGAGCCAGAGGGTGAGACGGTTCTCCGCCACCTTCACGCGGCTCTTGTTCTCCTTATCGATGCGGTCCGCGACACGGATCACCATCGCGCGCGCCGGCTTCCCTCCCCACGTCGCCTGCGCGTCGGAGACCAGCTTCGCCCCGTCGAGGAGGCGCAGGAGCGTCGGCGCGAAGTCGATGGCGTCCGCCGTCTCCACGGGATCGATCTCCCGCAGCGCGCTCACCGTCGGCGTCGACTGATCGGCGTTCTTCCGGCGCGCGTCCTGCTCGCGCCCGACCTGTTCGAGCAGGGCCCGGGAAAAGACCACCCGCATCCCGTTCGCGTCCCCTTCCAGGTCGACCGACGCCTTCCCGGTGAACTTGTCGTTGTCGAACTTCCCCTCGTTCGCCACCGTGCGCTGCATCTCGTAGGTCACCCGGATCGGCTCGCGCGCAGTCAGGCGCTCCAGCGCCGCGCGAACCTCGGCGATCGGATCGGCTGCCAGAGGGAGGGCGACGAGGGACAGGAGGAGGGCGCGGGACAGGGTCTTCATTGATCGGATAAGACGCAAATCAGCCGCCATGGTTTCGCTCCTCCTTATCGCCGTGCGCGCCGGGCCACCACGAAAATCGGCACAAACCCGAGGAACATCCCGGCCACGATCAACGGCAGCGCCACCCCCATCGAGATCCGCTTCCCCGCCAGCAGATAGATCGCAATCGCCTCGATGACGATGCCGGCGACGGCGATCGAGATCGGGACGAGGTTCCTGCGGTTCATTGGATTGAGGCTACCACGCGGCCTCCGCCAGACCCATATTGGGCGCATGGCAACGCGCTGGTTCGCACTCCTCCGTGCCGTCGTCGTGTCGACGCTGTTCGTGTCGATCTGGGTCTGGCTCGTCCCGGTGTGGCTCGCCCGGCGGAATCAAGCAGAGCTGCTCCCCGAGCGATGGTGGGCGATCGTCCCGATGACGGTTGGCGGCGTCATCATGCTCCGCTGCATCTGGGACTTTGCCTGGCGCGGACTCGGCACCCCCCTGCCGCTCGACCCGCCCCGCCGCCTGGTCGTGGACGGCCTCTATCGCTGGGTGCGCAACCCCATGTACGTCGGCATGGGCATCTTCCTGATCGGCGAAGCGCTGCTCTTCCCCGCGATCACGCGCGACTACCTGCTGCTCCTGCCGATTCTCTGGGCCATCGTGACCGCGTTTGTGATGGCGTACGAGGAGCCTACCCTCCGCCGCCTCTTCGGCGCCGATTACGAGGAGTATCTGCGAAACGTAGGGCGGTGGGTGCCGAGGGTGCGGCCGTATACGCCGACAACGAAGTAATCCGCACCACCGTTCACGTGAGTTCTGGCGTAGAACCAGAGCTCCGAGTCGCCAGAGCGTCCGAAATTCAGGAGACGCGTCTGCGTGCTGTCTGGATAGACGTCCGCTAATTTCGCGACGAGCTTATGGGAAAGGTTGTGGTCGAGGAGCAGCTTCACCCGTGAGAAACCACTGTCTTCCGCTCGCGGTCCGCGGCATAGGAAAGCGCCGCGCGAATGTCTTCGTGCGTCAAGTCTGGGAAGTCGGAGATGATCTCTTCTTCGGTCATACCGGAGGCGAGGTTCGACAGGACGTCATAGACGGTGATCCGCAGCCCGCGAATGCAGGGCTGCCCTCCGCGTTTGCCCGGCTCGACCGTGATGATGTCCTGGTAGTTCATACAGCATCATTCTATCCGCGACCGCCCCCTCACACCCCGAACTGCCTTAAATGATGATCGCAATGCCGCCAGATCAGCGCGCCCCAGCCGCGGCGGCCGAGGTTGCCGAAGGCGGGGTGTTGGGGCCATTGCTTTTGCGAGCCGCGGCCGCCGACTTCGCCGAGGAGGCGGGCGATCTCGGCTTTGTTGCGCTCGACCGTGCCGCAGTCGGCGGGGAGGAGCTCGGGGGCGGTGGGAGCGCCTTTGGGCCACGGGAGCCAGTAGACGACGAGCTGGCGCAGCGGCGCGAAGCGCATCGGGAGGTTCTTCGATTTCGGGGTGATCTCGCCGGTGGCCATGCGCAGCGACTCGGTGAGGTGGGCGGTCATCTGCTCCGCGTTCATCTTCCCCCACATCGGGCGAGCCGTGTTCGTGAGCCGCTCGACGCGGGACAGGAGCTCGTTGCGGACGCGATCGTCGAAGACTGTCTTCATGCTGACCTCACTCCAGTGAAACGCCGACCAGCCGTCCGATCCCGAACGTCAGCGCGGCCGCGACCAGTCCGAATACCACCTGCCTCAGCCCGGAGAACCACACCGGCCGCCCCGTGAACAACGTGATCGCCGCACCGACGGTGAACAGCGCCACGGTACTGAAGACCACCGCCAGCACGATCGCCAGCTCTCCGCTCGCGAAGAAGAACGGGATCACCGGAAAGATCGCGCCGAGGGAGAAGAGAAGGAACGACGTGATGGCGGCTTCCCAGGCGGAGCCGCCGAGCTCATTCGGGTCGATGCCGAGCTCCTCGCGCGCCAGCGTCTCCAGCGCCGTGTCGGCATTGCTCATCATCGACGCCGCAAACGCGCGGGCCTGTTCCTCCCCGAGTCCCCGCGACTGATAGATGAGGGCGAGCTCCTCCTCTTCTTCCTCCGGCGCGGTGCGCAGTTCTTCTTCCTCGGTCTCCAGTTGCTGCCGGTAGAGCTCCCGCGAGCTCTGCACCGACAGCCACTCGCCCAGGGCCATCGAACCGGCGCCGGCGAGCAGCCCCGCCAGGCCGGTAATGAGGATGAGACGCTCGGCCATGGCCGCCCCGGCCACGCCGGCCACGAGGGCGAGATTCGAGACCAGCCCGTCGTTCGCGCCCAGAACGGCCGCGCGCAGGGCATTCCCCCCACCGGTGCGATGCCGCCCTTCCAGCCGCGCGACGTCGGTGCCGGCGAAGCCGCCGCGCATCGACGACATCATTCGGATGACGCGCGAGTGCGACCGCTCGTCGCCGTGAAAATCGCGCGCATCCGCTTGCGTGGCGTACTTGGTCGTGCCGGCCTGCTCGAGCGTCTGCACGGTCGGCAGCACGACGCTCGTCCCGAAACGGCGCGCCAGCCAGCCGAGGGTGCGGGTGCGCCATGACGGCCCGAACGAAGGGAGCGTTTCGCCGGCATCCTCGAGCTTCTTCCGCCAGCGATCGGCGTGGCGATGCTCGACGCTGGCCAGCCGCCGGTAGACCTCCGCCAGCCGCTCGTCCTTCTCGGCCGCGGCGAGGGAGTCGTACAGCGCCGCCCCGTTCATCTCGTCGACCAGATTCTCGCGGAGGCGGCTCCGCTCACGCGCGCTCAGTGCCACGCGAACAGCATAGAACGGTCAGAGGCCCGCGGCGAGCCGGATCAGCTCCGCGGCGTGATGACCGGAGATGCTCCGGCCGGTCTCGCGCACCACCACTGCCACAAAGCCGGCGTTGTTCCCGCGCGCGATGTGGTGGCGGAGATTGCGGGCCACGCGCTCGTTCGTCACCCACACGTCCACCAGCGTCCCGAGCGACGCCGGGGTCACGATGATGCGGAACGTCACCGACCCCTCGCTGTGATTGCCGGCCCTGTCGATGGCCGTGGTCGCGAAGGTGTTCAACCCGAGAGGGAACGTGTAGGCGGGCGCGCGGATCGGCGCACAGGTCGTCGTGGCGATGCCCGACACCGCATCCGAGGCCGTGCAGCGGATCGACACCGGCTGGTCGACGGCATACGTGCCGGCATTCTGCGTATAAGAGACGACCGGCGGCTTGGTGTCGCGGCGGATCGTGTACGAAGAGCTGGCGCCGCCGCCGAGCGACGCCGCCGTGCAGAGGAACGTATCGCCCGGCGTGTCTTCCGTGAGGAACGTACTCTCGCAGCCGGAGCGGATGCGCGCCGCCGAATCGCCATCGCTCACCGACCAGGCCAGCGCCACGTCCGAGACGAACCAGCCGTTCTCCCCCGCCTCGCCGCTCACGTTCGGCGTGATCACCGGCGGCGTGAGATCCGCCGCTGCCACCGGCAGAGCGAGTGCGCACAGCAACAAGAGGGCGCGATGCATCGAAGAACCGGAGGCCAGCAAGCCTCGCACCATTATGATTCCCGCCGCATGCAGAACCGCTGGACCGAAACGCCGCAGGACGAAATCGAACAGCTCGTGTACCAGTCGCGGCTGGTGGGGATGGAAGAGGCGTTGGTCCTCTGGGGCGGCGGCAACAACAGCGTCAAGTCGCGGGCCGCCGACCTCCTCGGCCGGCCGATCGATGTGATGTACATCAAGAGCAGCGGCAGCGACATGAAGTCGATCGTCCCGAAGCAGTTCCCGGCCGTGCGGCTCGACTACATCGCCCCCCTGCGCACCCGCGACGAGGAGATGACCGACCAGGAGATGGTCGACTACCTCGCCCGCTGCCTGACCGACCCGGCCAGCGCGCGGCCGTCGATCGAAACGCTGCTGCATGCGTTTCTTCCCGGTCGTGCCGTCCTGCACACCCATGCCGATGCCATTCTCGCACTGACGAATACACGCGGCCGTGAAGAAACGGTGCACGCCTGTTTCGGCGACTCGGTGATTCTGGTGCCCTACCGCCGCCCCGGCTTCCGCCTCAGCCGCGACGTGGTCGACCGTTTCGACGCCCAACCCGGCGCGGCCGGGCTGATCCTCATGAACCACGGCCTCATCACCTGGGGCGATACCGTCCAGGAGGCGTACGACCGGCACATCGAGCTGGTGACCAGGGCGGAAGAGTTCCTCAATGGGACAAATGGGACTGATAGGACCAATGGGACGGATGAGATGCCGCGTCCCATCAGTCCCATCAGTCCCATCAGTCCCATTGCCCCTCGTCTGCGCGGCGCCCTGGGCGGCCGCATCCTCGAGCTCGACGACTCTCCCGAAACCCTCGCGTTCCTCGCCCGCCCCGACGCCGCGCGCATCACCCGGATCGGCGCGGCCACGCCCGACCATCTCCTCTACACCAAGCGCTTCCCCCTCTTCGCCCAACCGGAGGACGACCTCGCCGAGGCCATGCGCCGGTACGTCGAGCGCTACACCGCCTGGTATCAGGCCCATCCGAGCGAATTCGCGATGCTCGACCCCAGCCCGCGCATCATCCTGATGCCCGGCATCGGCATGTGGACGGCCGGCAAGGACGCCCGCGCCGCCCGCATCGTGCGCGACATCTACCGCCACACCATGCGCATCATCTCGGATGCTGAGACCACCGGCGGCTACGCGACCCTCGACGACTTCGACGCCTTCCACGCCGAATACTGGCCGCTCGAGCTCTACAAGCTCACCCTCCTCCCGAAGGAGAAAGAGCTGGCGGGCAAGGTCGTCATCGTCACCGGCGCCGCCAGCGGCATCGGCCGAGCTGTTGCCGAAAGATTCGCCGAGGAGGGAGCGCACGTCGTCGTGACCGACGTCGACCTCGCGCTCGCCGAAGAAGTGGCGCAGAAGATCGTCGAAAAGAACGGCCTCCGCCGCGCCATCGCCGTGCGGCTCGACGTCTCCAGCGAAGAAGACGTGAACCGCGCCTTCGAAGAGACCGTCCGCGCCTACGGCGGCGTCGACGTCGTCGTCTCCAACGCCGGCATCTCCTCGTTCGGCAGCCTCGACGTGCTGCCGGTCGAAGACTGGGACCGCAGCTTCGCCGTCAACGCCCGCGGCCATTTCCTCGTCGCCCGGGCCGCCCTCCGGATCCTGAAACAGCAGGGCACCGGCGGCTCGATCGTCTTCAACGCCTCGAAAAACGTCACCGCCCCCGGCAAAGAGTTCGGCGCGTACAGCGTCAGCAAAGCCGCCGAGGCGCAACTGTGCCGGATCGTCGCGCTCGAAGGGGGCGAATTCGGCATCCGCGCGAACATGCTCAACCCCGACGCCATCTTCGGCAACTCCCGCTTCTGGAGCGAAGAGATGCGCACCATGCGCGCCCAGGCCTACGGCGTCGACACCGAAAAGCTCCCCGACTTTTACCGCAACCGCACCCTGCTGAAAGTCCAGGTCACCGCCGATGACGTCGCCGAAGCCGCCCTCTTCCTCGCAGGCCCCCGCTCGGCCAAAACGACGGGCGCGATGCTGCCGGTGGATGGGGGAGTGAAGGAAGCATTTCCGCGATAGGTGCCGGTTCGCCGAACCGCACAATCCTTGTCATCCTGAGCCGCAGGAACGGTGCATCAGAGCAAGAGCATGGCGGCGAAGGACCTGGGTGGGCGGGGCACGCAGCGCTCCCCCACCCGCCCAGGTCCTTCGCCGCCATGCTCTCGACTTCGAGGGAAAATCCTGTGGCTCAGGATGACAAAGGCCTACAGCCGCGTCACCGCGAACATCGTCACGTCATCCGCCGCCGGCGCGCCTTCGACGAACCCGTTCACGTGCGCCTCGATCGTCTCCAGCACCTGCGCCGCCGGCGCCCCGTGCAGCGTCGAGACGAGCGCCGCGATCGGGTCGAG
>Ga0190275_10000224_pt1 | contig 58705 bp, 33 predicted proteins | sample Popmic550T_FD_133745 | JGI IMG/M metagenome (GOLD analysis project Ga0190275, IMG submission 133745) | Populus adjacent soil microbial communities from riparian zone of Yellowstone River, Montana, USA - 550 T | ecosystem: Environmental > Terrestrial > Soil > Riparian zone > Trees stand | place...
AAGCTTTCACGTTTTATACATGCAATATTTTATATCTTTATTCACCATATTATTCTTTAAAGAATTTATTGTACTCAATCAAGAAATTATTATATATATTACATTTTTAACATTAATTTTTATTTTTATATTTAAATTAAATTTGTCAAATTTACAACCACGGTTTTTAATGATGGCTTGTCTCCCCTTTTTGTCTCGTTTTAAAGCTTCTTTTTTCCGAGTAATTTTATTTTTTTGTGGATACCTTTTTATACTTATTATTAATTGCTTTGTGAACTATGCTGAGTGTGGGACCACTAGTGAAACGACAGTAACTACAGACTTGCAAGATTTATATCGTGAATTTGTAGAAGAACTTCGTGAAAATGAAGTAGCTGAATTTGGTCGTCAGATTCAATTTCAACCTCAAATGGGATGGCCTGAACAGAGAAATATTGTTCAACAACCTCGCTCCATTGCATGGGATTCTATTTTATTATTTACCGCTGGTACGATTGTTCTATTTATTATTAGTCAATATGGTACTGAAATATTAAATACTTTATTTGATACTGGAAGAGATCTTGTTAATGCTATTCCAAATGTTATTTATAATTTATACCCTCGCCAAGATGTTTTACAATTTGGGGCAGATTTATTGCGTACACCTGAGGGTCAACAGCGTGTAATTGTTGCTATGAATAATATAAGACAAATGAGAAATGCTGCTGGCGGGTAATTATAAATAATAATAAAATAAAATATTAAAAATGACATGTATATTAGAATAATAACCTCATCATTAGATTTATCCGCAAGGAGTCAACAAAGTATGGTGTTTAAGTTTATCCTTTTCTGGAGAGTGCTCTATGTTTCATTTGGCGGTGCATACTGAAGATGATAGCCAGGTTCTCCCATGAACATAATTCGAAAGCACATGAAAAATTAGAGTAGATCCTTTACCCTATAGTAAATAAAATGAGGAGGAGTCATATGTACAATATCTAAGTTTATCTGCAAAGAGAGCGCTCTATGTTATGTTTGGCGATAGCGTACTGATGAGTCTATAGCCTTGGATAATATCCAAATTTGAACTATAATGAAACGCCATTTCACGAAATTAGGACTAACATTGATATTGTTACAGGTTCTAATGGGGACACAATATGCGGAATCACATGTTATAGAACAACCACAACCAAGTATCGAAGAAATCATTAGAGGATTTAATGAAGAAGAACTAATAATATTCAATGAGGAGATGGGAGTAGACCCAAGACAACTATTTAATGCTATACAGGAGAATCCACAAGAACAACCAATATTCAATCAACCTAATAGATATGATGCATTAATCTTGTTCATTTTAGCTACAGTAGCATTATTTATAATATCACGTTATGGTTCAACAATTCTTGAATATTTATTTGATATTGCACGTGATATGCCAGGTGCAGTACATCGGAGTATTACGGGAGTTATACGTATAGCAGTAGAAACTGGTCGCATAGATGCTATATATAATTTCACAACAAGACAAGCACACCATTTTTTAAATGATCCTGATACTGCAAATAGGGTTGTTAGAGGACTGCAACGGGTTCAACAATTACGTAATAATTGAGTAGGAGCGCATTATTAGGAGTTTATCTTTTAACTTTTTATAATTTGCTGGTGTCCGAGTTTATCCGCAAGGAGAGTGCTCTATATTCTTTGGGCAAGATATACTGATGAGATAGCCTTGGATTAAATCCTAAATTCGAAAGCTTTTTAATGTATAATTTCATAAATATAAACTGGTTGTGTGTGTGCTAACCTATGTAATTCCGACAACTTATATTTAAGCTTTTAAACAAAAAGGGGTTGTCATATCATGCGTTATTATTAATATTTTATTTCCTTTTACGTTTCAGATATAATTTTTTAACAAATTTATATAAAATAATGAAAATAAAGTTTTTAAATTATAACAAAAATTTAGATGTTATACCAGATTTATTAATTTTAATTTTTTCCCCTGTTGCAGCTTTTTACCACCATATAATATATGATTTTTCGTTTATTGCATATTATAGTATTATTTTCCTATTTTTCACTTTAGTCAGTTTATCACTTTATATCAAATTGTATCAATGGCGAAAATTAGAACAATCAGTTTCTTCTTTTATATTCTTTTTTCTTAATGTAATACAATTATTTTTATATTTATTTGCAATCAGTTTGCTTTTTAACATGTTTTATTATAAGATATCAAATCCAATATATCTTGATGATTTATCTATATTGTCACAATATAAATATTTATTTTTATCTTTAATCAGTATCTTTTTTATCATTTTTTGGGTTATTATTAAAATTACAGGCTATAATATTATCACATATTCTTCTTATATAACATATCCTTATTTAAAAGAAGAAATTCGTAAAATTTTAGATACTTGGAACGATTCTTTTATAGGTGATTTTTCTATTTGGTTAACAAACAAATTGGCTGATCATAAAATTTTTAAGGCATCTTTATTTTTTTCCGCTTTTTTATTATTTTATGTACATCGTTTATTATTATCATGCCTTTTCATAGGTTTTTGTTTTTTCAATCAGGATCTACGTTTAATTGTATATTTTATACCTTTTAAGTTTATTTTTTGGATATTGGATTTTGTTTATTATTATTATAAAACATTTTTTATGGCTAATTATAATTATATCAATGACTTGCTTATAATATCTTTAAACAATCCTTTAACATCTGCCGAATTAGATTCGTTATTATTTACGCGTGAATTTAAGGATTTTAGTTTTACGTTAAGTACAATTGCTAGAAAAAATGGTTTGTCTGATTCAGATTTGTCTTTTACTGTAAAAACTTGGTTGCGTATAATTCATATTAGAAGTTCTTTTATTTTTTATCAACAAGTATGTAATTATTTTTCCATATTATTAGTAGTATTAAACTTTTTTTGTTGGTCTTATATTGCCTATCATTTTTTTTTCAACAACATTATTATGGCTACTTTCTGGGTTGTAATTAAACGTTCTTTTCATAACACACGTACTTTATATGCTCCACGTGATGCAAGATTTTTTAATAATGAAAGAGCGCAAAATCAATTGCGTTCAGCAACTGCTGGTAAATATGGTCCAGGTCATCCTGTTATTGGTGAAAATACATCAGAAGGTTACAGAGTTGATGGTTATGCAACCAATGATCCTAAACGTGGTATTGAAATTCTTCCTAATAATATTAGTCCTATTAGCAAAAAACAAGGACCTCAATATTTTGTACCTTTTGATGAGCCTGTCACTATGCCAACAGCTGATTTTCGTCAACCAATACCGGGTTCGGAAACTAAATTAGCCGAGCGTGGTGTTGAGACAAAGATTAAAGATTCTTTGGAAACAGGCATCAAGGAAACTGATTCTGTTTAAAAAAAAATTTGTCCGGGTTTTTTTACTTCTGCCTTGTCAGAATATTTTGGCTGCGGACGTTTATCTTACACATGAAAGAGGGTGATAGAGAGCGCTCTATGTTACTTTGGCAATACATACTGAAGATGATAGCCAGGTTCTCCTATGAACGTAATTCGAAAGCTGGCACTATTAAAAAATATTTAAGTCCATAAATATAAGCCGGTAACACCGATCACTTATATTTAATATTTTCTTTGCTTATACGTTTCAACTATAATTTTAACCCTTTTTATAAAATAGTTAACATTATGAAAATAAAGTTTTTTTATTATAATAAAAATTTAAGCGTTATACCAGATTTATTAATCTTATTTTCTTTCCTAGTTGCAGTCTATCTTCGTAATAGTCTTTATGATTTTTTCATTATTATATATTATTTTATCATTTTCATATTATTTCTTTTCGCTACCTTATCTATTTATAATAAATTATATCGATGGCGAAAATTAGAACAATCAGTTTCTTCTTTTATATTCTTTTTTCTTAACATTGTACAACTAGCTTTATATCTTTTTGTTATTAGTTTCTTATTTCATATGTGTTTTTATAATTCATATCGGTCTATCTATTTAGATGATATATCGATAATATCCCAATATCGGTATTTGTTCTTATCTGTTGTTAGTATCTTTCTTATCATCCTTTATTTTTTTGCAGTTATTTTTAAACTAAATATCCAGCAACAAATCTCAACGTTTAGTTTCCCATATCTGCATGAAGAAGTTCGTTGCATAATTGATAGTTGGGGAAATGGTAGAATGGGAGTAAGTTTTATTAATAAACTATCAAAATCCAAATATTATCGTTATATTTATTGTTCTTTGGATTGGTTATTTGTTTTATTCCGGATTATTATGCTTTTATTATTTATTTACTTTTGTTTTTTTGGTGGCAATCTTTATTATCTCTTATATTTTTCACCCATAGCATCTCTTTTTTGGTTATTTAGTTTTTTTACTTATTTTATTAATTGGATTATCGAGGGCAATTTTACTGTTTTTCGAGAATGGCTTGAGATCTCCAAAGTTGAACCTTCATCAATTTCCAAGGATTTCGAAATAAATTCACTGCCTTTATCTAAAGTTATATTAAACTTTAAATTAACAGAAGAAGGTTATAAACAGGGCTTTAATGATTCTCATTTATCTGCCTTAACCGAAAAATGGCTAATTTTAGCAGATTTAACTGCTTTTTTCCACTATCGTCGGTTTTTTAAATATATCTCTTTAGGGGTCTCAATAATTTATCTTGTGTGTTGGTTTTATATTAGTTATTATTTCTTTTATATTCATTCAAAAATAGTACTTGCAGGAGGTCCAAATACTTTAACACTAGCTTTTCGCAACTCAGTTATATGGAAACCTCCATTAGCCCGTATGACGCCTCGAGATGTGAGATTCGGTTACGAAATTTATCAAAATGTGATTAAAACGGCGTCTCAAAATGAATTTGCTGTAGGTCATCCTGTATATGGTGAACTTTTACCTGATGGTAGTTATCGTATAGATGGATATCTTACTAAAAGTTCTAATTATGGGATTAAAATTTTAAGTAGTCCTATAATAACCGGTAAAGTTGGGTATAATCAAAATGCAGTGCCTTTCTCAAAACCACTTATAATACCTGCTATTTATGTAACTCCTCCTGTTGATGGTTCGATGGCTATTTTAGAAGCTCCTGGGATCAAAGCTGTGTTAGACCGTTTCCAAGCTAAACCATAAAGAAAAGAGAAATAAGTTTGAGTCTTTCTCCATAAGTTGTTTGACTGCAAACGTTTATCTTACATCTGAAATAGGATGACAAGAGAGTGCTCTATATTCTTTGGGCAAGATATACTGATGAGATAGCCTTGGCATATTGCTAAAAGTCGAAAGCATATTATATAAAATATTCAATGCCGAAAATCATATTAGAGAGTTACGGTTCTTTGATTAATCATTAAAATGATATTTATTCTATTTTTAAAAAGCTTCAATTTTTGATATGTTCCGCTTTAATTTATTTAAAAATCTTAAAAAAACAAGTGTCATTCCCGATTTATTATTTTTAGGTATAGGAATTATATTCATGATTTTATCAAGCCATATATGGTTATATTCTACTGTTTATTACGCTTCTATTTTTATATCTTTTGTTATTATCACATTATATCTCTATGTTCAATTATATCGCTGGCGTAAACTAAATTTATCTGTATCATCTTTTATCTTTTTTAGTGTTAATGTTGCTCAATTGATTTTATATCTTTTTACAATCAGTGTTCTTTTAAATATGTATTATTATGATAAATTTCATCCAATATATTTGCATGATTTATCTATAATCTCTCATTATCGTTATCTTATTTTATGTATTATCAGCATTATTTTTATCATTTTTGTTTTACTCTCTAAATTATGGGGGTTTACTTTTTTACAGTACAAACCTTATTTAAAAGATGAGATTTGTAAGATCTTATATTCTTGGGATAATACTTTTATGGGGGATTGTTGTTTGAAAATTACGAAATATTTACTTAAATCAAAAAAATTTCGTATTACATTTATAACATTGGATATACTATTATTTTATGTCTTTCGTATAATTATTATTACTATTTTTGTCTCTTTTTGCTTTTTTAATGGTGATTTGCAGTATTTATTATACTTAAGCCCTATTTCTTTTTTTAGTTGGATTTTAAGTTTTTATTCTTATTATTATAGCCAATTTATTTTGGATAACACTATTTATATTCAAAACATTTTAGTTGTAAAGCCTCAACAACCAATTTCTGTTAAAGAATTTAAATTGCCTATTATTGATCTTGCAGATAAGCAATTAATTTTTAATTTAACGGAAAAAGGTACAAATGATGGTTATGTGTCAACAGATCTTCCAATATTGGCTATTAAGTGGAAAGAGTTAGCTCTAATTAACTCTTTTTTTTATTATCAGCGTGAATTTAAATATATCTTTAGTTTTCTGGTTATAATACAAATAATTTGCTGGTTTTATCTTTCTTATGTTTTTTTTAATAATACTTATATCGTATTTTCTATAAATGTGTGGTTTGTTGCAAAAAGAGCCTTTTCTTTTACAAAACCTTTGTTAGCTCCTCGTGATGCGAGGTTTGTAAAAGAACCTTTTCAAAATGCCTTAAAAACAAAGACTGGTAATGAATTTCCGGTTGGACATCCTGTTTTTGGTGAAGTAGAAAAGGATGGCTCATATAGAACTGATGGTTCTCTTACACATGGTGCACATGGTCAGGAGATTTTAGAGCATAATTTTTATCCTGAAGCCTCTGATCAACGACCTATAAATGCAAAAGCCTTTACAGAGTCAGTTAAAGCACCAACTTCGTGGTTTTCACCGCCGATTAAAGGTTCTGAGAGTCATCTGGAATCTGATGCTGTTAAAGAGACATTGGATAATATATGTAAGAAACCATCTGATTCTGATACTGAATAACAATTACATTTATAAATAGTTTATTTAATAAAAAATATTTAAGTAAGGCTTTCTAGGACTCATCATGAGTGGTTTAGCTGTTACCGACAAGATTCCGCCCTTGGCAGCTTACAGTTTACTCTGTTCGTATATTGTGGTGAATATACGCTGATGAGTTATTAAGTTTATCCTTTTCTGGAGAGCGCTCTATATTTCTTGGGCAAGATATACTGATGAGATAGCCTTGGATTAAATCCTAAATTCGAAAGCTTTTTTACGTAAAACATGAAAGTTATATTATGCTTAAAATATTATAAAAAATCTAATGTGCTTTTGGCACCAAATATAAATAAACTTAGTAAACGAGCAATGCATAGGGTTGGTATTCAATTCATGGACATTGGTAGAAACCAAATGAGTAATATAGTAAGAGCATCAGTATGTCATCGTAATTATCCTGGAGATTTTAAAGGTAGAGTTTGGGAGAAAAACTTCAAATATCCAACTAATTTGCATAAAAGAGATGATCTGGGTCTTACAGAGCATCAAGCTACACACATTAATATTGAACATACAGCTACAGAAACTATTACCATGATTTTCACAAGTGCTAAATCAAGTAAAGACCCAAATGTATACATAGAGAAACTTTCACCAATTAAAGCAGATGGCTCTTTTACACCTATGAAAGATCCTAAAACTGGAAAATTAGTTCATGATGTTAATGGTAATGTTATACCAGATCCAAATAAAGGCGGTCAATATGTCGCAGTATTAGTAACCCCTAGAAAATTAGGTAAAGATGTTAAACATCAAGCACCAATCAATGCTAAAGCTCAACAATATTTAGACCAACATGAAGTAAATTTAAAAAGAATATTAGAAAATGCAAGAATGAAAAGAACCTCAAGTTTAATAAAATATATAGGAAATAAAGATGAAGAGCAATCGTAATTTAGCTTTAGTTGGATTAATAATTTTATCTTATTTAATTTACAGACGATTATTTAAAATTAGACTACCCAAAGAAATATTATCTACTAATGACATTTTTATTATATGTTTATATTTATCCTTATGTATAACAGCTTTAATTTTAGTAATTATTAATATTTACTTATTTACAAAAATTATATTAAATAACAAAACAAAGTCTGAAAATAATAAAAGTAATAATCTTATATTAACTAAAATAACAGAAATTTTCAAAAGCAAGTATAATCCTTTTAAAATAATAAGCGATAGCTTATTTGCTCTAGATATTTATCTTAAAAATAAAATACCTCTGTATGATAAACATCGTGATTATCTTGATGTTGTAATAATGCTCATAAGTAAACAATTTTGCAAGTATAAAAAAATATCTCTTTTTCTCTTCATCTGTATACCAATAGTTTTTCAAAGTATTGTATTAGGGAGCCTTTTTATTGATATTTATATTATTGAAAAATTTTGCTATTTTTACAAATATTTATGGTTATTAATTTTTCCTTTAATAGCTAATTATATTTTATATAGTATACATTCGTTTATTGATACTAATTTGAAATCTTTAAACAATGTTCTTAATTTAAGAGTAGTAAAAGCTTCCGAGTATAAGTTAGATAAAACGAATACACCTGAATTTGAAGTATCTGTTCAAGATTGGAAAGATATTGTAGATAATACGCCAGAAGGCTTATATTTATGCATAAATACTTTATCAAATGATTTTACAAAAGATAAACCCATGCTTGATCACGCACAAACTTTAGAATATTGTGTGGATTCGATGAATGAATTCTTCATTATACAAGCATTTTTAGACAAGTATACCAAGGTGAAAAATAAAATATTATTACCATTCAATGCACTTAAATATTTTATATATGCTTTATGTTGGGGATATATTCTTTTTCTCATTTTTTAAATCCAATATATATTACTCTAATAACTTCATCATTAAATTTATCCGCAAGGAGTCAACAAAGTATGGTGTCTAAGTTTATCTGCAAGGAGAGCGCTCTATATTCCTTGGGCAAGATATACTGATGAGGTAGCCTATCTCTTATATGAGATAAATCCGAAAGCTTTCGCGTTTTTTATTAAAATGATAATTCTATTAAATAATAAGTATAAAAATAATAATAATGTGCTGAAAGCACAAAATATAAATAAACTCAGTAAAAGAACTATGTATAGAGTTGGTACCCCTTTTATGGAACTTGGTAGAAATCAAATAAGTAATATAGTAAGAGCATCAGTATCTCATCGTAATTATCCTGGCGAATTTCGTGCAGTCCGTTATGTTAAAGAAGACCAGCCAGTACGCGGAGGTACCGGTAAGTCATTACCAAATCATGAAACATATCATACCAACCTACAAAATGCAAAGACAAAAGAAATATTAGGCCTTTTTACAACACATCCAAAACCTAATGAATCCCATTACCATAAAGTAGCTGACGAAAAACTAGATGGAACTGCTGGTGAACAGTTTATTGGTGCATATAATAATCCTAAAATAATTACAGGAGACTCAAAATTAGTACGTGAACTACCAGAAGCTCAATCTTTTGTTGACAAATATGAAGAACAATTACGTAAAATAAAAGCTGAAAAAAGTAAAGCCATAAGGGAAGATAGGACCACAAAAGAAGATTCAAGATTTTATAATGAAAATGGTACAAAAGATGCAGAAAATTTTCCAATCAAATAAATATTTCATTTATAGTATTCTTGGATTTCTAATTTTAAGCTATTATTTTTATGTAAGAATTTTAATAAAAAAATTACCCAAAAATCTAATTAATGAATTACCACAAAGTATCAAATTAACCTTTTTACTCTTATTTATATCATGTAGTTGTTTATGCTTACTAAATGTTTATAAATATCTTATTAATCATGATTATTACAAGCCAAAAAAAAATATAGTAGTCCAAAAAATGCTCCTTAGTAATTTTATACATCCTTTTATTATGCTCCGCAATATTTGGGATAATAGTTTATATGCAATACATTATTATGTAATAAAAAAATTGCCACGAATGGTAAATATTTTCAAATATTTAGGAAACATGATACACTCTAAAGTACCTTTCGGGCATTTGCATTCTCTAAATTATATATTTAACTTATTACCCAAACTACTTGTCCTGACTTTTTTTTTAACTGATGTCTTTATATTTCATTCTTTAAATTATTTTTATAAAACATCTATACTTTTATTAATTCCATTATTATTTAATTATTCACTGTTCAGCATACTTGACGTATATCTTGATTGTATCCATGATTTTGATAATGCTGTAATTATTACTGATAAGGAAACTAAAAAATCAATTAGCGGAGAGACCTATATGTATCATTATTTTAAAAACCCACAAATGGATTTCGCACTCTATACATATACATTTACAAAAAGTTTCCTAGAAAAGTTTAAGGATGAGCAGAATGTGGATTATGCTGCAACTTTAGAAGATTTTATGATAGATTTTAATGTCTGTGTACAAATACGTAAATTCACGTCAAGTATCGAAATGCGACAACTATTTTATGGACCTAAATATAACATTATACTTTATTTTCTATATGCAGTTGGTTGGGGGTATGTTTTATTTTTAATATCACATTAAGTTTATCCGGAGGAAGAAGAGTGCTCTATATTCTTTGGGCAAGATATACTGATGAGATAGCCAGACTCCTCTATGAGCAAAAGTTGAAAGCTTTAATATAATTTAATTTACTTTATTATGCTCATTAGTCAATTATTTTTAATAAATAAATATCAGAAAATGCAAATGGCACTAAATATACGCATTTGTAAACCTATAGTTATAAACCAAGTAATCAAAAGAACTATGTTATCAAGATTTCAAGTTATAAATAAAGTTTTCAATGATGTAGTAACGCCACCAAATACTTTAATAAATCCTATGAGCATCGCGGTCGTAAGAAAACCTCAACTTATTGGAGATAGTGCAGAGAGTTATAAAAATAACCCAATATGTACCGTAAATCGTGGCTTTGGACAAATACCTGTACGACATCCTGAAATTGTACAACAATGTTGTATTATACGTGGATGTAATAAAACAATATATTCAACGTTATGCGCAAAACCTATAGAAAATAATGCTCAAGCGATAGCACATGCAACTCATGGAAACCCTCCAGGAGCTATACCTTTTAATACTTGTGATTTGAGTAATAATCCAATACCAGAAAATTTAGTTGTATATACAACTCCACATTCGATTATTGAAATTGAAAACACTATACAAGAAAATAAAACTGAAAATCTTCAGAAAACTGCAAGACGACAAGTATTAGAAAATATTTTAAGAAATTATGATAATGAAGAATAAATATAATTTAAAAGAATATTTTACAATAATATTAGGCGCAATTATAATCTTAGCATATTTTTGGAGTAGATTTATAAAAGAGAACATGTCAAATATCACGCGATATTTTATAGTATTTAGCATTTTTTTTAGTGTAATACTTTTTATTAAAACCTTGTATGTCTTAACAAATAAGAATAAAACCGTATTAAAAAATCAATTGATAACGCATATAATTGTAAGTTATCTTGATATTATTACAAAAGCACCAATAAAAGTATATGAACTAATCTACCAGTGGAAATATTTTCCGATTAAATTTATAATTGAAAAGCCGATATCTTATATAACAGCTTATTTATATTATCCAACATCTTTATATCCACAACTAATAAGCATTTTCTTATTACAAATACCTAAAGCTATTGTTTCTACTCTATTTTTAATAGAGATTCTATATTTCCATCAATTATATTACTTTATGAAAATATTATGGTTATTATTAACGTTGCTATTATCAATAAGAATATTTTTATACCTATCTTATCATCATAGTAAAAAAAATATCGAATATTTTGATTTATATATTGAATTTTTTAAGATTGAAAATAACGCCCAAGTTTTTGTAAGATACTGTAACTCTTTACCTAATATTGAGAATCCCATAGATATAACAATAGTACAACTCAATATCATCGCTGGTTGGTATACAATTTATGCAAATATACGAAACTTTATAAAAACTATCTATGATTTTAATGATATTATTAGTCCTTATTTTACATTATATGCTTCTTTTTGTTTTGTAATAGGCTGGAGTTACTTTTTATATTTAAGTTGTCTAATTTAAATTATGACGTTATTTTATTCTATATTCCTTCTATAGTAAAGCTTAAATTTATCCAAAAATTATGTGGCAGCTGAAATAGGACTGGATAAGACCATATTGAAATATGTGACGGTGAATTCGTAAGAATCTAGTGAATAATTCCGAATACCATATTTATCGAATTGAAACCCTAGTGAGAAAGTAAACTAAGTGTGTTATCTACAAATATTTTATATATATTTATTCAACCATAATATAGCATTAAAAATGACTTTTAAACTCAAAAATAATAACGCATTAACAAAAGCTGTCATAAAACCCGATCAGAAGGATCAAAATAAAGCCCTAAATAGCAAAGTCAACCAAATATCAATAAAACATACCGCTAATTACCAATTAACATCTACCAACAAAATAAGTAAAATAAATCAGAAATATCTCACAGCATTACAAGAAATAAATAAATCATCAATATTAATATCTTTTGCAAACGCTTATAAATTGGATTTAACAAATCCTGATGATTCAACAAAATATGTATCTTTAATCAATGATATATTTTTATCAAATAATAAATTAAATCTATTAGCAAAATATACTACAATTTCTGATATTAAAGAGAAGTATAAAAAATTACTGCTTTTAAATTCATGTAGATGTGATATAATGTATATCATATATGACCAAATACCTGAAATTGCAACAAATATTTGGGAAAATAATGTGATGCAATACCTTAAACAAAGTATAGATAATATCTATCCAGTAAACTCTTTATATGAGATATTAGACCAAATATCTGAAGATCTTATAAACTCATATAATGATGCTATAGAAAACAAACAAGATTTATCGGAAGAGAAATTTTCCCTCATACACAAATTAAACGTACCATTAAACGATCTTAATAATAAACTTATAACAGGTTTTAAATCTTCTTATAATATCTATAAAAATGTTCTACAGCTAAGTTTATCAACAATTCAGTTAAAAATGACACCCTTATATGATAAAGCTCACCAATTATTATTAACACAAATACATAAACTAATACCTATAAATTTAACCAATTTTTGTGATCATCATTATTTTCTTCACTTATTGCGTGTTTATTCTTACGGCACTCATCCTACTGACAATTATCCCTATCCATTATTCTCAGATATTGAAAAGAATCAGATTAATGGTTATTTACAAGAATTAGAAAATCTATTAATGATATCCATTATTCTAAATATACATAATAGTAATAATAATGCTTTTAATATACTTACTAACTTACCTATCAGTCAAAGCATTAATAAGAAACCATCATTATTTTTCGGTCAGCAACTCAGTAAAAATACATATTCCTTACTTCTTACTTATTTGGGCTTAACAAATATAGCATTATCTAACAGTTTCATACAGATTTATAGAAAGTCAACAAACTAATATTAAAATAAAAGAAACGGATGAAATAAAAAAAAGTAATCTAGTATATGAGCAGTTTCTAATTTTCTTTTCCTCATGTACATACAAAATCTTGTCCATTTATATTTATTACGGTTTAAATCAATTAATTATGACAACCATAACCTTTTCAATTTTACAAGACTTAATAAAAAGGAATGAAGTACAAACGGTACAAAATAAAACAAAAAAAAGGAATTCAACAAAAGAAAAGGAATTATATACATATAAAAAGAAAGTAAAAACTGAAATACAAGATAAATTAAACAAAATATTAGAGTATGGTATGCCAGAAAATACTCCTATAATATCAACAACGCCGGTCTCTACAATTCATAAAACTTTTTATATTATAGGGCTTTCAGCGATTATAACCTGCGTTATTTTAACTAAAATATATCAAACTTAAAAATATAATTTATTATGATAAAATTCTTTCAAATTATTTATTATAAGTTATATGTTATGTTAGTAACAAAGTATGGTAAATATTTAATAATTACAAGTATCGTTATATTTAAAGAGTTAGCATATATAAATATAGCAGAATGTGGAACAATGCAGGAGATACAACCAGCACAAAATATAGAAGAAGTATTACATCATCTAGATATTGAGGATTTAATAATAGTAGGCGAACATTTAGGTTTTAATAACCAACATTTTTTCGATGAGGTACTAAATAACACTAATCATAATGATGTAACAAGTAACGATACAGGCATGCATAGGGAAGCAATAATAATTTTCATATTAGGAACTTTTGCCTTATTTATGATTGCACGTTATGGTAGAGATATGTTGAATTTGCTATTTGATTTATCTACCCACACAGTACCAGAAATTATTCAACAAAGTGCGCGAGGTTTATTACAATATGCGATAAGCACAGGACATGAAAATGCTACTCGTGCATATTTAGCTCATCATGCACAAACCTTATTAAATGATCCTGATACTGCTCCTAGAGTAGTAAATGCTTTACGTGTTGTAAATCAGCGCTTATAAATTGCAGTAACATTTTTGTATTATGTAAAGCTCCTAAATAATTTATTATATTATGATAAAATTCTTGGAAATTATTTATTATAAGTTATATGTTATACAAGTGACAAAATATGGTAAATATTTAATAATTACAAATATCGTTATATTTAAGGAGTTAATATATATAAATACAGCAGAGTGTGGAACAATAGAAGTTCAAAATCAACCAAGTATACGTTTAGACGAATTAATAAATACTATGGATGAACAAGAACTAATAATATTAGGCGAACATTTCCAACCAAATAGAAATCATTTTTTTAACATGATCAATGGAGAACCAGCAAATATGCAACAAAATACTAATAATAATAAAATACACTGGGAAGCCATAACTTTCTTTGTTGTAAGCAGCATAATTTTATATGTTATTTCACAACATGGTCACACAATATTAAATTCTATATTTGATTTATGTAATATACCCCAGACTTTAGGTGAAACCATAAATAATATTATACATAATGCAATTCAACAAAACGGTATCCAACCTGTACGTAATATTTTAATTAACAAAGCTTATGAGTTATTAAATGATCCTCATACTGCTAATAAAGTTGTTGTTGGTCTTAATGCTATTCGTCAACATCGTGTAGGCGTAATTGATTAATTAATATAATGCAAACTGCGAGTAATAGGACGAGGAATGCCTAAGAGACATTTTATATCATGTCGAACTGTTGAAGCCTAGTCTTTATCTGCCCTATATTGAAAAGTATTCCAAAGATCCAAAGTATGACGCCGCACTTTGTATAGAATTAACCTATAAGTATTTAAAGTTTTTACCGTGTTTAAATGATTTAAATAATAATGAAACCAGCCTAGGTGTTAAAAAAAGTACCCCTTTTAAAATAGTACAAGTAGAACTTAAAAAGTTAACAAAGTATGGTGTCTAAGTTTATCTGCAAGGAGAGCGCTCTATATTCTTTGGGCAAGATATACTGATGAGATAGCCTTGGATTAAATCCTAAATTCGAAAGCTTTTTATGAACAGTATTTCATGATTGAAATACTTAAAGTGGTGGTAACAATACTAATTTGCATGTAGTAGGTTTTTCTGGTTTTCTATCAATTAATAAAGGACCATATGGAACAAATACGTTTTCATATAATATTGATTGTGTTGAGAACAATTCGCAATAGTGATCTATTGTATTGCAGAATTTTATTCTTTAATTGATGCAGTATAAATGATCAAGTAAGTTTTATTAAAGTATTATAAGATTCTGGATCACTACTATATTCTATTTTATAGGTAACTAAAAATATTGGCGGAAATTCTCTTTAGTTATAAGACATCCAGGATTTACCAAATTAAGAAGAAACCTATATTCTGATAAGTTATTCATAATAGTGTTCCTGTTAATGCAAATTTATGTGTAGTCTTCAAATGATATATTGTCTTATTTTTCTTGCCTGTATATTCTTTCATATTATGTGCTTCACCTATAATCAATAAAAAATATTTCGGTTTACAAAGCTTCTTTGAATCGTTACATATCAAAGAATCTGGCACAAGAAGAACATTAACATTTGGTATATTATATCTTTGTTCTGTGTAATTAGCTATTATAATATCAGGTACAAATTTCATAAATTCTTTTTTTTAATTTGCTATCAATGTTTTTGATGCAATAATTATTATTTTATATCTTTTTTTTCTTATGTTGTTCGTATCTAATAAATATGAAATTAAAGTAATCATTTCTAAGGTTTTCCCTAATCCCATATCATCAGCTAAGATACATCCTGTGTTATTCTGTATGTGTTTTAGCATCCATTTTACACCTTCTAGTTAATGTTCGTATCATTTCTCTCTAAGATTTTTACGTATATTTATTTGATTTACTTTCTTTATCTTTATTCTTAAAGAGAAGCGACTAAACACTACACACTTTTTCGTATTAAAGAAATCTCTTTCTGAAGTTTATGTAGCTCTCTTCCCTTAATACTAACCTTATAATGTTTGTGATGATAAGCTGATAGAAAAGCACTGGTTTTAAGAATGTCTTTTTTTTTAATTTATATAATTGTTGTAAACTAAATAATTTACGTTTAAGTTCAGATAGTGTTAATTTTAGACATGACTTTTGAAATTCTTGCTAAGCCATAAAGGCAGATTCTTCTAATGGTATCGATGGTTCCTGTAAAGGTGCCCGCTGAGACAAGTTTTGTTGAACTCATCCTAGAGAAGCTGCTCTTGTTTTTGTCAATTCTAACCAAATTGTAAACCTTACTGATCTAAAAATCCGTTAACATGAGAGGATAGATTTGGTATAATCTATCCAACAAATATTGGATATCCTGTTGTGTTGTAACCTATCATTAACTTTCAAAAAAGCATAATAAGACATGTTAAAAAAATAGGGTGCAAACATTTTATCTGTATAAACTTTTCATAAAGTCAAAATCTGAGAAATTTTAAAATGGGAACTATAAAGATGACTAGATTAAATACAATTAAATGGTTTTTTTTAAAGCTACATAATAACAGTTATAATAAACTTAAACTAATAACTCCTCCTAGTATTTAAAAATATTATTCATTTTATCCAAGATGTTGTAACCTTCGTTAAAAGGAGAATATCTTTAAAGTACCATCGGCACATTGCAGAAAGTACTACCATTTCCATATTCATTTAGAACTTTATTTTCACCACTCAAAATAAAAAGTACATTATTTTTAATCTATTTAGAATTATTAACTAGTCGTGTAACTTTTCTTTTTCTTAACATATGTCTATTTTACTTTTGAACTTTACTTATTGCTTTTTCATTGCTTTATTTGTATTTTAGCATTAATTTTATTAACGGCAGTTATATAATAAGTTTTACCTCAAAAGTAGATTTTGAGAAATCTTCTGCTTATGAGTGTGGCTTTAACCTTTTTCTGAAACTAATTATCATTTGAAGTACAATTTGCTTTGATAGCTATTTTATTTCTTCTGTTTGATATGAAATTTTATATCTTTATCCTCTTTGCACAAGTTTTTAAATTTTAATAGTATTGAAGCTTTTTATCTTATAGTTTTTTTATTATGTTACACTAGGCTTATTATATGAAATTTCACGTCATATAGTTCATTTTTTTGATTATGACAACAATTATTCAGATAAAATTTATATTTAACAAAAAAAGCTAATAAATATTTATTACAAATCAAATATAAATTTAATTATTAATATTTTTGCTACATAAGGCAATATTACTTTATTAAATTAAAATGATTACGATTTAGCACGTAATGGCAATGGAATTTTCAAGATCTGCTTCTCCTTTGATGGAAGGTTTATAGATTTACATCATAACATTTATTCATTCTAATTTTGATTTTGGTGTTGTTACTCTTTAATAATATCCATATTAAAAGATACTCTTATATTTGGATAAACCCTCAATAAAAAATATAAGAGACAAAAAGAATATTCTTATTTTCTAACATAAATCATGGTACATTTTAGAAATAGTTGGACTTTAATACCATCATTTATTTATTTGCCATAGCTATACCATATTTGCTCTATTATATTCTATGGAGGAAATTTTGAACCACAAATGACATTAAAGTTATGCTAATCAATGGTATGGAGTTTTGAATATGGTAATTAGGTTTAGAATGGGACCCTTATATGATAATGAACCTGATTTCTTGCAGGTGAACTCGTTTATTAACTGTGATAATCCTTTATTCATACTGTTGAAACTAATGTAGATTATTAATACTTCTAAAGATGTTATCATGCTTTTGCTGTACCTTTCTTGGATTAAAGGTGATGCTGTTCCTGGTCGTTCAAATCAATATCATGTTATATTAATCGTCTGGCATTTTCTATGGTCAATGTTAGAATTACGTGGTGTTAATCATGCCTTTATGCATTACAAATTGTTTCTTTCAAATTTGATGCTTAATTAATTATAACTCAATATAGAGTTTATATACATAACATAATATAGGAAAGTAATATTTTATATGTTAATAATCAAATATTCATATAAAAAGATAAGTAAGTTAAATAGATTATATAGAAAATAATATACGTAACCCTAAATAGAACATTAACTTTAATTAGTTATTATAAATTATAAGGTAATTAAAACATTATAATTTAATAATAAGTAATAATCAATTATCTATCAACTTCACCAAAACAATATCTGGAGTACCATAATAGCTACACATCAGCTAAAGAATGGTTTTGTGATATACATTAATAGCAGCTAATGATGAAATCCTGGACACGAATATGACATCATAAGGTTTAGTATTATTCTATATGATGCGATCAAGGTACCAATTCACCTTTAGGTGCTTCACACTAGTATACATATAGCCTCAGGGACTATTATACCTTTGAAAAAAACTTAAAATGTTGATTAAAGCTTCCATAAATGTTTCATGTCAGCACGAGTAGGTTAACAAATTTAGCAAGGAACAGCTATAAAACCATCTGTTATTCGTTCACAAACCTGAGCATTATAGAACAGCTTTCACGCATTTCATTTAAACGAATCATAAATCTGTCATAACAATCACCTTTAAACCAACAGGTATTTTAAACTGAAATTCTTATAATTTTCATAATTATAAATTTTACGTAATCATAAGGTATACCCTACCACGTACCATAACACCAGAAAAAGCATATCTTTAGCTACATCTATGTAACTTTTCCTATATTTACAACGATCCTTAAAAATTCTATTATCCGTTAAAAGCTCCTCCATTCATTAAGCTTTTTAGAAAATGTATTAAAAATACATAATATCATTTAAAAGTCCTATAGGTATCATAAGCCACACCTCCTGGCCGAATGTATGCTGTATGCATTCTAGCACCGATACCCGTTCATAAAATTCATTAACTTTTCACGTTCTTCAAATGCCCAGGGAAGGCGTTAATGCACCAACGTCCATAGCATGTGTTGTACAGCTAATAAATGATTTAATATTCTCGTAATCTCCAAAAAAAGACTCTTATATAACGAGCACGTTCAGAATATCTATATAAGGTATGATGCTTTCGCACATAAATCATTAACAGATTCTCTACAGCTAAAGAATAGCATGCTCTTGAGCCATCATGATACATAATCAAGCCATCAAAATAAGGAAGATTGTAGAAAATTCTTATGTTCAATAAGCTTCTCTGTACCACATGTAATAAACCATGTGGGGATCACAGTTCTGAATATTTCACCATTTAATTCAACACCATTCGTAAAACTCCATGGGCTGCTGATGTTGTGGTCCAAAATTAATTAATAATTTTTTAATATGGCATTGTAAAGCTGAATACAATTATGTTTAAAAACAATTCTATAGGATATGGTATTATCGGTATTCATTCAATAATATATATAAACGATGATAATAATACGGTATTAGCAGAATTTTTAATAATAATATACCAATTTTATTGATAGTAGCTACCTTAACTTTATTAGAACGTAAAATATGGCGGCAATTAAATACGTCGAGGACCAAATGTTATCGGTTTGGTATTTTACAACCCTTGCAGATGGATTAAAACTTTTAATTAAAGAATAATTATACCTTTAAAAGGTAATAAATGGTGTTCTTATTATCACCAGTACTTTTTTTATTTTAAGTTTTGCTACTGGTCTGTCATACTTTTGAAGAGTATTATGTTGCTCTCCAAATTTAATATATTAGTATTTTTATCATTTCATCTCTTTCAGTATATGGTATTTATTAGGTGGTTGGGCTTAAATTCACGTCATGCTTTTTAGGTGCTTTGCGATAGCTTCTCAAATGATTTCTTATGAATTGGTTTAAGTTTATTAGTTTTATTAGTTGTATATTAGCTCAATCTTTAACTTTGTTGATATTGTAATGCTCAATCAATACTTGGTTTGTTATACATTGGCACCCTTTGCCTCGTTTATTTTGTAGCTATATTAGTGAAACCAATCGTACACCTTTTGATTACCAGAGGCTGAAGAGAACTTGTCGCTGGCTATAGTGTGAATATTCAAGTGGTCCTTTGCCTTTTATTTTATCGCTGAGTATGTAATCTTATATTTGGTCTTTTACACTTCTATTCTTTTTTTAGGAGGATGGTTGCTTGTTTCTTTATTCCTTTTTAAATGGTTTTATATTATTTGCTTTAAAATTATGTTTATATTAACACTTTTTTGTTGATACGTGCGGCTTGCCTCGTTATCGCTGGGATCAGTTAATGACTCTTGCTGGAGAGCTTTTCTTCCTATGTATTGCTTGGATGTTTTTTTGTTTATAGTTTCTTTACATTTTTCAGTAGTTTTATTCTGTCATTTACTTGAATTATTAAGTTGAAATTATCCATTATTTAGATATAATACCAATTACTGCAAAATATGCATAAACGATTAGACAAAATTTACTATAATAAGTGATCGTTACTATAACTCAATGTTTACTAATATTACAACTTTGAATATTTTGATATAATAGATGTTATACATAACAATTATCATTTAAAGATCACTATACCTTTTTGAGGTATTTCTTACATAACTATGGGTTATTTATATAACAATTTAAGATTACTGGTACAACGTTGAAAATAATAACATAATCAAGAAAAATATCATTTTCTATCCCTTACAAATTAACTGTTATTTTTGAAGATTAACATATAACTGACTAATCGTTTGACTTCTCACTACATCATTATTACTCTTCTCTTTATACATCTTAACTCTGTTTTGCTTGAATGTTCTTTTGCTACAACACACTAGATCATCTTTTAGACTTTTAGTATATTAATGATATATTTTTATAAAGATCATTTCAATTTAATCTTTCCATAAATGTTTTATTTCGATAATATCAAACATTTTGTGCCATCTTAAATCTATCATGCTTAAAATGTAAAGGCGGGTTTTATTAATAGTTCAATAAATTATTATATTTGTAATGGCCTAAATATGAAGTCGATTTAGTGAACTATTGCAATGCTTTATTACAGTATAAGCTACCAATGCTATGGTGGTATTTTAATAATACATTTTAAGTTTGCATTATATATATGTTTTAGTAGTTAATATTCGGTACTTTTTTATTATAGTTTACATAGTATTACTTTTAAGTGATGCTGCAAAGAAGAATATCTTTTATATTGAATTACTACACAAGATAAGGAGAATGTATTTTAGGTACTATTAATCAAATATAAAAGTTATCATCAGATATTGATTCTATTAAAGATCCACCAACAGAGATATTATGCAATACCTAAATATTTATAAATCTGATACTAGAGAAAGTTTTAACATTAATAATATAATTAAAAAAAATCTATAAATAATACAAACTGAAAGTTAAGCAATGCTTATTTGATCATTTTATTACATTATAGTATAAATATTAAAAAAGATTAATTAAGCTATTTTAAACTGTTGTATATAATTACTAATTTATACATACTTATTCTTTATAAAACTTTTAAGATAGCCCTTGATAATTTATGTTATCAACTATTGTTTATTATATTTGTTTTACAGATTTTACTTTAAGTTCTATTTTGATTGTTAATTTATATGATTAGAAATTCTGTAGATCCTGAAACTTTCTCATTAAAAAACAGAAATCTTCTCGTTAACATATAATACACATTTTTTTGTAATATGGGTGCTCTAACATTAAACACAAAGAATTCACATTCGAGTATGGGAACCTCAAACGTTATTGAAATTGATGAAACGAGGTTATTACTTATAATTTAAGATAGAACATTTAAAAACAAAGGTTCCCGTATTTTACAATTAATTACTGGATGGCAGATAAAAAGCGTTTTCAAAAGAAGCATAATATTTGCTAATCCATTGTTTATTTTAATAATTATATACTTTTATATTGATTATACTCTTCAAGAATTAAGAAAATAACTTATGTTATTTCCAATATAAGGGATATAAAAAGATTTAGATAAACTTGCAGTTATAATATAAATAATATCAAGTTATTTTGTGCAAACAATTTAACAAAGAGTTATTTCAGGATTACAGATTATGATGATTTGTTAACAAATATAAAAAAGTAATGCGATAATTATTAATAGTTTGAAGAAGAAATACAAACAGAAATCTAATATTTCTAGCAATCCCCGTACTGAATACCTATGTTTAATGCTTATTTATTTAAACATTTGAGAAATATTCTTTCATATCTTTTTCAACTTTTGCTTCAATATAATCAAAAATGAAATACATTATCTCATATACTTTGAATGCATATTCAAAGGTCGTTTTGATTTTCTAATACAGCTATAATTCATCTTGTTTTAATACTTTACATTACCTGTAAATAAAAATATAATCTGTTTGAACCAATTTATATTAACAAAATAATAAAAGCTTTTTTAAAGAGAATCGATAACAGATAACTTTTATCTTTTTCTTAAATTAATAAGAGTTTTCAATTGCATTTTTATCCATAAATCCTGATAAACAAATACACGCTATGTTTACGACAAAATAGCTTTGATAATTTATATTACGCAAAATAAGTAAAGATATCTAGAACGCTATTTTTGTTATATTCTATTATTAGACTAAGAAACTCCAGTCTTAATTTTCATTGATTATACAACAACACAACAAGTAATGCTTTATAATATTATTACAAACGATTACATTATTTAAAATACCTTATAAAGTATCCTAGCATATAAAGTCCCATAGGAAACACAATCCGGTCTGGACGTCTTTTATATGAATTCGTTTATTTAGCTATTCGAAATGATATAATATACTAAATATAGCATATACTATCATCAATTAAGAAAAGCTCTAAATATATTTACAATAGAGTGCGTATAGGGGGTCTTTTACTATTTATGCTCAAGCATCAAAAGCTTTAAAGATGCGTATGAATCAATTTTTTCTTTATAACTGATTGGGTGCCGGGTTTTTAACTAATTATTTACGTGTAACAGATCCATTCAGGCTATAAACTTCATATTGTGATTACATATATTATTTGAAGGTCCTCAATTAAAAGAATAACCCATACTAATTTAAATCCTCTCCCGATGCTTATTTATTCGACCTAAAAAGAGAGTTCTCATATACCCAAATTCCCAGTTATTCTTTAAGTATTTTAGATTGGATATATGGCTCAGAGAATGCCAGCAATTGGGCATTCCATCATACAACTTTGTGATACTCAAAGTATTTTGAACAAGTACTTATCCTATATATCAAATCAACGATCTATTGCTTTTCTCAATTAATTGTTAATTAGCTGCTGAAGTATCTAATACTAGTTTTTAAGTTCGCATTGACCTTTTTATCTTTTTACAAAAATATGGTCATAAAAACTTTCCAATGTTCTTACTAAAAAACATATATACCACGAAATGTTGTATATTAGACGTATATAGGTTGGGAAATATTATCGTGGTGTGGTTCTAAAATAAGACAATTATATCGTTAATGATATTTAGACGGATAGCAAAATCTAGATACGATATATGCGGGACGACTTAAATGGAAATTGAAGAAAGCTTTAGAAGAGTTAAACATATTATAAAAAAAAACTAAAACCTCTTATTTACATAAGAACACTTTATTTTTAATAAACGGTTTTTTACATATAAATTAAGGATTTAATCCATTCAGATATACATTACCATATGCAAAAATAAATTATATTATAAAATATTAAAAGTCATATTTATAGAGAGTTCTTTTCATAAAAAAAATATATAACGTTTAACTAAATGTACAACGGTCGTAATAGAGTAGATTTTATCGTCGCTAGGTAAATTATATAAAACTTACGTAATAAATATCATGTCTTATTGTTTGTGTCTTAGGTTTACGACGTGCTTTATGCGTAAACGACGTGAAAAGGTCCTTATATTACACCATATCTTTTCGTAAAGAGATATTAAGAGTTAACTATATGTAGTTATTTACCTTATCTATTCAAAAAAGTTAAACTAAAATCCAATACAATCAAATCTAAAAAACAGCTATCAAAACGTTACATATACTTCCATTATCGTCAAACTAAATGTAATATGAATAAAAGGGTTGTCTCATAATAATAAAACTTATTTTATAACTTAAAGATAGTCATCAGCATCGTAAATCATAAATCGATTATTCAGTTACTATAACATCAATTGTAAAAACTTCCTATTATATTTATTTTAAAATATACTTTAAGAAGTATATAAAGTTCCATAAAACATATACAGAAGCTCATATCCTTATTAAGAGGGATTTTATGGTTGATATTTCATGCTTTAAGTGGACTCGTATCGTATTAATGAAAAAGTATTAAAATTCGCAATAGGCTGCTATATTATATATTCAATAATAATACTATTCCAAAGATTATAATTCGTAATGTTTTATTAGAGCATTAACCCTAAGTATTTACATACTTAGACAACTAAATCCCAATTTAAAATAAACTACAACCTGGCTAATAAATATATATCTTCTAAATTATTATTATTAAATACATCTTTGTAAAGGGCATACTTCAACACTAAGGAAGCCGTCTCTTATTGGATAAACATGTAGGTTTAAATACACTATACAAGAGAAACAAAAGCTATGACCATAAACTGTTAATATCTTATTTTATGAAATAATTTGCCTAAAGTTGAGTTTTTATAAGTCTTGTTAATAACAGCGATATGTATAATTATTACGAAGTTGACTAATCTAATACTTTTAACAACTAAAAAATACTTATTAGTACAATTATTGGATTTACAAACATCATCAGTAATAAGTCTGTATCAATAAAACAATAAACTATATATAAATTGCTTTAGAAACATTTAAAGTCTTAAAAATAAACATGCTTTTAGAAAAAACATTTGAAATAAGCCATACTTATATTATACCATGCATAATGTAAACTAAAAAATATATAGATAACAGTTAAGCAGCCATAAAACTGTTAGAAAATTCTGTAGAAAATGAATTCATTAAATAAGTACCATAATACACTAAGTATTTTTACATATCACTACTATTGACTGACTTAAAGCTTAAATTTTGGTATTGCTTAGGATAACTTGTTTAGTATTCGTTTTAATAAAGTAATGACAAAGTTATAAGTTTATATTTATATAGAAAACTAATCTGTATACAGCATTATGTATATTTATTACAATACACAAAAACTGATATTGCACTCTTAAAAATAATGTTTATGAAAATTAGCTAATAGGTATTCATTACTTTGATATGCTTTTAGAAATCAATAATGACACAAACATAAATTGTTGTAAAAAACCAGCAAGTTAAACGTAGCAACATTGGCTAGTGTTATTTACATAATGTGCTAGATATATCTGAAATTATATCTTTACATTAAGTTCTAATAATATATAAGAAATTGTATTATGAACCAAACAAATAAAAAATGCATCGAAGTATGTATTTCTATCACACTAGTTATTACAAATAATTACTTAGCATTGATGACAGCTGTAAATAATTTAGTTCACTTTAGATTGTTATATGCCATAATTAAACAAAGCATTTTAGTAGTAATAAACTTCACTAGTGTTTTATATGAAAAGCATAATAAGATCTTAAAAAAAAACATAAACATAATTTAGGTGATATAATCGAGAATTGTTATTCGATTAGAATTAAACAACATTAACAAGTAAACCGTTTATCATTTGTATTAGCAAGAAGAAGATAGGTGCGAGTGTAGATATGAAATTTAGGATTTTATGAGGTTTTTAAATCTAATAAACTTTTCATATATTAGGACTTAATGTAAGAAAATAAAAGATGCGATAGCTTAGGTGCTTCTATTATATTTCTGTATATAAACTCTTTTTAATTAATGCAACAATATTTTTTACATTATTGAAAACTAAATATCAATTATTATTTCAAATACTAAAAAACCTTATATTACTGATTATGACAAAGGATTGCGGAAAAGTGATCACAGTATTATTTGATAAGCGTACTACTGTATTCGAAGTCTGATTTTATTAAAAGTCAAAAAAACTTGATCTAATGTGACTGAAATTAGTCTAGGGATATTTTTCAATATAACTTATTGGTTTGTGTATGCTCATAAAAAAGATCATATTATATTAATACTCTTTTTTAATACGTAAACTTTTGATAGAGTGCTTATGAATTAAATGTGAATTGTATGCACCTACAATTGAAAATATTATGTTTATTCTGCTGTTAAGAAATTATTTATTTAACCATAGCAAATATTATTATTTACGTAAAAAACTATGCCAATGTCGACTATTTTTTCGATTATGTTATGACATGTATGATCATGATATGTACATAAAGAAGATTTTAATATAAGGTTATCGCGAAGAAAAGTTTAAATTATGACTTTTAAGTTTTAAAATATATAAAATATTATGCACAATTCGATACTTCATTTTCTCAAGTAGCTTGTTTATTTAATACTAGTTTTTTCATATTATTAACTCTTAATTTTACTGTTTTTTACCACGTATTGGAGCCTTATAAAATTAAGGAATAAAATAACTAATAAATAATTACAGTAACCGATGTGTCAACAATCAACAAGAAAGACTTACAATTTTGCACGTAATATAAACTCAATAGATAAATTTTAATGACAAAACATTAACTTTATCTAGTCTTTTTTGGTTTTTGCGTTTATGATCATAATCTTAAACCAAATCTTTTATTTGTGTATTTGCGTTAGAAATTATTTATTAGGCATTAATATAATTTTATAATGACTCTATAGTGTAGATGACTTTTTAGGTAAATATATAACCTAATATTATTTTCTGTGCAGCTTTAGATACCAGCATGGTTTAATATTATTACTGAATTACTATGGATTCATAATGTAAGGCGTGTTCCTATGAATATAAAGGATAATTGTATGTCTTTTATAATCCATTGAACAATTTGAAATTATTTTATACAGAAACTAGTTTGGGGGGTTTCGATTTATCACTGACAATTTAACAATAGTTCTTTTAAGTACAGTCTTTTAATTAGTAGCTTACATATATACTGATAAAAGTTATACTATATTCCTAATAATTGGCAAATAGTATGGAAGCTACTTATAATTTGTTTTTAGTATCCTTGCAGAACAATAGGTCGTAAAGGATTAAATACTTTCCTCACTTCTAACTATATTTTTCCTAATTTATTTTATAACTTATCAGGATTGACCCTTTCAGTTTTACTGCAGTGCCCATGTAATAATAACTTTGGTTTAGCTTTAAGTATTTCCTTGCATGGATTATATTGCTATTAAAGAATTAGGCTTAAATTTTTATATGTTTTTCTCCTAAAAATATGCTTTATGGTTATTACCATTATTAATTGTGTAGAATTCTTGTTTTTTTTCTACGACCTATAGTTTAGGAGTACGCTTATTTGCTAATATGCTGGCGGTCATATATTATTACATATTTAGCAGGCGCTTGTGTTTATTATTAAGTAAATTTATTTATTAGCAATCCCTGGTTTTGCTATATAGGAGCTATTGGTATTTAGAATTAGGTATAGGTTTTTTACAAGCTTATATTTTGTAATATTACTGGCTATTTATTTAAAAGACTCATTATATTCTCATTAATGTTTACTAAGAATTTAATTTAAATATTAAATATTTAATATGACTTTAAGGAAGACTTTGTAAACTCAATTTAACATCTGGTAAGAGCATGGAGCAGGTCTTGCAACAATGGACTTGCTGGTGCTGGTACGGTGTCGGTATTGTTTTTGGTTCTTAGTATTTGGTTTAAGTCGTAATCTGCTGAGGAACAACGCTTGTTTAAGTATGCATGTTAGGCTTTGCTTAACTGAAGCTGTGGTCTTTTAGCATTGATGATGGCTTTCCTTATATTATTTGGCTAAGAAGATCACCCTAAAAGCCTTGTTGTATCAGAACCTAAATAAAAGAGTAGTGTATATCTGTGTTAATTTTAATATACAAGCTTAATATGGGTTAATTGGTCTAGTGAGTAACACACTTATCTTTCTATAAAGTTAACGATTTCCTCCTTAATGGGTGGGGGGGGTTCTAACATCGTCGACTAATGTTAAATTATTAGAATTCTGCAAAGATTAACTCCATACTTTTCTGACCTATTTTGGTGTATTTATGAAAGACAATTATTAAAAAAAATATGTCATTTATTATCGATAATTAAGTCATCAACTGTGTGCATTCTTTAATGTTAAATATGCTCCAGTTCTGCTATAAATTTCTTTATAATCAATCTAGAATGGTCTTTACAAAAAATACTTATGTTACATCTGTAAGGGTTTCTATAATACCAACAGTTATTCGAAATACTTCGGTTTCAGTAATTGTTTCCGTGTCTACAATTCTTTACTCAATCCTGAAGCTACTAAAAGTCTTGTTGCTACAGAGGTGGAGTATACTTTTCAACTTTATCCTGCAACACATACGACAAAGAGTTAGCCTTTTGTAGAGCTCATAATCCAGAATATATCACAATCTTTTATGTAATAAATACTGGTTGCATATTTAATTAAGTATATTGTATTCTCGATAAATCATTTAAAGATATTTCAGCATTTATGAAACACGCGTGTGCTTTGTATAATTTATTGAGTATATTTCTTATTATTTCATATTTATAATTGTTGATAAATGTTAGTTTTACTGATAAGTTATTAGAGTATATATATAATATGCCTATAGTAGGAGATTCTAAATAGTCGGTAAATTATTAAGTGATCTTCACTTTTAAGGAAAAGCACTTAAATTGTTAAAAGTTATGTTGATGTCCAGAATTCATTATTAAATTAAACAATATGGAAACAATTTTGCAGTCGTATGTTGCGTTTATTATCATAGCTTATGATACTGTGTATTGGTCTTTTGTATGATTTATGATGTTATATAATACCTTAGGTATATCAAATACATTTAATATATACTTTTGTAAACAAGTTATTGCATATTATGCACATAGTACTAAATTTCTGTTTGCTTATTAGCAACATCTTTATTGAATTAGAATGTGATAAATGACGATTATGTACTATTTGCTAAGTTTTATAATTTAAACATCTAATTAATAATACAAGTTTTTGAATAAAATGTTAAAAATATCCTCAAATAGGTATTCATAGAAAAAATTATAAAGGTATATAGTATAATAAACAAATCTTGCTCGTCTAAGGCTATAGTCAAATGTTAGTAACTGCAGAATAACTTTAAGTCTTGGTAAATTATATTATATTATTATAAAATACTCAAATTGAGTTTTACTATGAAAATGACGAACATGAAGATAAACATCAACGAGGCAAGTGCTATATCACATCACATATGGAATATTATGTTGGACATAATATCACGTCACCATAACTAACATACTATTAATTGCCAGAAGTTAATTTAGTATTTAATCATTATTTGTTTGACATAAAAAGGCTTAGCAGGCTACAAAGGTAATCATACTATATGATTTAACAAAAACGCGTACCTTTTAATAAATACCTTAGCCTTATTCGTAGATGAGTTCCAGTTATAAGAATACATTTTATACAATATGTGCTATGTAAATATCGTTTATTTTTTTATAATGACGTAAGAAATAATTGTTAAAGCTTCTTTATTTTTAAAAACATTTATGTCATTTATTTTGATTTATTAATAGAGAATTTATTCTATTATGATAAAAACTATAAATTGTGTGGTTATCCTGTTATAGTTATCTAAAAATAGACCATATAAAATTAATATTATTAATAAAAATAAGGTATCGATGGTACTTATTTACAATATATTAAACATATCGTCGTACCAAACAATTCCGATCATCACTCCTCATTTTGAAGGAGCCCTTTTAAATATGTACTTGTATAGGGTAGGTATAGTTAAACCAAGAAACCTAATTCTGCTAACGCAAAATTACAAAAGTTTGTTATCAAATGGTGGTATTTAATTGCATATATCCCAGGATTTGGCATAAATTACAAAAAAATAATGAGGTTATGGTAGAGGTGGCCGTGTACCCGATTTCCCGGTGTTCGATATCATGTATGCGTTTTAAAAAGGATTTTACTCTGCCTGAGAAATTATAAGAAATCATCGTGAAGCAAATATGGTATAAGAACCCCAATCATGTTTTGATGTTTTAAATCGTGTTTAACAAATAAAGCAATCGTCGTCAACAATTAAGACTTTAAAAACTATGATAAAAATTTAATGAAACAATCTATACAAGACTCTCTGATAATTTTTTTAAATTTAAACGTTAAATTAAATGAAATTATTATCTCAAATTTTTTATCAAAGAAGACAAACAACTTTAAAGAAATTTATTAGATATTACAAAAACGGGTAATAAACAACGAGCATATCATTTTTATTCCGTTATTTTCTGAATTAAAACAAGGCATAAAGGATCCTCTACTTTACTAAATATCCTTTGAATACGTGGATGAAAAAAACCCATTAAAACTATACATAGAAGTTTTATAATTTAAAACCTGTTTTTTAATACGGCGCGTTATAGATCAGGGAAGCGTTATGATTTACCTGTGCCTATAGTGATAAACGAGCACTTTTATGGCATTAGATGGTTACGTAAAACGCTCTAAAAAATAATAAAAATGATCTTTCGCTAGTTCTTTATTAGCATTTGAAATAGTGCTTTATTATATATGAAGGATTGCTAAAGATTTTTTAAAGGTTATATTGATATGCTTTAGATCAAGACCCTTTGGAAGATTCATAAGAAAAGAAAATATACAATATTAAATCTAAACGCACACCTATGCAGCTCGTTTAGGTAAAGTACAAGAAAATATACGTAAACGGTTAGAAAACGAAAATATGTAATATTGGTATCACTCGAAAACTTAATATGATAACATTCGCACAGCAATTTCAAATAAGTCTAAATCTAAAAGAACTAAAAACAATTCTAAACATAAGAATTATTTTAAAGTCAATAAACGATGAATGTGTTTCTTATGCATAAATTTTCATTTTTTTGATATTTAAAAACAATAAAAAAAGTGAAAGAATACGGTCTCGAATTAAACATTAATGACTCATATACAAAGTAAAGGAGGTGTTTAAATGGACTAATAATATTCCTCGTGTGGTGACTATAGTAAACGTATATACGATTTGTTGATTTAAACGTAATATACTTCAAATTATAAAGGACTTATCTGCATTCTATATATGATCTAATAGATCATCAGCTCTTGTCTCATTTGTTATCCATTGGATTAATGACATATATTTTACGGCATCTAAAACTTATACGGTGATGTAATAATAATCAAACAACCAAACAATTAACTTTGGAGATTCCTCATCTTATTTAACATTGCATCAGGCGGTTAATTCATAAATACAGGGTAAATTACAAGATCTGCGGATGTTCTACTATTTAATTCGTAAAGATTTTGATAAGCATTAATTAAATTAAATCTGGCGAGCTTGGTTTTTTCATACTTAGTTTTAGCATCCTTAGGCACTATAGTAATGAAAATCATTTTTTACGTAATATAATAAAGCAGGCACTATTCGACGCTTGGATTTCGGCCTAGAACACGTCCCTCTTCGATGAATCCTGTGATCACCCAATGGGTGGCGTACTCGAGGGGGTACACAGCCGGTTAACAGTAAAGGTGTATTACATTAAATGGAAAACTGTTAAATGTCATATAATAATATACTTATACTAAACGTCAATTGAAATTATTACGTCATGAAAATACCTTTGTTAATTTCGAATTATATAGAAACTATTTAAAGAACCTTTAACAAACAACTTGATAATGATACGAATGAGGAAAATCTTCCTGTAATTAAACTAATAGTCGAGCTAGTACCGTATAAAACCTTTTGTTGGAAGTTAATGGTGTTTATACAGGTCAACGATTAAACGAGTTTTAATACTTCTGAAATGGTTGGTTATAAACTTGGTGTTTTGCTTTTACAAAAAAGATGGGACCTTCTACATAATAGTGAACATAATGTAAAAAAATAGCTAAGATGAAGAGAAAAATACTCAAAAGAAAATACGTAAAACAGCTACTACTAAAAAGGTTGCTAAAAAAAAAACTGCTAAAAAGAAAAAATAATAAAATCTTTATAGTGTAAAAATAACTATTAAAGCCTAAAACTTATAATATTTTCATATCTAAAATTAATTTAATTAAGTATAAATATATTGTTAGGTGATAAGATATATAATGTATAAAAACAGTTGTTAATAAAAAACATTCCAAAATATGTACGTACAGAAAACATTTTCTTTTAGAAATATTATTTTTATCTCTTATTATAAAACTTGTTTAAGTTTCATCAATAAACAATTAACTATTTTGTTATTATCCACCAACAACACATCTCATTTGTTTTATATTATTCATAGCAACAATTACACGTTGTTGACCCTCAGGTGTACACGATAAATCTACCCTAAATTGTAAAACATCTGGACGAAGGTATAAATCATAAATAGCATTTAGAATAGCATTAACAAAATCTCATCAACGACTTAATAAAGTGTTTAATATTTCAGTACCATATCGATTAATAATAAATAAAATAATCGTACTTGCTGTAAATAGTAGAATAGAATCTTATGTAATAACTTGAGGTTGCAATTGAATTTGACGGTTAAAGTCAGCTATTTTCTTTTTATGAAGTTCTCCTCCAAATTCACGATATAAATCTTACAAATTCTATATCTTTTATCAAAGAAGAATCTATACATAACAAAACTAATGAAAACTACAGTTATAGTAACTTCAAGAAAGAAGATATTTAAGTCAACACTTTTATTATTGAGGAAGATACTAACTTTTTGTTGAACAATATCTCTGACATAAATATATAATATTATAACAATTCTTTTAAGACACTTAATTTCAAATTAAAAACATTGATGTAACTTTACTGATCTTTAAATTTACTAGATTTTTATGCTATTATAAAAATAATAACATCTTTAAGAAATATACATTTCTCTTCTAAGGTATATATTTTGTTATCATCAGCAGTATTTTAAGGTTATAATAATTTACTAAACTATTTTGTCACCGACTTTTAGATAGGGTTAACAATTAATTATAATACCAAAAGCTGTTGTATAGGCTTAATTTATAATTTTCTAGATAATAGTATCGACAGGATTATTATCCTTAATGGTATGTTAAGTGTATACTTGTTTTCTACTCTCATATATTTTATAACTAGGTTTGTATGATATAAGTATGGGTATGAATTAAATATTTCTAAAGATATAGTGAAATAATATATAATTATATTGGTTACAAAATGTAAACTCTTAACTTGTATTTAAAAACTTGAATAGGAATATATTTAATGGTAAATATATTCAAACTATAATCGAAATAGTTTACTTTACGCACTAAAAAGTATAAACGTTCCGTCATGATGTTTGGGGGTATCTGCTTTAAGAAATAAGAAAAATTATATAACAGTCTTATAAGAACTTATGCACAGGAGAATTAATGAAGGTATACGTTATCTACCAAGATGGCGAAAAAGACGCATTTTAGAAAATTCAAATTAGGCGTAAAAGAATTATTTTCAATATGCATACAAGAAAAACCTAGAGTACGTTTGGAAAACCTTATACTTTTCGAGTAAGTTTAAATTTTTAGCAAAAACTTACGTTTTTTTTACAATTACGTAAAACTAAATATCTTTGAGAAAATTATTTCATCAGTTCATAAACAGCATACCGTCCCAAATCACTTTCTTTTTAGAACGAGAGCTGATGTTTGTTTTTTCGTGCTAATTTGTTGATAAATTAGACAAGCTCGTTATTCATGAAATATAAACAATTAGCTATTTAATTCCAAGGATAACAAAAAAATTTCTTTGTTAGTCAAAAAATAATCTTTAAACGTATACTCAAATCCTATATTTGCATTTTTTAAACTAGTCCTCTTTTAGCTTTAAACGAAAAAAGACATTGCTTCATGTTTACGTTCTAAAAAGAAACTTTCTGTATAGCTCTAAATGGATTTTATGAATTATAAATTAATGTTAGCGCTTTTTATACGTAATCGTCTATAGTTAAATATATTTCCCACATTCAAAAACGTTATGACTTTTATAGGATCTGCAAGATATTATTAATATTAGTTAATTATTCTGGAGAGCTTGTAAATAATAAAATATTATAATGTTACTTAGTTTATATTTTTTGCCTTCTATTATTTATACAGTAACTCCTAATGCTATCACGCATTATTAGCGTTAATTTTATTATTTATAATTTTTCCTTTTTATTATTCCTAACGATTCTGCATTTTTAGGATTGCATATATTTTAGTCTATATGGTGCCATTTGTGTTTTATTCTCTATATTATTTTGTTACCCATTTACGCTCCTATACGCTGATGCAGCGGTATAATTCAATTATATTAATAGTTTAAATTTAATGTTTATAATATAGCATCGATAATATTGATAAAAATGATACTGATGTTGTATATTTTCTAATTATTTAATGACTGATTTGAGTTGTTTACCTCTTATTATTTAAAACACACAACATTATATGTTTTTAAGTATTATATTATTATTATAGCGTTATTTTTATTGTGTTTTTATCTACCAAATTTGTTGGTATAAACAAAGAAAATAGGACTTTAATTATTTATAATGAATAACAAACATCATATCATTTAGTAATCCATCACCATGGCCTATATCGTGTCAGCAGCTTTATTAGGTTTAACTATGGAGGTGTTGCTTTTTTTCATTCTTTGAAAAAGGTATTATTTAGTAATATTTTCTTTTATTTAGTAGCTATCTTAGAGGTTTCTGGTGGCGTGATTTATTAGAGAAGGTACTATCTGAAAAATCATACTAAAGAAGTCTTCTTGGATTGCGTTTGGATTTATACTATTTATTGTTTCTGAAATATGTTCTTCTTCTCATTCTTTTGGGCTATTTTCATAGTAGTTAAGTCCAAATATTGAAATGGTAGCCAATGGCCACCTTATGCATTGGAGGTATTGGTTTGGCTTTGCCTGTAGTAAATACATTATTTTATTAACATCAGGTGCACTATAACTGTAACTCATTTGCTATTTTACGTAATAGAAAACAAATCGCGATGAATCTTTAATTGCAACATCATTCTTGCATTAATTTTTACTGTATTCAATTATATGAGTATGTCATGCCCCTTTTCAATATCTGATGGCATTTATGGTTCTGTTTCTATATGTTAACTGGTTTTCATGGAATTCATGTAATTATGGTACTATTTTCATTGTGTTCAATTCATGCGTTTAACAAGGACCATTTTCGCCCTAAAGTCATCTTGGATTTGAGGCGTGGCTTGGTATTGGCATTTTGTTGATGTAGTATGGTTACTACTTTTTGTAATGTTTATGCTTATGGAAGCAATGTAATATAAAAGACCGATTATTAAAATAATAATATGAATATTGTGATTTATTTTAATTTTGAGAAATTAGAATGAATAGTATTTAATCATCCTGTGCATTACAAATTATGTCTAAATTAAAATTACAAACTATGACAGTATTACCCAACGTATTTTATGTATTGAAATTATTAAAATTACATCAAAGATCTCCAAACGGGTTAACCGATCCGTAATCTCGAATTTGAAATCAGTTATAAAAAACTTAAGTTGGTGAGCATGTAAAATGTTCGTATAAAAAAGAACTGGGTAACTTTATGAATGGTTATATACCCCATCATCGATTAAATAGTAGCAAAATGCCTCATAATGTTTTATACCCTTCTACAAAAATATCTTCTCATATTTTTTCTGCTCCTATTACTACTACCATCTTTAAACGTTTCTTTACTTTTTATCAACCTGATGTTTTCTTAAACTTTTATAATATGCTTCATCCAGATTATTATGATCTTTATATTCGACCGTTATTAACGGAAAGTGTGGAAGATAAAATGATCCGTATAGCAACTTACAAGTATCATCTAGCACATTTGAATCACGAATTATATCAAATGACAGGACAAAACCGAATAGTTCTTGGTTGTTATGTGACTTATAGTATAACTCCAATTATTCTACTGCATTTGACCTATCAATTACAACGTTTTCCTCCGCCTGCGGATCCACTGGGGATGACGTTATATCTTGCAATAATGGCAATTGGAGCGCCAATAATTTTATCTATTAAATATCTAGTTTTAAAGGAAGAGTTATATGAACATCTGATGAAAAGTGGTTACCTTGGAGAATTTATATTAAATGAGTTACCTCCTTCTTTTATATGATTATATCTTTTTTTAAACTTTATTATTATATTTTTCATAAAATATTACATATATTATTTTATATCTTATTTTCATTTTTCTTATATAAATATTTATCGATATCTTCAAGTGCAACATTAATACATATGTATTACGATCATGCACAAATACCATCAATAAAAATCATTGTAAATTATTTTCAGTATAAAACCAATTATCTTATTAAAAGTCATGAAATATATGTAAGTTTTACAACAAGTAATAATTCTAATTTCGTTGATTATTATAAACATTTATTTTATCTAAAGTTAAATGTAAAAAAAACAATAGTTGACACAAAAGCACAATTTTTTATATTGCCTACACAAAATGAGTATATTCCTTCTAATAAGATATCCTCTTATATCCCACATGAATTGGTGTTTTATCCAAGCGAACAAGCATTACAACCAATATCAATACCAGTTTCAGAACCTTCTAGAAAATTTGATAAACCAGTCTTTGTTATAGAAATATATGATATTAAAGATACTGTAATTGGACCACCAGACATTATTAACAATGATCTTCCTTTTGAAGCTCCTATAATCATTACTGTTGATGATAGTTCACGGAACATGAATGCAGTAATTCCATATAATTATTCAAATGATATGCAAGTTGATATGTTAATGTCCGTGCTTGCACCCAGCCATATAGGAATTAAATTATATAATGATGATGAGGTTTTTCAGATGCATATAAATATATCAGATTATATTTTAAATAAATTAAAATATATGGACCATATAGATAGTATGCAAGCTATCGATATTATAAGAAGTGAAGTTAAAACATATATAACTAACTCTAATCTTTTGGTAAATGTTACCGCTCAAGACTTGCGGAATACAAATAATATATTTAACCTCTTAATTTATGAGTTTGTTATTAATTCAATGATTATTACTAGTGAAGAACAATTTGTGATGTCAAATATAGTTAATAGTTTAATAGTTGAACTTTTATCTCATATTAATGGTATCTCTAGCGATGAGTATTATAATAATGAAAACTTATATACTCATGTTAGAACAGATATTATTTTACGATTTACACCACAATTTCTATGATCATAAAAAATTCTATTTAATCTTTATAAAGATTGTACAGAATTGCCTAAAGGTACCATGTTATTAACTTTATCAGAATATACTATCTCAGCAAATCTTATATTGATTATTTTGTTAATTAAAGATTTACCGTTGTAGTATAATAAATATCGTTCAGCGTTATAATTGTTGCATATGGTTTATAGAAAAAAAGCTATAAGACCAGTATTGTAAAAAATAGTTGTTAATATTGCTATAGCCTAAAACAATGCATTTAAAAGACAAAATAAAATCCGTACGACTAACCATTAAAACACAATTTAGAATAGAATATAATAGTGCAGGGCTGCTTACAGCATATAAAAATAAATTTGATGTAGCCCCACAGAAAATAAGTTACAGCAACTAAGTGATTTTGTTTAGTAATTAAAAATAATTCGTTCTGTAATCTAATGCTATGATATCTCTTATAATAATTACGAATTAATCGCTCCTCAGGTGTTTCAGTAAGTAATGGCTATATTAGATTATAAACATGTTTATATGCCTGAGGTTCATACTCAGCTATAATATCTTGCAATTTAAGTATTGTTATTTCAATATATTCTTCAATAATAAGTTCTATAAGAATTATCCCTTCTTATAAAATATGTAACTTTTCAAAAATAAATGAATAGCTTAGGCGAAACATATAATATGTAAGCAAGAAGAGTAATACTGTTAAGATTATTTTTAGGATAGTCGATAAAAAACAGCTTTGACTTTCCATTTTTTTATGCATCATAATCAGTAATAACTATACGAGTTATAGCGAAAACATTGCTATATATGTGTTAACATAGTGTACTCTTTTATTAAGTACAGTGCTTAAAACTACAGTGAAATCTTTATAATCTATGACATCAATACTGTTAAAATAAATTGCAAATTAGATGACATTAGAAAGATAAATAAGACTGCGATGCCATTTTAGAAATATTTTCTTCTTACTCTATAACAAAACGTTTTTTGAACTATTTGACCCAATGAAGATTTAACGTAGTTGTTGGTAATTATGATGTTTAATAATGTATATTAACTTTCAATTTTATTGCTTATTATTTCAGTGTATAGTAATAAATTTAAGTTTTAAATATCTACCAATTACAATTATCTAAAAAGCGCTCTTATATTATGTAAAACTTTATATGAATGCTTATAATTTAAATATTTAAAGCTTTTTAAACAACCTTATTTTACTTATTGCTAATTATCAATAATGAAAGTAATACCGTTGTTAAAGTAGCGATAACTCAGGTCCATGTTTATTAGAATAATTAAAATATTAAAATTCATCCATTAGCTACAGCGAAAATGGTGCTCATGTTGTTGGCTTGTTTTATTTACACATAACGTATGAAATTTAAAGTGAAAAAGGTTCTTTGGTCGTGCTATATGTATAGAATTGCAGATAGTCATCAACGAATGATGGACAACGATGAGATTTCAATATCCTGCTGTAACATAATTACTAAAAAGGTGTTCCTCGTGGAACTAAAATTTTTGGCCTGTTCCAAAAGAATTAAGAGAAAAGGATATATTCGTTAATGTCTTTAAGTACATTGCACTATAATGACGCGCTTATTTTAATAAGTTTAATAATTAGTTTATTATCCTGATTCGCAAACAAGTTTCTTTTAACATATATAAACAATTACTATTATTCAACGATTTAATGTGTATTGAAATATATATTTTCTCAAAAACAGCCTATAATTAATTGCACTTAAAGCTTTATGATGATGTCTTCTGTTTTCCTAAAAGATGTAGATGAGTTCTCATTTAATATTTTGAAATTTACAAAAACTGTTGCCATTCATCGTCTTTCTAAAACTTTCATTTATACAGTATGCGCGGTATTTAATTATTATCAAAAACATCCAAGCAGTTTTAATACATAATACAAGGGCATTTAAACGAAGGAAATATTTTATATTTCCTGGATTTATAAACATTTAAGGTTGCTCATTGGGAACGCCTTGTAAATATTTCTTTTAATAAGTTACTAATAATAATGTTACCCTTTATTTTTTCATAAAACTCTTATATAGATTAAATGATTCCATATTACAAATTCAAAAAAAGATAAAAAATATGTTTATTATATAAGGCATGGAACTAGAAAGACGTTATTATAAGTATTGAAAATTAAAGTACTTCCATAGGTTTTATGCCCTACATACACTTCAAAAATACAATTAAAAAACTATGTTTAATTTCAGGTAAAGCACGTTAGTATATAGCAAACAACTTAGACTTTCGCGTACCAAATAAAGCACTATTTTCGTTTTATTACTAATTTGCAAAACAGCTCATGGTAATCCTATGAATAGAGTATCAGCATGATGAGTCTTCTAAATTCTTCAATTAAGCGAAAAACAGTTTTCTGTGAAACACCATAAATAAATTAAGCTTAAAAATTTTACGTTGTTTTAGGACTATGGTTATATCTGGGGATTTCATTTGGTGAGCCCAACCCCAGGCCGTCTTATCCTAGAGTTAAAATTTTCTAAAATATGTGATAGTAACACACAGTTTTAAAAGCATAAAAGTTTTTAAAAAATCCGTTCTAATTTCAAAATTATCATTATAATAAATTATATCAAATCTGGCACAAAATAAATTATATTTATTTCTACCCCTTTTGGCTTGTCATTAACTTCCTTGACCAATTTTATAATAGCAAACTCAGATCATAAATACAGACAAATCTGGCAAAATATAGCTGAAATTTTCATATGATAAATCCTCGACATATCCTTATTACAACTTAAACATAGAATAAAAAAAATGGTATTTCCTTAAAAATGTTAGTGTAATAAAAGCTTTTTAGCAATGAACAAAATACACTATTTCAACTGAAAAAAATAAAATTGTATTATTTTTCCTAAAATAATAAAGAAAAGAATAATGGCTTTTCTCAGAGATATTATTTCATGGCTTAATTTTAGCGCTAAGCGCTTTAAGCTCTCACGTTCTAAATTTTATATTGATACGCATAAATTGAAATTTATATTGTGCAGAACCTGTAAAAGTGAAGTCAAATCTAAAGTCACAAACGACGGTTAATTTCTTTAGTTACGACGTTGACTACTGAATAGAATTCAAAAAACTATAAGCAATTTAAAGTACAGATTCTTATACGGTAAAGGTCTTTTTGAACGTTATGATCTTATAATATAAAAAAACGTCGGAAAGCAAATAAATGAGATATAAACTAATAATTATTTATCAATACAACCTCGTAATCATGTGTGCAAGTTTTCAAATATTCTAGGTATTGGAAAAGTAAAAGCTTCCGATTAAATAGTTTTTATTAAACCACCCACACAATCAATATTTACATTTCATTTTAAAGAGGTATGCATCCAACAACAGGCTTCGATCTCTGGCGCAAAATACCCAAAGATGCTAAGGTACGTTCTCTGTAGAACGTACCTTAGAAAAAAGAGATAACTTTTTGTTATAAACATATCGCTTATTTCAAAATCTTCCTACAGAGGACAACGAACAGAGCTAATGCAATAGTATTCATAATATCATCCTTATAAAGCACTACTTATAATATATCTTTTTATGCATATTGGAAGTGCTTATAAAAAACGAGAACTTTTATATAAGAACGTTATGATGAGTTAAATGCTATACAGAAGCTAAACTCAAACAGATAAAATGAAAAAAGAAGAGAAAAGGAAAAACGTAATAAGTCTAAACAACGTTTCATGAAAAATCAACGAAATAAAAAATAATAAAATATGTTAATAATAAAGAAAAATATTTTATTTACTATAAATAAACATTTTATATCATTTAAACTTTGTGCAATGACATTCAATTAAACCCGAAAATTTGCATACTATATACATCTCTTAAAAATAAATTCATATTATTAATTACCACTACGCTATAGACCAAATTAATAAATTTAACGTTTCTTATTAAATATGTATTTGTACATACAGTATAGCTCAACGTATTATATTAATATGAATACAATTTAGTCATACCATTATAGTAAATTTTTTCCCATCAGCATTTGGCTTGAACGCGAAATTATGATTTATTTGGCATTTATTTTTCAAACAAAATAGTACTAATGATTACGTAGAATATTAACTGATTATATTTTAAAGGTCATCCTTACGGAAGGATTTCTCCTTATTGGTTATAACGAAAAAATATTTTCATATTAACTAAAACCATACGTAGTAAAACGAAGTTATTTTCTAAGTTGGTTCAAACCTTTATAGAAATAGATCTTATTATATAACTCGTCAGGACGTAAAAAAAATAAGCGATATACATTAAACGTCTTATATATTTAAAAAATTAATACGAGACGTTTATATCGTCATTTTGTACAAATAAGATCATATATTAAAAGAAAACAACATTTAAGGAATCATATTTCCGTGATATATATTTCCTAAAAGAAAGTCCTTTATAAAAGAATATAGGGTTTTCTTTAAATAAATTATAAATTATGGGATGAAGAACTTGTTTTATTAAGTTTAAACAAGATTTAAAACGCAAGAAACCCATAGAATGTGAATTCTAAAATGATGCATAACATATGTATCGTCCCTTATCAACAAGATCCTTTTCTTTGGACGCATATATTTAACACATCGTGAAGAAATACTTTTATTACATAAATAAAACTTCGATAATATCTTACATGCTCCTGAAAAGTTATATTTAAAGCATCTGTGGCTTAGTAGATTTTGCAGGTCTAAACGTTCTACATATATGCTCGTGTAGGTGTGCAAAAGCTGCTAGTTCTTTATAGCAGAGCGAGAACTTACTTCATTGATATTATTTTCCCCTCTGGCATGGTCGGATCTTCAATCGACTTGTTAAAGCTTATGTGAAAATCATATTTATGTGCGATATATAATATATTGAAAAGAAGATCACATGGAATACTCGAAAGAAAAAAATGAGAAGATTATAATTGATAGAAAACAAAGAATATCAATAATCTTGAAGATGTTGAACCTTAGTTCCTGCGTTCTTTCAGATACTTCACGTTTTCTCTATTCTGGTTTTATTTAAGCCGTAAAAGACGTTTAAAACAAAGTTAATTGTTACTGTTTTGATAGAAATTTAGTGAGTAATGATTACGAACTCACTTTGTACAATGGATTTAAATCTTTCCGAAATTAACTCTGGTTAATACAATATGATATAAACAATTAAGTAAGAATCATTAACGTAGTTGGTCGTTTAAAAAAGGCTATCTTTTTAGATATAACGAAGTTCTCTATCTAAACATCGTTTTATGAAATTTCGTAATTAACGTTACAAATGCTTAATAACAATATCACTTTTTAAGTTTGGAACATATGCACGTTCTTAAATAAGTTATTGTTCTTTAACTTACTGTTTAAGTTAACAAGTTTTCATTTAAATATCTCTCTTTATGCTTATCATTATAAGAAACGTAAACGTTACGTGTTTATTATTGGGTTTCCGCCTTATCTTCAAAAAGCGTAAATTATACGTCTATTAAAAAGCACTTCGATATTCAAAAGTGTTATCGACGTAGAAAACGCTTTAAAAAAAAGGAGTTTTTTCTTTATAAACGATCTCATTGTAGAAAATCAGCTACAGAAATGTACTGGTGGTAATTACATCATAATAATGACATAGAAAAGAAACTCCTTTATAATATAATATAGTTAACTCTTTATTAATGTTTTTATAATTGCTATCATAATTATCTATAAATTGTTATGTAAACAATATTAAAATGCTTTGAATTGATATGAAACTTTTTATATAAGACGTTAAGAGATAAAAAGCATACATAAGTCCAGACCATAAATATATATTTATTTCAATTTAGTGAAGGTTTATTTTTTATATCTCAAATTATGCAACTCATTATATAATCTCATATGTATTAACAAGACTATGTCATATATTGTAATGAATACAACTAATTTGGAGATGCTTTTTAAGTAAAGATTTCAAAAGGTATTATAATACTCTTAATGTATTATACATATAATAGCTAGCTACGCAAAAGAACTCATTACTTTAGATTTGTTAAACAAAGTCACCGTTATATTTTACCTTTATTCAATGTTGCGTGAAGGATATCGTAACTTATATACAATTTTTCGTTTTGAGGCTTACGTTTACAATCATTTATACTGTAACCTCTGCAATGTGATCAATGGTTAAAGAGGGGGCTTCATTATCATATATACGGTTGTTTTAATATCAATGTTTAATATTTGCACTCCTATGGAGATTTTAATAAGCCAGTACTTCTAATGCAGGTCGTTCTAAACTTAGTATATTACCTAAAAAATTAGGGATTGTTCACATACTTAAGATTTTCTAGATTATTGTAATTATTAAAATATCATTAGCAAAAAGCGCATTTTCCAATGAATATTTATCAAACACATGGAGATGGCTTTTCTAGGTAGACACTGATTTATCAATTTTTTGTATTTCTTTGTCCAAAACTTGGTGTCTAGTTTATCAAGTTATATGATTACAGTATTCACACCATGGTCAATCAGTAATGCTTTTCAGATAATATCAATGTAGGGCCTGCTTTTTCAGCAAACTCATTATTGTCAATTTATTGCCATATTGCTTGCATCTCATCTGGAACATATTTTAATAATTCTTTATTTATCAGAAAGTCGCATTTATTCTTTCGAAGACGAGTTTATATTTATAACCCTGGAATATATTGTGGTATCTCACGATCTACTATATAGTACTTTTACGTAGTAATAATATTGGTGTAATATCTTGTGGGGACTCTATGTGATTGTAAGCCACTATTTGCTGTTGTCTACTTCTGCTCGTATACAATTTTGTTTAGTCGATGTATTTCGGAAAGGATGGTCTCTGTCGTTTGGTTTAAAAGATCTATTTTTTGTTCTAATTGTAGCACTCTTGTTATAGAATCAACTTCTTGCTTCAGTAATGCTAATCTACTATCGTAAAAGACAGAAAGTAGCATTAAGTGGTGATGATTAGCTCCTGTAAGTTTTCTTCAAACATACTAATATATTTATTAATTGTAATATAATAAATTAATTATCCAGATATTCTATCATATTCATACTACATTGAAATAATATTTTTCTCAACTTTGTTAGATTATATGTTATAATATACCAGCAACTTTAAGCATTAATGCCATGATAGGGAATATTGGCACCTATATTTTATATAGGCATTTAATATACTAATAATACAAAATACGTAGGATATATGTAAAAAATATACTATAATTGAAAATATACTTATAATTAAGCAGGTATAAAAGGTATACTCTTAAAGAAGCATTTTTCAAATAAAGGAAAAATATAACATTTTAACTAACGAAGATAATAAAAACTACTCAAAAGTGAAAGATTAATAAAACAGCACTAATAAATATGCTGAAAATATAAAGCTGACAATAAATAAATAATTTAGAAAAAAACCCAAGTAAAGTGGTACTCCGGCAAAACTTAGGCCATTAACGCATAGAATATTGCTAAAACGGATTAACCTTTTTCACTATATCAAATCTCGTAGTTAATAAATGCTAATGAATTATCTATCGAATTAAAAAGAAATTGGTAAGAAGCTATAGTAATTAAATACTATAACTGAATAAATAAAAATAAAAGCATAAAAAGAATAAGTTGACTATAAGTTAATGTGCTAAAAAGAATGCAGCGTTAGCTATGCACTATATGCTAAGAAAGTCTTTAATTAGTTGCTTTAAAGCAAATATAGTGCCTATAAATAAGATAATAAAATGGGCAGTATATTATATATATATACTCATATTAGTAATTTATATAATAAATAAAATAATGGATTTTAGGCAATAAATAAATAAGTAAGTAACATTGAAGAAGAGTAAGTATAACTAATGGTAACCAAAAATGAAATGAGCAATCCCTAATTTAAAAAATAAACTATAAGAATTAATATTATACTATATGAAATATATACTATTTTCCATAGAAAATAGGAAATTACACTATACTATCAAAGGCGACTGAACCCGTATATAAATATAATTTGAGGTGCCAAACAGATATAAAGAACTGCTATTGATCCAAATAAAAATATTTTAAACCAGCTTCGTTTGTAGATATGATCTATTAGTACATATGCTGCTAATGTATAAAAACAAAATATTGTAATTCATTGCTAAAAACCATATGATTCATAAATCAGTTGATCGTAGCAATAAAATCATTCCAAACACTAATAAAGCTATAATTATAGGGTATTCAATGTTGTTTTAAGACGATTACATGTAATTAAGCATATAAATTAATAAGAAATTAATGAAAAAAAATATAATAATTTAAGAACTTTATATAATATAATCTTGATTATACTGAAAAACATTACTGATCATTAAAAAAAGTAAGCCTTCATTATAAAATTATAAGATAAGATATATAAATAACAAAACTATAAAATACAGCTATGTATATGTTTTACTAAAACAAAATTAATACCACCCTTTATGTAAGATAACTACCTATAAAATCATAAATATAATTGCTATGCCTAAGAATAATAAATCAGAAATGTTAACACTTTTATTATATCAGCTGTATTTATAAACTTAAAAACATAAATTTGCATACATAATGTTAACTTTTTTAAAATCCATTTTAAAAGAATTTAACAATCATAATTATTATCCTAATAAAAGCCTCTAATAATTTAATCAATAATATTGATAATAAAATACTGAAGTATATACATACTATTGTGAATTGTTCTGATAACACATAAAATTCTTCTCCAATAATACACATTCAATTAATCATCAAATAAAGAGAATGTTTATCATACCATGCAAATCAAAAGCTTCTTCCCATTCTTCCAAATCATCATAAAAATATTCGATACATCAAATAGGAAAGGGAATATTCTTTTCTTTTATATTTCAAGTTTTATAACAAAAATGATAAAGCCCTTTATATAATCATCTTGGTTAATATCTTTTTTATATTGATAAATATTGTTGAAGACAACTTTTATATGAGATATGTTATTACCTTTATTCGTTTTCGTCGACAATTATAGATATTATATTATTCAAAATATTCTTATATTAGTAATTAAATCGATAGAAAATAATCATGTTCAGTATCTTTTTTATTAAGCAATATTTGTTGTAATCAAGAGATATCAGAAATACAGCACGAAATTTCTCATAGCAGTATCACTGAAATCAAAAATTATTTCATAAGCGAAAACACTGTAGGATCTAAAACTTCGTTAATGAAATAGACCTTGTACAACAACTTTTACCCTAACTGAAATTCTTCCTCATATTCACACTAATTTCATTAAATTATCACATGCTTCTAATGATCTGCATTTTTCATAGTAAGAGCATATTAAAAGAGATTCTAATTCTTCTGCATTAGCTGTAGAATACATTTATTGTTACAGGATATTCTATAGTAACTATCGAGGAAATCTGATAGTTGAGTTTTTCCCTATTATAGCTTCAGTCCATAGCGTTTTTTCATATAATAAAAGCTTATTATTATTCGTCTTAAAAATCTTAGATGTGATTGTTAAATTAAAGCCTTTTTATTAAAATATTTACTGAAATTATAGTGATGGTATGTCTTCAAATTATATATATATTTCAATAACTTGCTAGATGTTTTATAAACGTTTAATTAATATCACAAAAAGAGACAAGTGTTTATTATATGTTCTAAAGAACAATATTTTTATTTATCTTTCATATTAAAAACGACAATATAATTGACAAAGAAGAAACATGTTATAAAAATGCTGTTTTACTTGTATCATCTATGATGGATTGCATATTATTATAACATCAGTATCATCATGATTATAGTTTAAAAAATGACCTTTGCAATTATACTCTTGAATAAGAAGTGTCTGGTTTATATTACTAGCTGATCTAAAAAGGTAATATGATCAAGGAACATATTAGATAATACATTTACAGTTTTTATAAAAGCAACTGATGTAATCATAACTCATATTTATCTATTTGCGATGTAGTTGTATTATAAAGACATCCACGAAATCTTCAAATTAATTCATTAATATCATAACATATGTTGTCTATTATTAATTTTCTGGTATATAGTTTATCCTACTGGTATAGAGATGGTATTATAATAGATAGTGTAGCCAAGTGTGATAATTGAAAATTTTGTATATTTTAACCTTATTATACCTTTAATAAAAATTAAGCATTTCAAACAATTCAGGCAAACGTCAAAAAGTTAACACATGTTTTAGTGAAAAATAAAGTTATAACGATACAACGTTGAAAAGCAGTAAAATGAAAGTGTATTTATCTATAGATAAAATTTAGGTTAATTATATATATTATGACATTTGACTTTAAAAATGATGGCCATGAGCCTTTATCTAATACTCCTCAAATACCGTCAGCTTTTTGTAGAAACTAGTAGACATCAAGTACTTAAATAAGACCGTAATATGTTTTTAATGAAGTTAATGAGCAAGTATCCAAAAACTAATCGAGAGATCTTTCTTATATATAAAGCAATATTTAGAGAATTATATGTTAAGGATATACTAACACCTAATGAAAAGAAGTTAGATTGAGTATATAATATCTTATTTAAAAATTGAATATAATAACAATAAAATCAACTTTATTTAATTAACATGGTACATAAAATAAATCAATTATGCATTATGAAGATTTTAATATAGCAAACATAAACTTTGGCAGTTTATACGATGAAGTATGAAAGTTACATTTTAAAATAGCATTGTAGAGTTTCATTAACATTTATTAACTTATAATTCCTTTCCATTTAATTATTAATTACTCTAGCTTTTTTACAATAAGATAAAAAGGTAATTATTATGTTATGTAGCAATATTACAACCACAAATATGTATTGAGTTCCTTCATAGCTGACAATTCACTTATAGTTTAAATCTCGAATATATTATTCTTTTAGAGCACCTTGGTAAAATAAAGGTTTCAAAATAGCACAAGCTAACGCTACAAACTTAATTATAAAGAACAAAAGTGATAAAATCAAAATGCAATTACAATAATCATCACCTATTTGATACTATAGTAAGTATATACACGTTATCAAATAAATCACCTGTCAATAGAAGAGATCATAATAATTATGACAAATCAAACATTAATAATATTTAAGGAAAATTTAGGTATAAATCTTTTTCAATAATGATTAATCCAAAAATAAAAGAATGGCGATAAGAAATACTTATTATACGATGGGAATATTTTTAGCTGGTACCCTAACATAATTTATAATAATACATTATGGGCATGATAATGATTGAGATAGTATACACACACACACCCTTAACAGTATATAATTCTACATACAGCTGTTGGACATCATGCAAAATTACGTGATTATAAAAGTTAGAATGTATAAAATTTATTAGATGATCTCGATAATGCAAATAATTAATATCACAAGCTTCTTATCAGTAATATATATATTTATATTTAATATTATAGTAATATGTTTTAAGATAAATATATAATTTGTTATAAAATATTAACAGATGTCTTAGTTATATTCAGTATATATTATCGCTTGTGTGATCAACATAAACGCTATAATATATAATACGTGAAGCCCCATAAAAATATTGCGACAGTTCCCAAAGTAATATAATAAAAAGGAAAGAACGGTAATAATTAAAGTGGTCTCACATTTACAATACTTTTAAAAGTAATTCAATGAAACTATAATGCCAGTGGGACCCAGATACTCTAAAATACCTTATCAATTAATTTATAGGTATATCAAGGGAAAAGTTGCAGAGGGTAGAAAATATAGAAACTATTAAAAGCGTCTCAAAGAATTTTTTGCAAGAAAATAGGGTAATAAGAGTAACGTCTATACAACATTTGATTATAAGAGTATTTAAAAGATAAATAATAATTACTAATATTAAACCAATAATGAGAATATAGTGGGCAACCCTTGAATAAATCATTAAAGAATCCTGATCTGTTGTAATATCACTAAAAGTGATGTATTAAAATTATATAAGATGTTTGTATTGTCATAAATCTTTTAAATAAAATCCAGAAAAATGGAAAGTATAGTTAAAATAATTAAAGTATATATAGAAAATAAGAACTTTCAGAATGGTTTTTAGTGTTTTAATAGATATGCTTGATCACCGAAAAGACAAAAAAGATTAACCTGAAAGAATAAAATAACTAATGGCAGTTGATAATTAGAAACAAAATAAATAACATAAGAGACGAGCCAAAAATATTATATGTAGCTTCTAAAAGGAAATCTTTCTATAAAAACCACTTAAAAAAGAAATCCTATCAAAGATAAAGATGCAAGAGCATTGCTATATAAGTTATAGGTAAACTTTAAATAAGCACCCATCCGTCTTATATCTTGATGTCCTGTAGCGTGTATCACAGAACCTGCACATAAAATAATAATGCTTTAAAGAAAGCATATTGACTAAATGAAATAAAGCAAAGTATAATTACCAATACCATAGCAAACATCATAAACCTAATTGGCTACAAGTTGAAAAAGCATAATACGTTTTATGTCATATTGTAATAACCTGTTAAAGAAGAAATATTAGCAGTATCAAACCTATACAAGCTACAATAACGAAACATAAGGTGCATGAGAAAATATTACAGAGATCGTAATATTATAAAACCCCTGCAGTGACCATGTGGCAGAATGTAATAATGCTGAAACTGGTGTAGGACCTTCATTGCATCAGGTAACCAAGGATGTAAAAATATTGTGCAGATTTGGCACTGCAGCAAAAATAAAAATATGGCTACTATTCAACAGTGGTAATGAAAAAGAAAAAAGTTAAAAGCAGTGTGGTTATATTGTGAACTAATAATTCAATATCCTCTAAGTCAAAGAGTTAAAAAATAATAAATAATTCCTAAGGCACTTATGAAAGCTGCATCACCTCTCGATTAAAAATAATAGCTTTTATTGCAGATTGATTGCTTGATTTCTAGTATCCAAAAATTAATCAAGAATATGAAGCTAATCCACAGCTTCCCAACCTAGAAACATAATAAGTAATTACCTGCAAATACTAAACAGACATTGAAAATGAAAAAAAACTTAATAAGCGAAAAATTTAACTAATTAGGATCCTCATGTAAATATCATAAGAATATATAAGATTAACAGTGTAATGAAAGAATAAGTGTACCAAAGTAATAGATAATGGATCATTATAAACTTATACTGATTTCCAAACTACCTACGGATACCCAAGGACTGATAACGAAACTTATAGCTGTCCATAAAAAACACTTGTATAAAATAATATAAACAATTATAAGTGATAACTTGACATAAGGATAGCAAAACTTAAACAATTTGCTTGCCGAGATGCCGTCCAAATAAAAATAGTATTATAAAAGCAATTAAGGAAACATTAATACATTCGTTTATATTGTTTATAAAATCGTTAAAAACCTTTATAATATTATTGAAACTGTGATTCAATAAGGATATATGTTAAACCCTCAAATAATATCACACCTTATGCAATACAAGAATAGTTAAGTATCATGGTTTAGGTTCAAAATTACAATCTTTTTACTTATTTTTACTTAATAATGAAAAGAGCTTAATTATATTGTCTAGAGCTGTTTCTGCTATTACTTTACTTGGCAATTTATTAACTGTTAATATTCAACCTATAGTAAAATTTTTATGTTTTTCCTGTTTTTTTGCTAGGTATTGATTTATAATTTCTAGAAAATCTTATGTCAACTTTCATACTACTCATTTTTTAATTATTAATGGATGCAAACTTACGTGAAGTGTCTAAATTCTCAGTAGTGTTTTATTAGAACTCTGATTAATAATTTAATTGCGTAAACTAATAGACTTTACATGGATTCTTAATTTAATATGTCATAATGGCTTTATATCATCAAAGTTATTATTAATATTAAAGAATGGGTTTGTAGAGTAATTTTACCTAGATAAGATTTTATACCTTAGAAATGAATGTTGTTATTGTGTTTATATGTTAAAAATAAAACATCAAATTCAGTATTATATCAATTCCATTGTTTTATCTGATCTTCAATAATTAAACATACCACACGAGTAGCATCTATTTCTGTTAAAGGTGCGTAGAATTATGAAACATAAAAAGAACTTTGGTTGTTAGCAATAGCTGAATCACATAGTGGTAATCAGGTTTCTTCTTGTTATAATTGCTAAATCTTCAATAATTTGTGGTATCAATAAATGATATATATTTTAACATTAATGAAAATAGTTGCATTTTTATGTAACCTTTTATATTAGCTATTATCTACAAAATGTGCCATCTAGTAGATTAACGATTATTTTGAGACATTTCTTAATATTGCTATTTAATATTTGGAATATTTTAAAGAAGACCATTTTCTTTATTAAGTTAAATAATTGTTGGTGGTTGAGAAGGGTTTTAGCTGTACTAATAATAAGCTTTCTAATAGTTACCCATTATTAGACAGCTTAGACATATTGGCTTTTCTTTACTGCTGTTTTCTGATCGAGCAAACAGAGATTATTAAATTAATAGCATTCGTTTAAGAGAAAGCATCTCTAATAATGTAAAATCCATATTGATTGTCTGGTTTGTAGTTATACCTTGTATTTCAATATTTGTTGTAGATGATCGTGTGGACTTCAACCTATGAGTTTAAATCTTTGTCTCATTCTTCTTATATCATTATATTTATTAGCTATTGTATCTTTCTTCAATACATATCCTAATTCGTGTTCCTAATTTCATTTAAATTAATATATATCTTAATATTCTATAATCATTTTGAATCTAATTAATTATTAATGTTTTTGTAAAAAGACGGTTCAAAGCTTTTTAGCACAAATATCAAAGGATTTCATTGAAGCCAAAATCTCCTTTTCAGCAAAGCTTAATAGTCATAAAATGGATAAAAGAATCACGTCGTTCTTCTTTTCATGAGTAAACTTAATAATTTAGTTTCATACAAAGCACAATATGAGTTAAATCTTTTTTAAAATCCTTATAAAAGGTGTAATAAAATTAAAAGCGCCGCTAAAATAATTAACACTTGTTTATATAACTGCATTGCATATTAGGACCTTGCTTAGAATTTCAGTTAATAAACACCTTTATTTAAATGCCTCTAGTTACATCATCATATCATTATCAAATTGTGCAAAACAGAATATTCACGATATTAGCTAATTGATAACGTAAATTTCCTGTACTAAACGTAAAGCTAAGGTTGTGCTTTAGACCCACTCGAGAAACTGAGCTACCTACATTAACTGCAGGACGATTCCTTTAAAAAAGAGTCTTTTTCCATAAATATCTGACCATCGTAATTGAAATAATATTTGTTGAATATATCCTGATAAATCACCGCTTGAGTTTCAACAATAGGTAATGCGTTAAGGAACCTCCACCAAAATCACTTTTAATTTACATGCTCTTTCAAGTAATCGGAATGAGCATAAAAACATCACCTGGGAAGCTTCACGTCCTGGTGGACGTCGCAATATAATGACAATTGTCATAGGCTGCCGCATGTTTTGATAAGTCTCATATATTATTAGGCATGTTCACCTTGTCACGATAATACTCAGCAATGCACAACCTGTGTATGTGCTATAAATTGAAGAGACGCGCTTTGAGCGGCGTTGCAGCAACATTGTAGTAAAGTGAGAGCCTTTTCATTTTGTAAAAGGTCTGAATATTTAAATAGAACTTTTTTTTTGTCCATACCAACGTATACACAATAATATCAATATCATCTTCATTGTATATCTTTGATTCAAAATAGTATCATAGCAATAGTAGTTTTACCTGTTTACGATCACCCACGGTAAGTTCACGTTGTCCACGACCATAGGTAACATAGAATCTACATCTTATAACCTGTCAACATTGTTCAGTAACAGACTCACGTGTATAACACCAGGAGCTTTACGTTCACATTTAAATATTCAGTGAACTCATATTATCAGCGCCATCAATATATTACCAATACCATCACAACACGGCCTAATAAATCATATCCAACAGGGTTTTAACTAAGTATTTAAAGATCGACAGAGTCATCTTGTTGAATAGAGTATCGTCACCAAATATTATACAGCCACTTGTTCTGCTTCTAAATTTAAAGCCATACCGTCAAGCCCTTTGAACAAACTCTACCATCTCTCCTACTTGGACATGATCAAACCTGTAACAAAAGCTACCCCATCTTTCACGGAAATAATTTGACCATTGAAGGATCATCATTTTCTTCAGTCTCTTCTTCTAACTCAGGGAAATTTTCATCATTTTCTTGATCAGTAGGTTTAATAAAAGATTGTTGTGATCTATATGTCATAATAAGTTTATTTATATTTGTTGTATAATTGTAGAAGTATTTAAAACATTAACATAAAACACTGGAATGGATATCTTTAGGCGCACGTTTCCACGTTTAAGTTGTTTTTAAGATGTATAGAAATATTTTTATAGGTAATTTTAAAGTTGAGAATACATTATATAGGATTAAATATTTCTTGCTTAGTTGTACATATGACTCCCCCTCATCTTTATACTCTTCACTTCAGGGAATCAAAACTTAATTGTTGTTAAAGTTAATATACAGTTATTTAATAAATAATTATAATCTAAACATCCAACAATTTTCCTTGCAGTTTTATTGTTTTATTTACTATAGGTTAAAGGATTAACGACTAATGTTAGAAGAGTTGCGTTCCTGTAGAAGGGGTAAGGTTTGTGCATTTACAAAAGTAGAAAAACTATACGCCTTTTGTTTTAGTAACTCATCTTGTCGTTGTAAATTTGAAGATGTAACTTTTATTTCATCTTTTATAGTATTTCGGATATCTTCAAAAGTATTTAATAAATTTACTTTAGATATAAAAATAAGAGTTAATGTTAAAAATGTAGTATATATAATAATTTCTTGATTGAGTACAATGAATTCTTTAAAGAATAATATGGCGAATAAAGGTATAAAATATTGCATAGATAAAACATGAAAGCTTTCGAATTACGTTCATAGGAGAACTACCCGACCCTATTTTATGTGTAAGATAAATGTTTGTAGCTAAAAATCCAACAATATATAAGTAAGACATTTTTATAGTTTTCCAGATTCTATCACTTGGTAAATCTGACTTTTTTGTTTTTCTGACAAATCATTAAAATCAGGGCTTACCAATTTATCAAAGGCAGCCCTACGATTTTCCTCAACACGATCCGCGTCGCGTTGAATTGCTTCTGCTTGACGATCAGCTTCTCGTTGTTCAGCTTCTGCAGCTAAAGCTTCTTTCTGACGTTGAGCTTCCGCTTGACGATCAGCTTCTTGTTGTTCAGCTTCTGCAACACGGTCAGCTTCTCGTTGTTCAGCTTCTGCAACACGGTCAGCTTCTCGTTGTTCAGCTTCTGCAACACGGTCAGCATCAGAAATTTCTTTCAAAGTCTGAGTATCATATACATCCAAAGCTTTCCAAACCAAAGCTCCCGTAACAGCAGTAGCAACAGCTTGTACTTGAGGATTCGTAACAGCCTCCGTAATAACCTGAGAAGCTCTAGACCACATCCCACGATTATTAGGATCTCTAGCCTTAGGGAAATTTTTATGAAATATCGAAGGATTTTTTTTATAAAACCGTGCCATCGCTAGCACAGCAAAATCCAATCGAATAAATAATAAACAGAATAAGATCATGTATCCGGCAAGATGTAATCGTGAAAAGATAAGCGAAACGATAATAGCAAACGTATTTAAATTAATAAAACGTTCGATAAAACTACCGACTTGTTCACTGCCATATCTAAAATAAAGTAGTGAAACATGATATTTTAAAACTAATTGCCTTAAAATATAATAGTTTAATAAAAATATTGTTATTTTGTCATAAACTGCTTGACGAAAAGATGCCAATTTATTCAATAACAACAATAATTTATTTTTAGATGTGATGACCATGACTTGTGTGGTGATATAACATCTTCTTCTTCTAGATAATAAATTCTTGAATTTACTCATCGTTAACGCAGATTTAAAATAATATTTGTTAATGTTATTAAAAATCATTTAGAAAAAATGTAGGGTTATTCAGAATTATACACGATATTCTTATGTATGCATTAAAACGAGATGACGTAAAAGGTTGGGTGCACCTTACCAATATTTAACATTGGCTTCCTAACCTAGAAAGTAAAGTTATTAAAGCTTTCGGATTTATCTCATATAAGAGATAGGCTACCTCATCAGTATATCTTGCCCAAAGAATATAGAGCACTCTCCTTGCGGATAAACTCGGACACCAGACACCAGAACTATTTATTACATACCAACAACTTGCATGTAACTTTTGAAAATGACAGGATGATCTAATGGAATATCTCGTAATGTTGCTGCATTATATGTTGTGACTGCAGCTCTAAAATGAATAAGACACATCTTTTCAATTTCTTGTTCATCCAAATCCCCTAAAGGATGTTGTTCTGCAATAACAGTATTTGTAATTTCCGTAAGGAATTTGTTAATAAGAGACTGATCATTTTTTAACTCATCAGTGCTTTTTGCTAACAATTCCTCAGGAAACATGTCACCCATAAATGACATAGAACGTTTGACCACCTCTTCAGGAGTTTCTGCATGTTGAATGTACATTCGATATGTATTGAAAATAACTTCCGGCGAGTAGGATTCAGAAGAAGTGTCACTAGCAGCGTCACTACCTGAATTAGGAGAATCTGATTTTGACGTACTAGAAGAACCTGTAGGGTGATCATCACTCCAGGAATTACCATCTGCTTCTGGAAAAAATTGGTGATGTAAATATGGATATTCTTCGGGATTACTGTGGACTTCTTTCACAATCTCCCCAACTGCAAGACTCAACCAGGGCGTCCCTTCGCAAAAAACATGATTATGGGTTAATAATAAATTAATTACTAATGTAATTACCAGGAGTAAATACATATTAATATAATTAGGTGAACGAAACTGCAATAAAAATATAATGACACGATCGTAACATAGTAAGCTGAGTTTATGGATATAAGTTAATAAGCGGGTTAAAACAGGATTTAAATATTGCATGCGTCGTAAATGGGTTCTTTAGGTTCAGGTCCTTTTTTAAACATAGATGATCGCCATGCACGATGATCTTGTACCCAAGTATTATACCTGATCTTCCAAGCTTCAAATTCGCATGTTTTTTTATAATTATCAGCAGCAGCATCACGATCAGCTTGAGCACGTTTATTTGCAGCATCACGATCGGCTTTAGTACGAATATCAGTAGCAGTTCGATCAGCTTGAGCACGTTGATCCATGGCACGGCGATTTAAACGTTCATTATATAACCAAGTACCTCCAGTAAAAGCAGCACCAACAAGAGCAGCCCGACCGGTAGCTGTCATAGGAGTTTTTCCTATAAATAGTGACCCTATTGCTTTTACTGAAACTTTACGTTTAATCAGGTTTGTACTATTGGATAAAGTAGTTAATGAGGTTAGACATAAAATAGGATCCGGATCAGTTAATAAATGAGATGAAATTCTAGAAGCTAAGTCATCATAAACCAAAAGCTGTATACCAATATAAACTTGAAAATAGACGGCTGTAAATTGATTAAGAGTAGGAAAAAAATGTGATAAAGGAGCAATCGATGAACTAATGAAAGTAATTAATATCAAACTAATATAAAAAGAACGGGGGGTCAAGAAAAAGGAACGTATAAATAATACCCAAATAAATGCAAGTTTCAAAAATTTACGAAATAAAATATTAAGTAAACTACGTTGAGGAAGACACATTGGTAATTTATCTTTAATAGTACAATAATTAAATTTACTGAAAACATAAGGTTTATTTGTAGGAAGAGAATTGTGTTGTCTAATTGGTGAAATAAATACTTGTTTTTGTGTTACAGCTCCTATGGAGTATTTTACAAAATGATAACGACTCATTAAATAACGTTTACATATTTGATTAATCTTTAATGTTCTCTTTGTACTGGATGCCTTAAGCAATGGTGTTTTAATAAGATTGAAATTTGTAGTCTCAAATAACATTATAAAATGCTCAAGCTTTCGGATTACGTTCATAGAAGAACCGGGCTACCTCGTCAGTATATCTTGCCCAAGGAATATAGAGCGCTCTCCTTGCGGATAAACTCGGACACCAGACACCAGAACTATTTATGATTATGACAAAAATCAATAAATCTGATAAGTGATTATGAATCATTGGTAGGAAAATGAGATTGGTAATATTTTACAAAGGTTTCATTATACATTTCTACAAGTAATCGAGAACATCTTGGGTCATTGTAATCCACACCTAATAATTGAGTTGAATTATAAACAGTAGCTGCTGTCTTAAAATGAATACCATTTATAACCTCCCCAGGAGTTTCTGGTGGTATAGTTATAAATAAGTTCTCTAACATTATATTTAGAGGACTCCTTTCATCTTTTAATTGTTCTTCAGAGCCAGACCAAATATTAGAGGGAACATTTGCTTTTACATAAGCAAGCGTTGCTTGTATCGTTTCATTTTCGGTTTTACATGATGATACAGTAATATTAAACTCTTTAAAACAAGTAATAAGATCAAAAGGTTGAGCAGATATAAAACTAGAAGGGTCAGCTTCTTTGTTAGAAGAAGAATCACTAGCACTAGCAGCGTCGCTATCAGAAGCAGCGTCGCTATCAGAAGCAGCGTCGCTATCAGAAGCAGCGTCGCTA
>Ga0190275_10000225_pt1 | contig 58681 bp, 63 predicted proteins | sample Popmic550T_FD_133745 | JGI IMG/M metagenome (GOLD analysis project Ga0190275, IMG submission 133745) | Populus adjacent soil microbial communities from riparian zone of Yellowstone River, Montana, USA - 550 T | ecosystem: Environmental > Terrestrial > Soil > Riparian zone > Trees stand | place...
CCGGCCTCGAATATCTCGACAAGGTGATCGACATCGATCAGTCGCCGATCGGCCGCACGCCGCGCTCCAACCCGGCGACCTATACCGGCGCCTTCACCCAGATCCGCGACTGGTATGCGGGCCTGCCCGAAAGCGCCGCGCGCGGCTACAAGCCCGGGCGCTTCAGCTTCAACGTCAAGGGCGGCCGCTGCGAGGCGTGCAAGGGCGACGGCCTCATAAAGATCGAGATGCACTTCCTCCCCGACGTCTACGTCACCTGCGACGTCTGCCACGGGGGACGCTACAACCGCGAGACGCTCGAAGTGAAGTTCAAGGGCCACAGCATCGCCGACGTGCTCGACATGACGGTCGAAGCCGCGGCCGAATTGTTCAAGGCCGTCCCCCCGATCCGCGACAAGATGCGGATGCTGGAGGAAGTGGGCCTTGGCTATATCAAGGTCGGCCAGCAGGCGACCACGCTCAGCGGCGGCGAGGCGCAACGGGTGAAGCTGGCGAAGGAGCTGTCGAGGCGGGCGACGGGGCAGACGCTGTACATATTGGACGAGCCCACCACGGGGCTGCATTTCGAGGACGTGAGGAAGCTGCTCGAAGTGTTGCAGGCGCTGGTCGATCAGGGGAATACGGTCGTCGTGATCGAGCATAACCTCGAGGTGATCAAGACGGCGGATTGGGTTTTGGACCTCGGGCCGGAGGGGGGCGACAAGGGCGGCGAGATTGTGGCCGAAGGGACGCCAGAGCAGGTGGCGGAGGAACCACGCTCGTACACTGGAGCCTACTTGAAAGCGCTTCTCGCAAAGTCAGAACGGGCGGAGATCACGCCGGAACGGCCGAAGAAGAAGCGGGGCTCCGTCTCGATGCGCGAGCGAGAGGCCGCTGAATGAAGTTCGATTAGCCGTCAGAGCCTGCCGAGCGCAAGTAGCCAAGCAGTCGCAGTAAGTAGGAGGCAGCTCACGCCACGGACAAATATGAATTGACTCCTGACAGCGGGCGATGTGTCATCGGCAGTCCACCGATCATGAGGAGGATTCTAGTGCTTCAGGACTCGCTGACCGAGAGAGCTCTTCACGCGCATTTGGTAGGCTGCGTCTTATCCCGCGACGCATCAATTCCCCGCCGTTTGGCCGACGCTTACGTGCGGCCTCTTATTCCGGAAGCGCGGCAATGGCTTACGAGAATGACCCTAGAGGGTCTTGGATGCCGGCCAACCTACAGAGACGAAAAGGTAAATGGCGCAATGCTCTGCGATCATACAGTCGACGGATGCGATTGTGGAGTTCACGTCCAGCATTAATCGCCCGTAACGCGCCTGTCACCGCCGACCCTAGAGCCGACCCTTCAGATGCCCCTCCCCATCGATCGTGCAGATCATGGCGTCAGAGAGGCCGTTAGTGCGTAGCCCGATGCGGGGCCGCTCGGCGAGGTCGCTGATTTCGATGGCCGCCTCCTCATCGACATCGAGTGCCAAGCGAATCCCCTCGGCTGCGTCATAAAGCATGATCCGGGGAACGTCGTCAGTAACGCTGGCGCTGAGCCGCATGACCTCCGCTTCATCGATAAGCACCAGCGTCGGTCCGCTATTTGCGCCGAGCATCAGCTTGAGCCGGATTCGATCGCTCGCATCAGTGAGACTGATCTCCGGAGCGCCGGCACCGCCGCCAAGGAACATCCCGGACTGCCCATCGCTGCCCCACAGTTTGATCGCCGGTTCGCCTTCAACAAGGCGCATCGCCAGACGTAGCCGGCCGTCGCCGTCCACAATGTGGATTCCCGTTGAGAGAGTCAGCAGGTCGAAACGGCCGGTCTCAAGGACCGCCAGCCTCGCTTCGAGTTCGGCGAGGCGCGTCTCAACTCGTTCAAGGGAACTAGGGTCGCTCAAGGTTCTTGCATCGGATTTGCAGGAGGCCGAACAAGCTACTCCTTAACCTCCCAGCCGCATTTCCGGCAGCGGAGGGTAACCCATCCTCTCTCCTCTTTCACAACCACCATTTGCCCGCCGCAACCTCTTTGCCGGCACATCATATCCCGGAATGCCATTTTTCCCACCCTTGCTGGCTAAATTTCAATAACCTCTTCTCCGCCAAATTTTCGCATTTGCTCAAGCAGAGCCTTAAGGTTGTTTGCGCCTTGCTTGATCGCGCCCTCAGCGCCCGTGACCTCATCAAAGTCCCTGAGTTCCAATGCTCCACCGTTCAGAAGGTCCATCACCGGTATGTTTCTTGTCAGAGGCGAGCCATCGGACGCACGCCCCCAAACGAACTTATGCACGACGAAATCGCCGACTTTGTAATGGTCTATGAGACCTCGCTCTTCGTCTGATATTTCGAGCTTGTATTGCAGAGAGAAATTTACTCCTTTGTGGCCTCCGAAGAAACCCTTCTGATCTCTCTGCGAGCGAAATAAGCGCAGCTTCATTGTTACCCCCTACTTCATCGCGTCCATTGCCGCTATCAACCCCCTCCGCGCCACACCGGCTACATCTCGCGTTCGTTCGCCCCGGTAAAATCGGCCGCGCTGTGCCTCCGGACGAAAATCACGGCAACAGGGTTGAAGAGCTTGAAGTCCGCGAGATCGAGAAGCTGCGGGACCTGACGATTGAGGATGTAGATCAACGGATCGCCGATAGCGACCAAGGCGATGACCAGAAACTGCAGCAGCGTAGAGACGGTTACCACCAGACCGACCGCGCGACCGAGGGTGGCGGCTATCGCCCGACACAGCCAAATGTAAACCACTCCACCGATCGCCGCGCCGAAGGTCCAGAACAAGAGAAAACGAAATGCCCCGCCAAAGCCGCCACCGGGGCCGGAAAACATGCCCAGCGACGCCCCGAGGATGACCAGCACCAGAGCAGAGGCAAAGCCGCGTATTACTGCCAGTTTGACCGTTGCCGGCCAATCGACGTCTCTTAAGTCCGCAATCCGCATTTCCCCCCTTGCAAATACCCTTGCTCGTACGATAGCCACAGACACACGACTCGGAATATTCCCTGAACGTACAGGGTCGAGCCGTAAATACAAATGCTCGCCTGTGCAGGGAGAAGCGCTATGTTAGCATTCCAATGGTCAAAGCTGCCAAGAATCAACGACATAAGTCACGTCTTAGATATTTCGGACGAAAAGTGCTTAAGAGAAGTGGCGGCTATCCTACGGAAGCATGGCAAGGAGTGGCGATTTGGCGTTAACCTGCTTCACAGTCACTTCGACATTACAGACGACGAGGTACTCCTTGAGACGAACGACCCGATGGATCAGTCACTTTGGATTCGTCCTGTTCCAAAGTCGGAAGTCGCGGATCAGGAGATCGTAGCTACCGCGTGGTGCCTGGCCAGCGGCGAACCCCAAATGGGCTGCGTGTGCAAGAAACTAGGAGGCGATCACGTCCATCACCATATGAGGTGATGATTGGTGGCTTAGGCCAACGGGTTCATTTTGTTAGGAATGGGGAAACATGGGCACGTTCTCAATCCGTATCCTGGGTGAGGACGGCCGCCCTATCTCCGGCGCCGGAGTTATGGTGGACTACGGAATGTGGCACGGCACGGCGACGGAATATACGAACGAGAGCGGCTGGGCCGAGTTTTCAAATCAGGGCGGTGACCTTGTTTCGGGAGACTTCTTCGCTCGTGGAGTATCGCTAGGCACTCATTCGACCCGAGACGGCGAAACTTACTCGTTCACAATCTGAGACGTCGGCCGCTCCGCCGGAGCGACCTCGCGCCTGGAACCGCTCTGCTTCGCTACCCCAATCGCCCAAGACAAAGGGCTAGAGAAAATAAGGTGCCGGCGCATCCAGTTTGTCCTTATTCTCCCTCAGACTTTTAAAAGACTCCTCTGTCTCAGCTCGACGATTGAAGACATCCTTGACTTTTCTCATGACAAAGGAATCAATCTTGGGGCCGTTTTGTGCCAGCACTATGAATTCGTAAGCGCCACATAGGTTCAAAAATTCTTCACTTCCTATAATATCTGCAGGTATTTCAGCGTAATCGCACGGGGGAGTGTTTCGCCGGTACCATTGGCATCGGCTTTCGCCAGGTCTAAAATCGAGCTCCCCTGGCTCGTATTCGCCAGGATATCTTCTATCCATTTCCTGTGCAAAGTCTTCGTCTGTACCCACGATCAATTCCCCCTCGAATATCGATGATCCCAGCGAGGGCATCGATTACCCTTGCTTCCGTGCCGGCTGCAAAAGTTTGCCCCACAATTATCGCACCACACGAAGATGCGACCGGATTCCTTGGTAGCGCCGCATACGGCGCAGTCGAGTCGAGACATATTGACGGCCCCCATTCTACGAAGCCTCACACGACAAGTTATTCTTCAGTGGAGGCAGAGTCGACTCCGTAGTGAATTGGGCGACACAATACTAATTCAGCCCCCTCTCGATCAGCCGCCGGATCGCCTCGGCCCGCGAAGGCTTCGGCTCCGATTGCCGCTCGATCCAGGCTGTGAGCTTCGCGTCCAGCTCGGCGGGGATGCGCACGCCGGTCATCGGAGTGACGCCCGTCCGGGGCCGGCCGCGCGATCTTTTCTGATTATCAGAAACAAACAACCAAAGCCGCCCCAATCGGAGAGACGATGGCCGTCGCCGAGCTTATAGTCTCGCGCCGCGCGTTGCTAGGCGCTGCGTGCGCGCCGCTCTTCGGCGCCCTCCCGGAACCGCTCGTCCTGAGTGGCGCTGAGCCAGGTCGAAGCGCCGTATCGAAGGACCAATCCTTCGCGGTCACTAAATGGGACCGCGCCCTTACCCGCTTCCGCCGCGCCGAAGCCGCCGTCAATGCGGCGACCGGCGAGCCCGACGAGGATCGCTACGACGCCCTGCTCGGCCGCCTCAACCGGGCCCTCTCCCGCCTGCTGCGCGTCCCCGCGCCGAACCTCCCCGCGCTCGCCGCCAAGCTCGATCTCCTCATCGCCCACCAGGTTTGGGAACTCCGCTACGCCGAAGCCTCCATGGCCGCGCTCATGCGGGATGCCCATCGCCTTGCTGGGCAGGCCAGTCAGGATTCGCGCCCTTCGACTGCCTTGCAGGCGCTCAGGGTAAACCTGGCCTCCGGCCAGGACGCGGAGGCGCGGAGAGGTCGCGGCTGATCCGAGCGCGGAGCGCTCCTTCCCTTTCCAGTGAGCCATCCCTCCGCATCGCCGGAACGGACCTTCGGTCGGGGACCGCACAGACCCTCCGCGCCTCTGCGTCTCCGCGCGAACCCAAGCCTTCTCCCTACAATCCCGTGCTTGGGAACGTATAGCGAACAAGCTGCTTGCAATGTAGGATTCGATCTGTCTCAGTCGAATCATGAGCCCGCTTCGCCATCCCAGGCCCGCCTCCGCCGCTCGCCATGGCCAGTGCGAACATTGGGACCGTTCGCGGCCGCCGCAATTCCGGGGACGCAATAGCCGATCCACCGCCCCTCGCTCCCGCCGTCCCTTTCTGATAGCGCCGCGCCACCAAAGGGAGGTTTCGACCATGCGCGGGATGATCATGCTGGCCGTGCCGGCGCTGCTCGCCGCTTGCGGGGCCGCGGACGATAAGGGCAATGGGAGCTCGACACCTGCGCCCGCCGCCAACGCGGCGGCGAACGCCTCCGCTTCCGCCCCCGCCGGCGGGGGCGAAGCGGCGGGGCTGGCGCGGTTTCGGGCGGAGTGGCTGCCGGCCTGCATCGGCGGCGCGCGCGACGCGGCGCCGGTGGGGGCGCCGGTGGAACGGCATTGCGCATGCGCGATCGACAAGGTGATGGAAGGGCGCACGCTCGCCTTCCTCGAGGAGGAGCAGGATTCGGGCGAATATGGGGCGCGCTTCCAGGCCCATATGCGCGCCTGCATCCGCGAAATCCCCGCCTGACCGGAGGGGACACAAAGGACTGTGTCCCCGGCCCCTATTTCATCGCCAGCACGACCGGCCCCGAGACCGGATCGGTGACCCCGCGCCCCTCGCCGAGATCCTCCAGCGTGTCCCTGAACGAATCGAGCGTCGAGATCATCAGCGGGCGGGCGGCGGCGAGGCTTTCCATATCATCCCATTCGGCGATGATGCAGTAGCGGCCCTCGCCCGCCTCGATGATGCTGGCGCGCCTGAGGCCGGGCCAGTCGGCCCCCAGACCCCGGTGCGCGTCGAGGAACTCCCCCTCGCGTGCCGGCTTCACCCTGAAGCGAACGGCGTTGAAAGCGGTCATGGCAACTCTCCTTCTCCAACCTGAAATCCGTGACGGTCGCTCTTTACCCTATCGCCCGCAAACCGGCCGCCCGGGCCGCACCTCGAACCGCCGCGCCCCCGCCATCCCCCTCGGCATCGGCAGGCCGACGATCGCCACGTCGAGACGGCAGCGGCCGGCCGCCACCCGATAGAGGTCGGTCCGCACATATTCGATCCGGTCGATCGGCGTGCCGTCGAACGCGCCGATCACGCCTGGGTGGTCCAGCACGGCGCGCAGCTCGGCGATGCGCTGGTAATTGGGCGCCAGCGCCGCCGAAGCGGGAACCGCGGCCAGCGCCAGCGCGGCGGCGGCAAAATATCGGGCTTTCCGCATGGTCTGTTCCTTCCCGTCCCGTCGCGATCGTCGCGGCTTCGCGCGGATCCGATACACCGCCCCACCCCGCTTGTGCTACGCCTCGCTTATGACCTACCTCCTCGTCAAAGCCCTGCTCTCCGGACTGATCGTCGCCGCCGCCGCCGAAGTGGCCCGGCGCTGGCCCGGCGTCGGCGGCCTCATCGTCTCCCTGCCGCTCGTCTCCTTGCTCGCCTTCATCTGGCTGTGGCGCGACACCGGCGATGTCGAGAAGGTGGCGCAGCTCGCCCAATCGGCCTTCTGGTTCTTCCTGCCCTCGATGCCGATGTTCCTGGTGCTGCCCTGGCTGCTGCGCGCCGGCTGGGGCTTTTGGCCCGCGCTCGGCCTCTCCATCGGATTGACCGTTTCGCTCTATCTGCTGATGCTGGGAATCGCTCCGCGATTCGGGCTGCGCCTCTAGGACGAACCCGCTTCCGGCCCGGCCATTTCTCCCCCTCGGCCACCGGCGCGGACCACCTGCCCTTTACATCGCGCGCGGGGACTGGCCTATTCGGACCGGCGGATTCGCCCGCGACCATAGGGGACGGAATATGCGCATGATCCTGGCCGGCCTTTCGCTCACTTTGCTCGCCGGCTGCGGTGGGACGCCCGAGAACAAGGCGGACAACGCCGCCGCGCCCGCCAACGCCGCCGCGCCCGCCAACGCCGCGGCGCCGGCCGGCCCGATCGCCGATGCCCGCCGCGTCGATGAGATTCGCGAGTGCAGCGACGACGTGCGCGCCGAAGTCCCCGAAGGCACCGATCTCAACGCCTTGTGCGGCTGCGCCGTCGACAAGATGCAGACCGGCGCGCGCGAGCGCGACGCGATGGAGCAATGCGCGGCGCAAATGGGCATCCAGCCCCGCGGCCGCTGAGAGCGCGGGCCGGTGCGCCGCATTCCCGCCGCCTTGATTGCCCCGGCCCTCCTGCTCGTTGCGGGGCCTTCGCTCGCCCAGAAGCCGGGCGCCGAGGCCGATCCGCGCGAGCGCTGGCGCGGCCAGGGGGTTTCGATCTGCGTTGCCGAGATGAACGCGATCGAGGGGGTCACCCCCGACGACAGCGAAGCGCTCTGCGGTTGCGCGTTCGATCGGTTCATGCCGCGCGAGCCGACCGGCGCGCTGCCGCCGCTCGGCCCGGGCCGGCTGCGGCCGGTGATAGGAAGCGAGCTTTTGGCCTGCGCCGCCGCGCAGGATTCCGAGCTCGTCGCCGCGGTCGCGCGCTGGCAGGCCGCGCGGCCGCCAATGGGGTCGGCGCCGCCGGTCGCCATCGCGCCCTTGGCTCCGGACGACGGCGGCAAGCCCAGCGATTCGGAAGACCCGCCCGAGCGCGCGGCGTTCGATTCCCGAACCTGGATGGACAGCTTCAGCCTGCCGGCCTGGCTCACCCGGTCCGGCCTTCCGCTCTGGCTATGGATCCCGCTTGTCGTCTTCGGCTTTGTGTTCCTGCGCGGCCTGATGCGCCGCCCCGACGGAAAGGATCTTATCGGCCCGCCGCGCTCGCTCGATCCGAGCACGCGCCGGCCCGATCTGCCGCCGCCGCGCCGGTGAGCCGCGCCGGACAAGGGGAATTCGATGGGTCGGAATTTGCTATTTTGCCCCCATGCGCCTATTGTCTTCCCCGCTACGGTCGCAACTGACGGTCTTCGGTGCTTTGCGGCTCCTTCTTCCTTCTCCCGCTTCCCGGCAGCTACGGGCGCTCCAATTTCGGGACGCCCACCAAGACAAGGAAGAAATAAATGCCCATCGGCAAGGTCAAATTTTTCAACGCCAGCAAAGGCTATGGTTTCATCGCGCCCGAGGACGGCGGCAACGACGCGTTCGTCCATATCAGCGCGGTCGAGAAGGCCGGCATGAGCACGCTCAACCAGGACCAGCGCGTCTCCTACGAGCTCGAGCAGGACCAGCGCGGCAAGACCAGCGCCGTCAACCTGCAGGACGCCTGACGATTACGAACCTCCCCCGCTCGCGCGGGGGAGGGCCGCTCCCCAAGGGGGCGGTGGAGGGGCGGGAGCCGTCCGGCTCCCTCCTTTTCTTTTTGTCCAGCAGGAGCCGCCCTCGATGTCCGTTACCCAGAAATTCTACGAAGACCGCGCCGCCGACGCCCGCCGCGGCGCCAATGAGGCCGATCTCGCCAACGTGCGCGAGCGCTGGCTTTGCGCCGCCGCCGCCTGGGAAGTGATGGCCGCCCGCCTCGCCCGGACCGAGCGCGCCCGCGCCGAGACCGAGGCGCGCAAGGCCGACGCCGCGGCGCTCGCGCTCACCCTGGTCGCGGAATAGGGCCTCGCGGCGCGCCCCGTCGCTGCGATCCACGAGATCAGCGTCCTCGATACCCATCTCGACCATTGAGCCGATGCGGACCTTTTGCGCGCCGCTCCTCCTTGCTGTCCTTTGCGCCTGCGCGGCCGATCGGGTGATGGCCGGCAAGACGCTCGCACGGCTCGAGGCGGAGGAGCGCAGCGGCGCCCATGACGCGCTTTTCACCGTCGCGCTGCGCCAGTGCATCGCCGAAATTTCGCCCGACTACCGGACCGGACGGGGCGCCTAGGCGCGGGTAATCCGGACGGCCGGCGGCGGCGGCCGTGACCGGCATCACGCGCCCGCCCTTTACATCTTGCCCGGACCCGGTCTTACTGGTGGCTGCTCGATTCAATGGGAAAGGGGAATTGTCGATGCGCATCATCCTTGCCGGCGCCGTGGGCGTCATGATCGTCTCGCTCGCCGGCTGCGGCGATCCGCGGGATCAGTTCAAGACGACGGCGGTCGAATCCTGCATCACTTCCTCGCGCGGCGCGACGGGCGCCGCGGCCCAACTCGATTTCCCGCGCCTGTGCAATTGCGCGATCGACCGCTACATGGCGGGCAAGACCAATGACGAGCTGCGCAACGCCAACCCGCAGGATCCGGCGCTGATCGCGGCCTCCCAGCAATGCGCGATGGAGCAACTCGGCGGCGCTGCCGCGCCCGGCGCTGCCGGCGCTCCACCGGCAGGGGAGCCAGCGGGCAACGAGGCGGAAGAGGCCCAGCCGGCCGAGTGACGGCGCGGCCGCGGGCCTAGCGTCGCAAGGGGGGAGTTGCGCATGCGTCATCTCGTCCTGCTGGCCGTGGCCGCCCTGATCGCCACGGCCGCCCAGGCGCAGGAGGGCCGTCGCCTGGGGTCTCCCGAATCGCCGATCTCCGCTTCGGTCGAGCTGCCGCAGGCCAGCCGGCTGGTCTATGTGAGCGGCACCGTGCCCGACCCGGTCGACGCCGATGCGCCCGCGGGGTCGGCCGCCCGCTACGGCGACACGGCGACTCAGACCCGTTCCGTGCTGCGCAAGATCGAGGCGCAGCTCGCGCAGCACGATCTTACGATGCGCGACATCGTGATGATGCGCGTCTTCCTGGTCGCCCCGCCGGGCCAGGCGCGAATGGACTTCGCCGGCATGATGACCGGCTATCGCGAGTTTTTCGGGACGGAGGCGCAGCCGATGCGGCCGGCGCGCTCGACGATGCAGGTGTCGGGCCTGGTCGATCCGGGCTGGCTGGTCGAGATCGAGGTCACGGCGGCGCCGGCGCAGGCGCGACGATGAGCCTCACCCGGCGCGGCTTCCTCGAGAGATTGGGAGCGGTCGGCGGCTACAGCGCCGTCTATCTCGGCATGGAGGCGATGGGGCTGCTGAACGCGCCCGCCGCGGCCGAGCCGTTCGAATTGCCGAGCGGGCAGGGGCGCGGGCGCAAGGTGGCCATCCTCGGCGCCGGCATAGCGGGCCTGGTCTCGGCCTATGAGCTTCGCCGCGCCGGCTGGGACGTGACATTGCTCGAGGCGCGCGACCGGATCGGCGGGCGGGGCTGGACGATCCGCGGCGGCGACCGCATCGTCCAGACCGGGCGCGAGGACCAGGTCTGCACCTTTTCGGACGGGCTTCATTTCAACGCCGGCGCTGCGCGCATCCCCCATGTGCACCACATTATCCTGGGCTATGCGCGCAGCCTCGGCGTGCCGATCGAGGTGATGGTCAATTCGAACCGCGCGGCGAAATGGGATTTCGGCGGCCGCGTCCGCACCGACCGGCAGATCCGGGGCGGCGTGCGCGGGCGCTTTTCGGAATTGCTCGCCAAGGCGATCGACCGCGGCGCGCTCGACCGGCAGATGGCCGCCGGCGAGCGAACCGCGCTGCGCGAATTCCTCGCTTTCTACGGCGAGCTCAACGAGCGCGGAGATTACACCCCCGCCGGCCAGTCGGACTTCGCCGAGCCGCCGGGCGGATACGCCAATCCCGGCCGGCCCGGTGAACCGCTGGCGCTCGCCGAGCTGATGGGCCAGCGGGCCGCCGGCCTGCCTTTGGTGTTCGAGGAGTTTTTCGACCAGCAGGCGCCGATGTTCCAGCCGGTCGGCGGCATGGACCGGATCACCGATGCCCTTTACGAGCGCGTGCGCCCCGCCGTCCGCCTCAATAGCCCGGTGACGGCGATCCGTCGCCGCGGCGAGGGCGTGCGCATCGAGCACGGCCCCGGCGCCCAGGCGCTCGACGCCGATTATTGCATCTGCACCTTGCCGCTCAACCTGCTGCAGCGGATTCCGAGCGATTTCTCGCCGGCAAAAAGGGCGGCGATCGGCGACGTGCCCTATCTGCTCAGCTCCAAGGCGGCATTCGAAAGTCCGCGCTTCTGGGAAGAGGAAGGGATTTACGGCGGGCTCGGCTGGACCGACCAGGCCAATGAGAATCTGCTTTATCCGTCGGGCGGCTGGCATTCGGAAAAGGGCGTGCTGGTCGCCGCTTATGTCGCCGGCTGGACCGGCGAGAACCACCCGCGGGAGTTCATGGCGATGAGCGACGCGGAGCGCTTCCGGATCTGCCGCGAAGTGGTCGAGCGGATGCACCCGGGCAAGGGGCGGCTGCTCGACAAGGGGGTGACGGTCGCCTGGGGCCTGACGCCCTGGTCGGAAGGGGTGGGGCCGATTCATCCCGACTGGGGGCAGGGCGCGCGCGGCGCGCGCTACGCCGAGCTGATGCGGCCCGAAGGCCCGATCTTCTTCGCCGGCGAGCATCTCTCCTACGTCGTATTCTGGCAGGAAGGCGCGGCGCTGTCGGCGCACGAAGCGATGCGGCTGATGGCGAGCCAGGCGGCGGAGCGACGCGCGGCCTGATCGAATGCTCGCCACGGTCCGTCGAAACGGCTTGGGCGGCGGCGCCGGCGCTGATAATCAGGGCTTGTCCACATTCAGGGGGATTTTCCGATGCTGAAGCGCGCCTTTCTCCTTGCCGCGGCCCTTGCACTGCCGCTCGCCGCCGCCTCCGCCGCGCCCGCCGACACCGCCGCCGCCGTTTCCGCGCCGGGGCGGCCCGCCGAGGCGGTGGCGCTCGATGAAGTCAGGAAGCCGGCCGAAGTGCTGCGCTGGCTCGGTCTCGAGCGCGGCGACCGCGCGCTCGATTACTTCACCGGCACCGGCTATTATGCCGAGATCATGGCCCGCGCGGTCGGGCCGACGGGGTCGGTCACCGGCTGGAACTCCTCCGGCTTCGGGCGAAGCGAGCGGGTCCGGACCGCGCTCGCCGCCATCCATCAGCGCTCGCCCAACACGGCTTTCTATTTCACGCCGACCACCGCGCTCTCATTCGCGCCCGATGCCTACGACTTCGTCCTGCTCCACCTCGTCTATCACGACGCTTATTGGGAGAGCGTGCAATTCGGCCTGCCGAGGATCGATCCGAATAATGTAACGGCGGCCTTGTTCCGGGCGGTGAAGCCGGGCGGGACGGTCGCGGTGATCGACCATATCGCCGCGCCCGGCCGCGAGACCCGCGCCGAGGTCGAGGCCACCCACCGGATCGACCCGGCGACGGTGCGCGCGGATTTCGAGCGGGCCGGCTTCGTCTTCGATGGGTCCTCGGAGATGCTGCGGAACCCCGACGACGACCATAGCAAGAACGTGTTCGACCCCTCGATCCGCGGGCGCACCGACCGCTTCGTCTACCGGTTCAGAAGGCCGGCGCGGTGATCGCGGCCGCGCTGGCGTTGCTGCTGGCGGCTCAGTCCGCGCCGGCAGCACGGGTGAGCGATCTTTCCTGGATGAGCGGCCGCTGGCTGACCGGCGAGAACGGGCGCTGGACTGAGGAAATCTGGTCGGGGCCGCGCGGCGGAACGCTGATGGGCTTCAGCTGGTCGGGCGAAGGTGCCGCCATCGACGCCTATGAATATATTCGCGTCCAGCCCGGCGAGGACGACGAGATCATCTATCTCGCCCAGCCCAATGGCGGTGCGGGAATCGGCTTCTATCTTGTCCGGGCCGAGGGGATGAGCGCGACCTTCGAGAATCCAGACCATGATTTTCCGCAGCGAATCCGCTATGTGCGCGATGGCGACACGATGGTCGCGACGATCTCGCGGATGGACGGATCGAACGCGATCAGCTGGACTTATCGCCGGCAATAAGGGGGGGCGGGCGAATGGCGGAGACCAAGACCAAGCCGACCGCGGTGCCGGTCGATACATTCATCGACGCGGTCCCGAATCAGCAGCGGCGCGAGGACGCGAAGAAGGTGCGCGCGATGATGGAGCGAGTGACGGGCGAGCCGGCCCGGATGTGGGGGCCGAGCATCATCGGCTTCGGAACCTATCATTACAAATATGAAAGCGGCCACGAGGGCGACATGGCGCGGCTCGGCTTCTCCCCGCGAGCCGCCGAGCTGGTGCTCTATGTCCTGACGGAGGCCGGCGGACAGGAGGCGTTGCTCGCGCGATTGGGCAAGCACAGGACCGGCAAGTGCTGCCTCTACGTCAGGAAATTGAGCGACGTCGACGAAGCGGTGCTCGAGGAGCTGACCGTCGACGCGCTCGCTCATATGGACGAGAAATTTCCGCGCTGAGGGCGGGAGCTGGGCGCCAGGGAAAACACCGCAATTCATCGCCGCTTCAGCATGCGGAGGCGAAACGAAGGACTTCCGCGACGAAACGGCTTGCATCCTGCTACAATTGTGGCATGCTACACCAGTAGCAGGTGAAAAGCATGATGATCGATTCTCTCCCCCGGCGCGAACGCGAATTGTTCGAATTGCTGTGCAGCGCAGGCGAGGCGACGGCGGCGGAGATTCGCGCGGCGATGAAGGACCCGCCTTCCTATTCGGCGGTGCGCACGCTTCTCGCGCGGCTCGAAGCGCGCGGCGTGATCAAGCACCGGGTCGCCGACCAGGCCTATGTCTACAAAAGCGTGCCCCAGCCGGCGAAGCTGCGCGAATCGGCGCTGAAATCGATGGTCAGGACATTTTTCGACGGCTCGGCCGCGAGCGCGGCCACGGCCCTGCTGGGCCTGACCAAGAGCCTGTCGGCGGACGAAGCGGAAGCCCTGCTGAAGGCGATCCGCGAAGCAGAGGAGCGTGAGTGATGGACGTGTCCTTCTTTGGCGAAATGGCGTGGAAATCGGCTTTGATCGCCGGCGCCGCTCTGGGCCTCGCTTATTTCCTGCGCTCGCGCGCCGCGGCGGACCGGGCGCAGGTGCTGAGGCTCGGCGTTTTCATGCTGCTCCTGCTGCCGTTCATCGCGCTGGCGCTGCCCGCGCTGCAGATCGAGGCATGGTCCGCGCCGGCCCCCGCCCCGGCCGCCGATCTCGCCGCGCTCTACAGCGCCGCCCCCGAACTCCAGCTGCCAATCCCGGCCGATGCCGGGCTTCAGCCGGCCGAGCCGACCATCTGGGACGATCCCACGCCGCTTGTCCTCCTCGCATATCTGGGCGGGCTGCTGATGGTCGGCTCCCGGCTGCTTGCCGGCCTGATCCTGCTCGGCCGCTGGACGCGCTCCGCGCGCACGGTGGTCTGCCCTGTATGGCTGGCCGCGTTCGAACGCGCCCGCTGGGCGGCCCCCGATGGGGCACGCGTGCGGCTGCTGGTTTCGGATTCGGTGCCTTCGCCGCTGAGCTGGGGCTGGCGAAGCCCGGTGATCCTGATCGATTCCGATACTTTGGCCGAGCCCGAAGAGGCGCGGGCGATCCTCGCCCATGAGATGGCGCACGTCGCCAGGCGCGACTGGCCGGTGCTGATGGTGACCCGCGTCGCCGCCGCGCTGTTCTGGTTCAACCCTTTGGTCTGGCTGCTCGAGCGCGAAATGGTGCAGCAGGCCGAGGAAGCGGCCGATTGCGAGGCCGCGGCCTGGGTCGAGCCGGCCCGCTACGCGCGCACCTTGCTGAGTTGGGCGCGGGTCAACGGCCGCATGGTTCCGGCCAACAGCATCGCGCCCAAGGGCAGCGCGCTCGCCCGCCGCGTCCGCGCGATCCTCGACAATCGGCTGCGCGAACGGCCCTCGGGCTCGCCCTGGACCGCGATCGCCGCGATCGCGTGCATCGCCATCGCCGCCCCGGTCGCCGCCATGCAGCTGGTCGAAACCGCCCGGGCCCCGGAAGCGCCGGAAGCGCCGCCGGCGCCGGAAGCGCCCGACGCACCCGAGGCGCCGTCCGCGCCCGGCGTCCCGTCTGCGCCGCGCCCGCCGGCGCCGCCCGCTCCCCTGGCCGAGATTGGCGATATTCCCGATATCGCGCCGATCGTCGAGCAGGCTCTGGCCGAGGTGCTGCCGAAAATCCCGCAGATCGTGGCCCAGGCGACCGCCGCCGCCGCGATCGATCCCGAGGAGATCGAGCGCGTAACCGGAGAGGCGCTGCGTTCGGCCGACGTGGAGATCCGCCGGATGTCGCGCGAGGATCGCGAGCGGGTGCAGCGCGAGGTTCGCCGGGCCGTTGAGCACGCCCGCAACGTTCAGGTCGACGCCGCCCGCGTTCAAGCCGCCGTCCGCGACGCCCAGCACGCCGCCGCCGCAATCGCGCCGCGGGCGATCGCCATTTCTATGGCGAGCGGCGCGCGGGGCATGCTGCACGGCGCCGACGGCATGGAGGTCGGCGCGCGCCGGATGGAGGCGCAGGCGGCACAGTTCCGCGATTCCGCCTATCGCGAGCGGGTCATCGCCCGCGAGGCGGCGCGCGGCCACGCCGTGACCCACGAGGATCTGATCGAAGCCGCCGACGGCCTCCAGGAAGGCGCGCGCGGCATGCGCGAGGGGGCGCGCGAAATGCGCGAGGCCGCCCAGCGAATGCGCGGCAGTCGCGCCGACTAGGCCTAATCCCCTGGGGGCGATCTAGGGAGGGGGGCGGCGTGCAGGCCGCCCGCCATTTCATTTGACCTCGCCGGCGATGCGCGACAGCATCCGGAGATGCGCCTCGGATTCGTCGCACCGATCGCCCTTGCCACCTGGCTGCTGACCGCGGCGGTCGTGCCGCGCGCTGCTTACGACGTCGTCATCCGCGGCGGGACGATCTACGACGGGCGCGGCGGCGCGCCTTATGCCGGCGACGTTGCGGTCCGAGGCGACCGGATCGTCTCCGTCGGCAGGGTGCGCGGACGGGGCGCGCGGGAGATCGACGCGCGCGGACTCGCGGTCGCGCCGGGCTTCATCAACATGCTGAGCTGGGCCAACGAATCGCTGATCCAGGACGGCCGCGGGCAGAGCGACATCCGTCAGGGCGTGACGCTCGAAGTGATGGGCGAAGGCTGGTCGATGGGCCCCTGGAACGCGGAGATGAAGCGGGTTGCCTTGTCGCGCCAGGACGACATCCGCTACCCGATCCAATGGACCAGCCTGGGCGACTATCTCGAGCATCTCGAGCGGCGCGGCGTCGCCCCCAACGTCGCGAGCTTCGTCGGCGCTGCGACGGTCCGCATCCACGAGCTCGGCGAGGGCGATGTCGACCCGAACCCGGCGCAGCTTGCCCGGATGCGGGCGCTGGTCCGCCAGGCGATGAACGAAGGTGCGATGGGGGTCGGCAGCTCGCTCATCTACGCCCCCGGCAATTTCGCCGAAACGGACGAGCTGGTCGCCCTGGTCACCGAGGCCGGCCGCTGCGGCGGCATGTATATCAGCCACATGCGCTCGGAGGGCGAACGCGTGCTTCAATCGGTCGACGAGCTGATCGAGATCGCCCGGCGCTCCGGCGCGCCCGCCGAAATCTACCATTTGAAGCTCGGCGGCCGGGACAATTGGGGGCGCTATGCCGAGGTGATCGCCCGGATCGAAGCCGCGCGCGCGTCCGGCCTCAGGATCACGGCCGACATGTACACCTATGTCGCGGGCGCGACCGGGCTCGACGCCTCGATGCCGGTCTGGGTCCAGGCCGGCGGGCGCGAGGCCTGGATAGAGCGGCTGCGCGACCCCGCGATCCGGGTCCGCGTCGCCGAAGAGATGCGGCGGCCGGGCCAGGGCTGGGAGAATCTCTATCACGGCGCCGGCGCGGACGGCATGATGTTCAGCGATTTCCGCAATCCCGCGCTGCGGCGCTACGCCGGCAGGACGCTGGCCGATGTCGCGCGCGAGCGCGGCTCCTCGCCCGAGGAGACGATGATGGACCTGGTCGTCGAGGACGGCAGCCGGGTCGGCACGATCTATTTCCTAATGAGCGAGGACAATGTCCGCCGCCAGGTGCAATTGCCGTGGATGAGCTTCGGGTCGGACGCGGCCAGCATCGCCACCGAAGGCGTGTTCCTGAACGCGCGCCCGCATCCGCGCGCCTACGGCAATTTCGCCCGCCTGCTCGGCCGCTACGTCCGCGACGACCGCCTCGTGACGCTGCAGGAGGCGGTGCGGCGGCTGACCTCCATGCCCGCGGCCAATCTCGGCATCTCCCGCCGGGGCGCGCTCAGGCCCGGCTATTTCGCCGATCTCGCCATCTTCGATCCCGCGACGATCGCCGACCGCGCCACCTTCGAGGCGCCGCACGCTTATGCGGTGGGGATGCGCCACGTCTTCGTCAACGGGACTCAGGTCCTCTCCGGCGGGGAACCGACCGGCGCCACCCCCGGCCGGGTCGTGCGCGGGCCAGGCTGGCGGCGCTGCCATTAGATAATATCCGTCGCAACTTGCCACGGACCCCGAAGGGCGCGTAGCCGTTGAACGGCCAGGGGGCGCTGGGCCGGAAAGGAATCCGCGTGGAATCGAGGCGCGCCTATGTGAACGCCGTCGCCGGCATCGTCCCCGAACATGACGTGCACCGGCTGTTCATCGACTGGGCGGAAAGCCGGATCGAGGATCCGCGGCTTCGCAAATTGTTCATGCGGATGGCCGAGCGGTCGGGGATCGAGCATCGCTGGTCGGTGCTCGAGCCGGCGCCGGGCGGCTTGCCGCACAACCAGCCGGGCGGCTTCTACCACGGCCCAATGCCGGCCACCTCGACGCGGATGCGGCGCTATGCGGACGAGGCCCCCGAGCTTGCGCTGCGCGCGATCGCCAGGCTCGGCGAGCAGACCCCGCTCGACGGCATCACCCATCTGGTCGTGGCGAGCTGCACCGGCTTCGTCGCACCGGGGATCGACCAGATCATCGCGCGGCGGCTCGGCCTCGAGGGGGTCGAACGGACTTTGGTCGGGTTCATGGGCTGCTACGCCGCGGTCTGCGCGCTGCGCACCGCTTATCATATCGCCCGTTCCGAGCCGGGGGCGCGGGTGCTCGCGGTCACCGTCGAGCTTTGCTCGCTGCATTTGCAGGAGACGCAAGGGCTCGAGTCCTTGCTCGCCATGCTCCAGTTCAGCGATGGCGCCGCGGCAGCTCTGGTGACGTCCGAGCCGGGCGGGTTCGAGATGAGCCATCTTTTCTCGATGGCGCTCGAGGATTCGGCGGAGCTTATTCAGTGGAAGATCGGCGACACCGGCTTCGAGATGAACCTCTCCGGCGAGGTGCCGGGGCGGATCCAGCATGCGCTGCAGGACGAAGAGGTGCGTGCGACGCTCTACAACGGCTGGGGCGCGGACGAGATCGACAGCTGGGCGGTCCATGCCGGCGGGCGCTCGATCCTGGATGCGGTCGAGAAGGGGCTGGAGCTGCCGCAAGGCGCTTTGTTCGCCTCGCGCGACGTGCTCGCGCGCTACGGCAACATGTCCTCCTCGACGCTGATGTTCGTGCTCGCCGAGCTGATCGGCCGGCCGGACGTCGGCAAGGGCGTCGCGCTCGCTTTCGGGCCGGGTCTCGCCGCCGAGGGCTTCCATTTCTCGCGGGCTTCATGACCTCGCTCGCGGCGCGCATCCGCCGCGACGAGCAAATGGACGATCCGGCGCTCGATCCGGAGACCTACAAGGCGGTGCTCAGCGATCTTTCGCGGGTCAATTTCTGGACGCTGGCGGCGCGGCCGACGATCGGCTTTCTCGCGCGCGGCGCCAGGGGCATGCCCGCTTTTCGCCTGGTCGATGTCGGCTTCGGCCATGGCGACATGCTGCGGCGAATTGCGCGCTGGGCCAGGCGCCGCGGTATCGCGGTCGATCTGATTGGCGTCGATCTGAACCCCGGGAGCGCGGCCGTCGCGCGCGCGGCGACGCCGATGCACTGGCCGATCGAATTTCGCACCGGCGACTATGCGGATGTCGCCGGGCCGATCGACTTCGTGATCTCGAGCGCGGTAACCCACCATATGAGCGACGAGCAGATCCACGAATTTCTGCGCTTCATGGAGAAAAGGTCCGCGCGCGGCTGGTTCGTCAACGACATTCACCGCCACGCCTTCGCCTATCACGGCTATCCGTTGCTCGCCCGGCTGATGCGGTGGCACCGGATCGTCCGCGAGGACGGCCGGCTCTCGATCGGGCGGGGGTTTCGGCCCGCCGACTGGCGCAAGCTGATCGGCGAATCGGGGATCGATCCTCAGGGCCCCAGGATCGTGCGGCGCTTCCCCTTCCGGCTGTGCGTCGAACGGCTGTTTTGATCGTCGGCGGCGGGCCGGCGGGCGCGTCGGCGGCGATCGCTTTGGCCCGGGGCGGGGCGATGCCGGTGCTGATCGAGCGCTGCGCCGCGGAGCGCGACGTGGTCTGCGGCGGCTTCCTGGGCTGGGACGCTCTGGCCGGGCTGAAAAGGCTCGGGCTCGATGCGGCGGCGCTCGGCGCGAAGCCGATCCGCCGGCTCCGGCTCGTCGCCGGTGAAAATATTGTGGAAGCGGACCTGCCCGGGGCCGGAGCGGCCCTCTCGCGCCGGCGGCTCGACGCCGCGCTGCTGCTCATGGCCGAGGAGGCGGGGGCGGCGGTGCTGCGCGGCCGCGCGGCGCGCGCGCTGGAAGGGCGCCGCGTCCGGCTCGACGACGGCGAGGAACTGGAGGCCGACGCCCTGTTCCTCGCCACCGGCAAGCACGAGCTGCGCGGCGCGGCGCGGGAGATCGGCGCGTGGCCGGTCTCGGTCGGGCTGCGCGCCGCTCTTCCCGCTACCAAAGTCCTCAACGAAAGGCTGGCGGGAACGATCGAACTCCATCTCTACGACGGCGGCTATGCGGGCCTGCTGCTGGAGGAGGACGGCGCCGTCAATTTGTGCCTGACGGTTTCGCGCGAGCGCATGGCCGGCGGGACCGACGCGCTGATCGCCGCGCTCCTGGCGCAGGCGCCGCTATTGGCGGAGAGGATCGGTACGCCGCCGGCCGCATGGGATGCGGTGGCGGGCGTTCCTTATGGCTGGCGCGCCCGGACCACCCGGCCCGGCTGCTACCGGATCGGCGACCAGGCGGCGGTGATCGCGAGCCTTGCCGGCGACGGCATCGCGGTCGCGCTCGCCAGCGGAGCGGCGGCGGCCCATGCCTGCCTCGCCGACGAATCGGCGCAGGATTATCAGCGCGCCTTCGCGCGGCGCTCGGCCCGGCCGGTGCGGATCGCGGAAGGCCTGCGGCACATGGCCGCGCGTCCGCTTCGAAGGAGCCTGATGATGGGGCTGGCGAAAGTCCCCGGGCTCGCCAAAGCGGCGGCGCGGCTGACCCGAATCGGCTGAACCCCCGCCCCCACCCGGGGCTGTACCCGTTTCGCCGAAAAGGGGGCTGTCCTGGCATAAGCCACAATCGCGGTGGCGACCGAGAACGAAATTGGCGCCTGATGCGGCCTGGCGGCCTCGCCAGCCGCCGTACGACCGGATATTGTGCGGCGCCATGAAGGTCCGAACCGCCCCCCTCGGTGTTGGCGAGGCCGCGCCCTGGTTTCGTGCCGCCGCTCTGCACGGCGACCCTAACTATGCTTTCGACATCGCGGGCGGACGCACAATATTGATGCTGTTCTTCGGCAGCGTGCGCGATCCCGCATGCAGAGCGGCGCTGGCGGAAGTTCAGGCGCGCCGCGCGCTGTTCGACGATGTGAATGCATCCTTCTTCGGCATCACGATCGATCCGTCCGACGCGGCCGAGAGGCGAATATGCAGGCAGCTTCCCGGAATCCGCTTCCTTCTTGATTATGATCGCGCAGTGAGCCGGGCCTTTGGCGCCCTTCCGGGAAACGATGATCGTTATCAGGCGCATTGGCTGCTTCTGGACCGATCCCTTCGCGTGGTGAGCCAATTTCCCCTGCGGCAGGGCGACGCGGCATTGGATGCCCTCGCGGAGCTCGCAAGCGCCTCCCCGGCCCCGGATTGGGCGCCGGCGGTAATGGTTCCGAACGTTTTCGAGCCGGATCTTTGCCGCAAGCTGATCGCGCTCTACGAGGCCGACGGCGGCGAGGAATCGGGGTTCATGCGCGACGTGAACGGCATGACCAGGTTGATGCATGACCCACATATGAAGATCCGCAGGGACTATCCGATAGAGGATCCGGGCCTCGCCCGTCAGCTCAACCTCCGGCTGATGCATCGACTGACCCCGATGATCCATCGGGTGTTCCAATTCCATGCGACTCGCGTGGAGCGGCTCCTGGTCGCATGTTACGAAGCCGAAGCCGGGGGTCATTTCCGAGCCCACCGGGACAATACCGGAAAGGGCGTCGCCTATCGACGCTTCGCCGTGACCATCAATCTCAACGCCGACGAATATGAAGGCGGCGACCTGTGCTTTCCCGAGTTCGGATCGAGGACGTATCGCGCGCCGACCGGAGGAGCGATCGTTTTCTCCTGCGCACTTCTCCACCAGGCCATGCCCGTCACCAAGGGCCGGCGCTTCGCCTTCCTTCCCTTTCTCTACGACGACGCCGCCGCCAGGCAGCGTGAGCAGAACGCGCGGTTCCTGGAGGGCGATCTCGCCAACTACAAGGCAAATGACGATACGGTCGTAAGGTGAGAGGCGCCGACGCGCCCGCTAGCGGCCGGTCACCTGGGCGGGGGCGTCTTGGCGCCACTGGCCGGACTGCTGGTGCTCCTCGCGGACACCGGATTGCGGCAGGTTGCTCGCGGTCCAGCGCACGTCCTGCGGGATGTCGGAGGGCGGCGGCGGATCGACCCGAACGCTCTGGACCTGGACGCCCGGAATAGCGGAAAGCGGGGCCTGGCGGGCCGCCATGATCATCGAGCCGCGCGCGATGGGCTCGCTGCCGGCATAGGAATCGCCGAACGCGCCCGGCGCCCCGGCGAGGCCCGGCAGCCGGTAGAAGATGTGCGCGCCGATCACGGCGGTCTTGGTCAGGCGCGGCGCCCAGGCCGGGAAGACCGCGCCGGTATGATAATGGGTCGAGAGGCCGACGGGATCGTAGGCGCGGCCGCCGAGCGCTTCCATGGCGATGCGCTGCGCCTGGCTCCAGTTCGCCCCGCCGGGGCGCAGGGCAAGCGAGCCGTCGCAGGTGAAGGTGAACTGGCAGCCGCCGCCGGCGCGCATCGGGCCCTGATAGACGACGCCGCAGACGCTGTTCGGCCAAGCGGGGTGGCGGACGCGGTTGAGCACGACCTGGGCGACCGCGCGCTGGCCCCCCTCGCTCTCCGAGCGCGCCTCGTAATAGACCGCCTGGGCAAGGCAATCGATCGAGCGCATCTGATCGAGCGGGGTGCGGCCGTTGAAAACGAAAGAGCCGGCCGCCGGGTTGGGCCCGCCGACCACCGGGATGGCGGAATTGGCGACGAACGCCTGGTCGCCGATCAGGAAAGAGAAGCCCGGGGCGCCATTGTCGGCGGCGAGCGGCGAGGGCGCGGTGAACGCCTGGATCTCGGCGCGGGTCAGCGCGACGTCGGGGGGCGAGGCAAGGGTGGCGGGGACGCAGGAGGCGGCGGGAATGAGGAGGGCGAGCGGCGCGAAGAAGGGCAGGCCGCGACCGCGCCCCCGCTTTCTAACCCCGATCGATACGCCAAACGCCATGCCCACCTTCCGCTCGGAATGAGGCTTGTGAAGGCGTCCGATAGGCTATTCGCCCGCGCCCCGCCCCCTGTGATTTCGGCCCGTCCCAATAAGGGACACAGGTGCACGAAGGATTAAAAAGGGGTGAAAGCGGGACTGCGGGCCGCCTTGGTCGAGCGGCGCCGACGCTTGGTCGAAGGGGCGGCGCATTCGCCGAACCGCCATGCATCATGATCGAAAGCAGGGAGCATCGGAGGCGCGAAGGCGCGATGTGTGGCTCAGCGGCCCGTACGGCGAAGGACCCCCGCCCAACCGGACGGGCCGCAAACCGAGCCCCGCCTGGCCGCTCCCACGGCCGAAACAGGAGTAAAGAAGATGTTCTTGCGTTCGACCCTATTCGCCATCGCCGCTCTGGCGGCGGCGACTCTCGCCACCGGCCTCGCGGTCAGCCCGGCAATCGCCGCGGCTTCGACGATGGCCATCTAGCCCTTCATGTGAGCCGAGCTGCATTCTGAGCCCACCAAGCAGCAAGGCTTCATTGGGAGGCGGCGACACCCATCGCCGCCTCCCTTTTTTTGTTCGGCGGGGTTGGGGACAGTTACTTTCAGCCGCCGCGGGGCGACGTGTTGCGTGGCTGCCTAAAGTAACTGTCCCCTTGCTCAGCGGCCCGCGAAGCGCTTGACGGCGTCGACGTAGGAGCGGCCGATGCGCTGCTCGCCGCCGTCCGAAAGTCGCGCGGTCCAGTGGCCGGCCTCGTCGCGGTAGAGGCTGGTGATCGTGTCGCGCCGCAGGATCACCGAGCGGTGGACGCGCAGGAAGAGCGCCGGATCGAGATCCTCTTCGAGCTTGCCGATCGTGCGGTGAATGAGCCAGGAGCGCGCGCCGACATGGAGCCGCATATAGTCCCGCTCGGCGGTGACGCGGTGGATGTCGGAGGCCGAGATCCGCACCAGCCCGCTATGGTCGGGCACCCAGAATTCCTCGACATGCGCCGATACCGGCATGCCCGAGGCGCGCCCGCCGCCGGCGAGATGGGCCCGGACGCGCTCCAGCGCGCGCTCGAGTCGGGCCGGATCGACCGGCTTCATCAGATAGTCGATCGCGGCGACGTCGAACGCCGCGACCGCGAAATTGTCGAAGGCGGTGACGAAGACGATCGCGGGATCGATGTCGGAGTCGGAAAGCGCCCGCGCGACGTCGATCCCGTCCATGCCGGGCATGGCGATGTCGAGCAGGACCAGGTCGGGCGTCACCGCCTCGGCGATCCTCAGCGCCCCTTCGCCGTCATTGGCGGTGCCGACCAGGCTAACGCCTTCGCAACGGGCGAGCAGCAGCTGCAGCCGCTCGACCGCGAGCGGCTCGTCGTCGACCACCATCACCTTGACCATAGCCGGCTCAGCCATCCTTCACCGCGGGCATGTAGAGATGGACGGTATAGCCGCCGTCGGGATCGGGGCCGGCGAGACAGCCCGAGCGGGCGCCGTAGCGGGTGGCGAGGCGGTCGCAGACGTTCCTGAGGCCGACGCCGGTCGAGGCGTCCTCGTCCCCGGCGGGGCCCGCCTCCCCGTCATCCTTGACCTTGATGTGGAGGCCGCCCGCCTCTTCATAGGCGCTGATCCGGACCGTCACCGGCTTGCGCGACCTGGCGACGCCATATTTGACCGCATTTTCGACGATCGGCTGGAGGATCAGCACCGGAACGCGCGCGCCAAGCAGCGCCTCCGGGACGTCGATTTCGACCGCGAGCCGGTCGGGGAAGCGAATCTGCTCGATGTCGAGATAGAGGCGCTGCAGCCTGATCTCTTCGTCGAGGCTCACGTCGGCGGTGGGATCGGCCGACAATGTGGCGCGGAAGAAGGTGGAAAGGTTCATCAGCATTCGCTCGGCGGTGTCGGTGCGCTTCGAGAGGATCAGCGAGGAAAGCGAATTGAGCGTGTTGAACAGGAAATGCGGGTTGATCTGGTAGCGCAGCGCGCGCAGCTGCGCCTCCTGCGCCTCGCGGGCGAAGGCCGAGGCGCGGCGATCGGCGGCCCGCAGCTCCTTGGCGTAGCTCATCGCGACGTAGAACGAGGCCCAGGCCGCGAACAGAAAATACCAGCTCAGCGAGCTTTCGGCGACGGTCTTCAGCGCCATCATCAGGGGCGTCATGCCCTTGCTGTCCCATTCGGCCGCAACCGAATCGAGCGGGGCGAAAACGTAGAAGATGTAATAGTTGAACGAGGCGAACAGGACAGAGGCCGGGAGGCAGAGCAGGCCCGCGACGATCGCTTTCTTGTTCAGGCTCGACGCCCGCACCGGCCGCATCGCCAGATAGACGAGGAAGGTGATCGCCGCGCCGACCAGGGTCGCGGCGGCGCGGCGCGCCATCATCTCCCAGAATTCCGGATATTGGAGGACGATCGCGCGCAGGGAGATGAGCGCCATGTAGAGCAGCCAGAAGGCGAGGATCGACTTCAGCGCGATTCCGATATCCGGCAGCCGGCGCGTCTCGCCGTCGGGCAGGCTCATGTCCATGCCCCCTCCTAACGCCGCCCGATTGGAAAAGCTTTGCGCCGGCCGGTCGTTGGCAGAAGCGGACGCGGCGTTGGTCGAATATCCGGGCAGGGGACGGCGGTATCCCGACGCGTCGGCCTCGCCGAGCAGGGGCGGCGAATCCGCGCCGGGCCGCTCGTCTTTCGATTCTCCGATCATCGATTCTCGCCCACTGGCCGTTCCTAGCATGGCGGATTTGGCCCAGTCACGGCCTGCTTGCCCGCGGCGGCTGCGAAGAGCGGGTTCGTTCCGCGTCCGCAAGAATCGCGCTTTTCCGCCAATGTCCTAGGCAGTGCTGTTGCCCTTCGGCGACAGTCGCGGTCCGCGCGCGTGCCGCGCGTAGTTTTGCGATTGCGGGTGGAATCGAACTCTGATTCAATTCTGAACGGGGAGCGGGGTTTTGGTTAACGGCTTGGTAAGTCGTGCCGGTGCATGATCCCCGGAAGGGCAAAGGAGTGTGGGATCATGAGTACCAGAACTCGGCCCGCCAATGGAGCGGCGGTGCTGGCGGAGATGCGGGAATTCGCAGGCTTCGGTAAGGGCACGCAGCGCTACATCCGCCGCGCGCTCGACATCGGCCTCAGCCGCCGCGACGCGGTCAAGCGCTGGTCGCGCGACCCGGCCGAAGCGGCCGGCATCCGTGCCCAGGAGCGCATCTACGCCCGCCTCGAGCTCATCCGTTCCTATGTTCCGGACGATAGCGGCCTCGATGCGATGGAGCCGCTGATGGCGCCTTTGGTGACGATGACCGCCTTCGATCTCGGCCAGGACCGGCTGCCCTGCTTCGCGTCCTACCGCTTTCTTTACGAGCGCCTGATCGGCGCCAATGTGCGGCCCTGGCTGCCCGGCGCGTTCTGCGCCGCCGCCGCGCTGCCGCACCTCCACCCGGATCGCCGCCGGACCCTGCTCCAGTCGATCAGCGAGGCCGCGGCGACCGCGCCGGGCTGGTCGAACCGCGATCCGGTCTTCTTCCCCGAATGGGTCGAAAAGGTCGACACCACGCTCGTCGGCTGAGTTTCAACCTTCCCTGGAGCGACTGCGGCGGGCCCTTCGGGACCCGCCGTTTTTATTTGCAGGTCCGGCGCGCGCGGGTATCACGTCGCGACATGACCGCCAGTTCCAAGCTTGCCTCGTGCGTTGCCGCCACGCTTCTTGCCCTCTCGCCCGCGGCTTTGGCGCCCACCGCCGGACAGGGCGCCCGAGCACCGCTTCCGGCGCTCGCCGGCCGCGTCCTCATGGCCAACTGCCGCCAGGGCGAATGTTCCTGGCTGCGCGTGACCCGGTTGGAGCGCGTCCGGGCGACGCCCCGGGGCGAGCTCCGGCGCGTCGTCGGGCGCCGCGGCAGATCGGTGCACGGCATTCCGGCCGATCCGCCCGCCGCCTACAGCCGGCGCGTGCGGGTCGCCTGGGAGCGCGCGGATCGCAGCGAATATGCGTTTTGCTCGCGGACGCGGCCCGCCTACGCTTTCCCCGAGGTTGACGGCTATATCGTACATTATCTCAATCTGTTCAGCGTGGCCGGATACCAATATCCGTCGGCGACCCTTTACATGCACGCCTGTCACGGCGTCGCCATGCCCGGCGGCGCGGCGCGGCTTCGCCGACTGGGCTACCGGCCGGGGACGCGCAGCGAACAGGTCGAAGGCGCACGGCCGGAGGATCTCACCCGCTAGCGCAGCCCCGTCGCGAGGCCTTCCGCGAACGATGTGAGCGTGTCGTCGCGGGCGCCCATGACGACGATCCGGTCGCCCGGACGGGCCAGCGCCACCAGCCGCTCGGCGCAGCCCTCGCGGTCGGGGATGTGCTCGGCGTTGCGACCATGGCCGGTCACGCCGGCGATGATGTCGCCGCTGCCGATCTCGCGGCTGGTGGTGCCGCCATAATAAACGGGGTCGGGCATGATCAGCACATCGTGCGGCGTCATCTCCCGGGCGAAGCAGGCGATCAGCGCGTCCTTCATCGTCCGCAAGGGGCCGTAGCCGTGCGGCTGGAAGAAGAGCAGCAGGCGGCCGGGGAAAGCGTGGAGAGTGCGCAAAGTCGCGGCGATCTTCTCCGGATTGTGGCCGAAATCGTCGATGACGGAAACGCCATTGGCGGTGCCGACCAGCTCGAAGCGCCGCCGCAGCCCGGTGAAGCCGGCGAGCGCTTCGGCACCCTCGGCGAGCGGCACCCCGGCCGCTTCGGCCGCGGCCAAAGCGGCGAGCGCGTTTTCGGCATTGTGGCGGCCCGGGACCTGGAGGCGGACGGGAACCTCCCCGGCCCGGAAGGCGATTGCGAAGGGCTCCTCGGCGATGTCCGAGCCGAACAGGCTCGCCGTCCGGTCCTTGAACGAATAGCCGCGCAGCCGCTCCGGCGGGAGCGCGGCGGCGAGGAAGCGGGTCTCGTCGTCGTCGAGGTTGACGACCAGGGTCTCGGCCCTGGCGGCGAAATCGCGGAACAGGTGGCGAAGCTCGTCGAGCGATTTGTGGTCGAGCGTGATATTGGTGAGCACCGCGATCTTCGGACAATAGAGCGCGATCGAGCCGTCGCTTTCGTCGACTTCGCTGACGAAAGCCTCGCCCGCGCCGACCAGCGCGCTTGCGAACGGGATTTGCGCGCTGACGAAATTCTTCATCACCGCGCCGTTCATGACGGTCGGGTCGCGGCCGGCCGCGTGCAGGATCCAGCCGATCATTCCGGTGACCGTCGATTTGCCGCTCGTGCCCCCGATTGCGATCCTGGTCGGGGCCGCGTTGAACAATTCCGCGAGGAGTTGGGGGCGGGTGACGCGGCGCGCCCCCAATTCGTTGGCCTTGACGATATCGGGGACCGTCTCTTCGATCGCGGCCGAGGTGACGACGATCTGATCGCTGCTGGCGATGCCGCTGCCGTCCTGCGCGAAGAGGGCGATCCCGCGGCTTTCGAGGAAGTCGAACTTGGCGCCAAGCCGGCCTTGGTCGAGCGTGCGGTCGGATCCGGCGACCCTGTCGCCGCGCCCCTGGACGATCATCGCCAGGGGCAGCATGCCGCTGCCGCCGATGCCGCAGAAGAAATAGGATTTGGCCGCGCCCATCGCCACGCCCTATTGGGGAGGAGAGGAGGGAGCAAGGCATGCGGATCGCGGTAGTGGCGCCGAGCTCCCGCTTCGACGACTGGGAGGAGGTGGCGGCGCGGGTGATCGCGATCGCCGCCGAGGCGCATCCCGGCGTCGAGATCGTCTTTCATCCGCAATGCGCGCGCATCGATCGTCATTTCGCGGGGACCGACGCGGAGCGCGAGGAGGCTTTGGTCGAGGTCGCAAACGATCCCGGCTTCGACGCGATCTGGTTCGCGCGCGGCGGCTACGGATCGAACCGGATCGCCGGGCGGGCGCTCGCCCGGTTCGGGCCGGCGGCGCGGGCCAAGTCCTGGCTCGGCTATAGCGATGCCGGTTTCCTGCTCGCGGGCCTCTATCGCGCCGGTTATGCCGATGTCGCGCACGGCCCGATGCCGCGGGACGTCGTCCGGAAAGGCGGCGAGGCGGCGGTGCGGCGGGCGCTGGCCTGGCTCGCCGGCCGGTCGGCGGCGGCGCTGGAGCCGGGGCTCGAAGCGGGCAGGCGCCATGCCGCCTTCAACATCACCGTGTTCGGCATGCTGCTCGGAACCGAGCTGGAGCCCGACCTTGCCGATCATGTGCTGCTGCTCGAGGAGGTATCCGAATATCTCTATGCGACCGATCGGGCGATGTTCCACATCGCGAGCACGCCATCGGTCCGGCGGGTCGCCGGGATAAGGCTGGGAAGAATCGTCCCGGAACCCAACGATCCGCCGTTCGGCCATGACGCGCAATGGATCGTGCGCCATTGGTGCGAACGCTGTGAAATCCCCTATCTGGGCCGCGCCGACATCGGTCACGACTCGGCCAACAAGGTGGTGCCGTTCGGTCTCCTTTGAGGACCTATCGGCGTCTATCCACAGAAAACCGGCCCAAGACGGGCAAAACACGGTATTTCCCTCTCCATTGGCATTGCCAAGAGGATGGAATTGCGCTCTCTATCGGCCAGCATAAACCCAAAGGGAGGGAAGAATGGCACAAAGTGGTTTGCAGCGCCCGGTAAAGCCGTCGGCGGAACTCGCCGCGATCACCGGTCCGGACCCGCTGCCGCGCAGCCAGGTCGTCAGCAAGGTGTGGGATCATATCCGCAAGAACAACCTCCAGAATCCCGCGAACAAGCGCGAGATTCTCGCGGACGACAAGCTGAAGAAGATTTTCGGCAAGGACAGCTGCTCGATGTTCGAGATGAACAAGCATTTGTCGCGCCACCTAAGCTAGGTCCCTGGGCCCCGGCGAACGCCGGGCACGAGACAAAGAGAGCCGCCCCCGGCACCTCCCGGTGGGCGGCTTTTCTGTGCGGGTCAGCCGCGCCAGCGCAGCCCGATCCAGAAGGTGCGCGGAGTCGCGCGCTCGATGATGCCCGCCCCGGAGATGCCCGCTACCACCTCCTCGTCGGTGAGGTTCTCGCCGCGCGCCTCGATCGCGAGACTGTGGGTCAGCGGCAAGGCACCGAGGGCGTCGAGGGTAAGCGCGTCCGGAATTCGCTGGCGGTTGAGGTCGTCCTCATATTGGCTCGAGACGTAGCGCGCGCCCGCCGAGGCGTAAGCGCCGCGCGGACCTTGCCAGGAGAGGCTGGCGGTGAGGCTGTGGCGCGGCGTCTGGGCCGGACGCAGGCCGTCCAGCGCGAGCGCGGCGCCGCCGGCGCGGACCCGCGCGTCGGCGAAGCCGTAGCCTGCGGCGAGGCGGACGCGGCCGATCTGGAGGCTGCCGTCGATCTCGACGCCGCGGCTGGCGATCGCATCGACATTCCGGCGCATCCGGTACTGGCCGCCGGCCGCGACGAAGCCGATTCGGGGGAAAGCGCCCGGACCCTGGCCGAGGGTGACGTTGGCGATCGCCTCGGTGAGGCGGTTGGCGAAGAAGGTGATTCCAATCCGTGCCGCGCGGAACGGGCGGATTTCGAGGCCCGCGTCGACGCCCTCCAGCCGCTCCGGCGCGAGCGCTTCATTGGCGGCGGTCGCGTCGGCGCCGACGCGGAACGGCCGGTAGAGCTCGTTGAGCGTCGGCAGGCGCCAGCCGAGATAGGCGGCGGCGCGAAGCGTCAGCGCGGGCGCCGGCCGCCAGGCGAGGCCCGCGCGCCCGGTCGGCTCCCAGCCGCCGCGATGGGGAAAGGCGAGGTCGGTCAGGGCGGCGCCGGTGGCCAGCATCCCCTCGCGCAAGGCGCCGTCCGCGATCCGCCAATGGTCGAGTCGCGCGCCGGCGGTGAGGGTCAGCGGGCCTTGCTCCCACCCCGCTTCGGCGAAGGCGCCCAGCGTGCGGGTGCGGCCGCCGGCGACCCGGCCGCGCGTGGGTGCGCCTTGGGCGAATTGGAACAGCTCGTGCGTTTGCCCAGCCGTCTCACGCCAATCCGCGCCCAGGCGGACCTCCAGCGGGCCTGTGATCGGGCGAATCTCGAGGCGCGCGCCAAGCCCGGTCGAGGGAACGCTGTGCTGGTCGAGCGTCCGGGCGGCGGTCGCGCGGTCCGCGCTGACCGCGGCGAAGCTGTTGGCGAAATCGCGGACCTGGACATAGACGAGCGCCGAAAAGGGCAGCCCGCCCCGGCCGACCAGCCGTAGCGAAGCGTCGGCGCCTCGCGTGGAGATGGCGCTGAACGCGGTGCCGCGCTCGCGCGCGTCGGTGAAGGCGGAAAGATTTGCCTGCACCTCGGCCGCGCCGGAGAGCGGCGCCACCGCGCGCGCGGCGAAGCTTGCCTGGGTGTAGGGGGAGGCCCGGTCGGCGGCCCCTCGCTGGCGGGCGACTACGGGCACGAATCCGTCGCCGCGCGCATAAGCGGCCGAGAAGCTCGCAAAGCCGTTACCGACACGTTCGCCATAGCCGACGAAGGCGTCGATGCCGTCGCGGCTGCCATAGGCAAGGCCGGCGGCCGGAACCTGGAGGGCGCTTTCGAGTTCGATCGTGCCCGCGAGCGCGCCCGGGCCGTGACCGCCGCTGCCGCCGCCCCGCAGGACGCGGATCCGGCCCAGACGGCGCGGATCGTAGGCCGGCCAGGCGATCCAACCGCCGAACGGGTCGGTCTGCGGCACGCCGTCCAGGATCAGCAGCGCCCGGCTCGACGCATTGCCGCCGAGCGCGCGGAAGGTCGCGCCCTGGCTGGTGGGGTTGGCGCTGCGCGCATCCGAGCGGCGGAATTGCTGGAAGCCGGGCACGTCGCGCAGCACGTCCTCGAGCCGGCTCGACGCGCTGTGATCGAGCCGCTCGCGGCCGATCTCGGTGACGTCATAGGCATTTTCGCCGGTCGCGGCTTCGAGGCCGCGGCCGGTGACGACGATCTCCGGCTCCTGCGAAAGGGCGGAGGCGGCGGCGAGCAGAAGGATCACGCGCCCCGTTTACAGCAAAAAAAGCCGCGCCGGTGAGGGGAATGCACCGGCGCGGCTTGGGGAAGGAGGCGGAGCGGTCAGCTCGGAACCGGCTGCGCCTGCTGTGCGGCGGCTTCGAGCTGGGCGCGAGTCAGCGAGATGACCAGGCCCTGATTGTTGCGGCCGAAGCTGGTCAGCGGCAGCTTGGCCCGGACGGTTCCGGTCGCGACGACCGCGCCGGTCGCATCGACCGACTCGATCGTGCCGACCGGGCCGCCGGCCTGATCGTGGACCTGGATGCCGGTCCGGATATCGGCCGCGGTCGCGAGCACGGTCGGGCCGGCTTCGGCCTGGGCCTGCACCTGGGTTTGCGTCTCGGCCTGGGCCTGAACCGGCAGCTGCGGTTCGGGCGGCGTCGTCGCCGTCTGAGCCTGGGTCGTCACCTCGGTTTGGGTAACGGGGGCTTGCGTCGGCGGGGCCTGGGTCGCCGGCTCGGCATTGGCGTCGACGGGGTCGGGAGCCGCGGGCGGAGTCGGGGTCGCGCTCTCCTGGACGTCCTCGGTCGCCGTGTTGGTGGTCGGCGTGACCGGCTGCGCCGGCGGGGGAACCGCGCCGGTCGTCGGCTGCGGGGCGGGGTTCGCCGGGGCGGGGGTCTGGGCGCCGGTCATGGCGGCCGGCAGCGCGATCGCCGCGACGGCGGCGAGCAGCCTGATCCTGTTGGTCATCTTGTCCTCCGAATATGGAATTCGAAGGATCAACAGACGCACACGTTACAAGGTTCATGCCGCCGGGGCAGGGCGTTCCGCGGCAGGGACGAAACGCGAGGCGCGTCAGCCGCCGCCCGGGAAGCGCTCGAACTGTGGAAGCGCGCCGATATCCTCCATCCAGGCGATCCGGTCGGCGGTCTGGATATGGATCTGGGCGGGAATGGCGCCGGGATCGTCGAGCGTCGCCGACTGGACGTCGGTAATCCCGGGCAGAATCTTGTCGTTGGTGTAGAACAGGCCGGTCCCGCACTCCGCGCAGAAATGGCGCCGTCCATGTTCGGACGACGCATGGACCTTGGGCTCGCCCTGGGTCAGGGTCACCGCGGGCGTCTTGAACATCGCCCAGCCCACCATCGGCGCGCCCGCGCTGCGGCGGCAGTCGCTGCAATGGCACAGCGCGTGGTGCATCGGCTCGCCTTGCGCCTCGTAGCGGATCGCCCCGCAATGGCATTGGCCCTGGTGCATCGGCGCTCTCCCTTCGCTGGTCGACGCGCCTTAGAGCACGTACTTGCTCAGATCGGTATCCCGGGCGATCGCGCTAAGTTGGCGTTCGACATAGGGGGCGTCGACCGTGACGGTTTCGCCGCGGCGCTGCTCGGCTTCGAAGCTGACGTCCTCGAGCAGTTTTTCGAGCACGGTCTGGAGCCGGCGCGCGCCGATATTCTCGACTTGGGCGTTCACCTCCGCCGCGATCCGCGCGAGGGCGCGGATGCCGTCTTCGGCGAAAATGATCTCGACCCCTTCGGTGGCCAAGAGGGCGCGATATTGCTCGGTCAGGCTGGCGCGGGTGTCGGACAGGATCCGGACGAAATCCTCTTCGGTCAGCGCCTTCAATTCGACTCGGATCGGCAGGCGGCCCTGAAGCTCGGGGAGCAGGTCGGAAGGCTTGGCGACGTGGAAGGCGCCCGACGCGATGAACAGGATATGGTCGGTCTTCATCGGGCCGTATTTGGTGGCGACGGTCGTGCCCTCGATCAGCGGCAAGAGGTCGCGCTGGACGCCCTCGCGGCTGACCGAGCCGCCGCGCACGTCGGAAACCGCGATCTTGTCGATCTCGTCGAGGAAGACGATGCCGTTCGCCTCGGCGTCCTTGAGCGCCGTGCGGTTTACGTCGTCGGTGTCGAGGCGCTTGTCGGATTCTTCCTCGATCAATTTGTCCCAGGCGTCGGCGACCCGCATCTTGCGCTTCTTGCGCGGCTGCTGGCCCATCGCCTTGCCCATCATGTCCGACAGGTTGATCATGCCGACCTGGCCGCCCAGGCCGGGGATTTCGAACGGGGTAGACGGCTGGTCGAGAATCTCGATCTCGACCTCCTTGTCGTTCATGTGGTTTTCGATGATTCGCAGGCGGAAGCTCTCGCGCGTCGCCTGGCTTGCATCCTTGCCGGTGAGGGCGTCGAGAAGCCGCTCCATCGCCGCCTCGCTCGCGGCCTCCCTGACCGCCTCGCGGCGCCGTTCGCGCTCGAGCCGCACCGCTTCCTCGACCAGGTCGCGGGCGATCTGCTCGACGTCGCGGCCGACATAGCCGACTTCCGTGAACTTGGTCGCCTCGACCTTGACGAACGGCGCGTCGGCGAGCTTCGCCAGCCGCCGGCTGATCTCGGTCTTACCGCAGCCCGTCGGGCCGATCATCAATATGTTCTTGGGCGTGACCTCCTCGCGCAGCTCCTCGGGCAGCTGCTGGCGGCGCCAGCGGTTGCGCAGCGCCACGGCGACGGCGCGCTTGGCGTCGTCCTGGCCGATGATGTGGGCGTCCAGAGCGGCGACGACCGCCTTGGGGGTGAGGAAGTCCTTCATGGCGGATCGGGTTCCGGGAGAGACCGAAGACTGGAAGTTCATCCCCCGCTAGATTGGAGGCGGGGCGAGCCAGTTCAAGCGGTGCAGCGAAAGCCCGCGAACAGCTCTTTGTGCGATTCGACGATCCTGGCGATGTCGCCTGCCTGCGGCGTTGCGTCCCACTCGTCGTGCTCCCAGGTGCCGCCGAGCAATATCCCGTCGGCCCGCGGGAACATGTGGCCGGCCTCGCCCATGAAGGCGTAGCGGATCTCGGGCTGGGGAATGAGGATGGCGAGCTGGCCGCGGATCGGGTGCAGCTCCGTGTCGCCGAAGAGCTCGCGCGACCCAAGGCCGGTGCAGTTGAACACCAGCCGCTCGGGCAAGGCCGCGATGTCGGCCGGAGTCGCGAAATCGCGGACCCTTATCGTGCCGCCGGCGATCTGGACGTCGCGGGTCAGCTCCCTCAGGAATCGCCCGGTCTCGACATAGATCGTGGTGTAGCGAGTCATGTTCGTTACCGGGAATGGATGCTCTTCCGGGCGGAGCGCGCGGTTGTCGGGCGGGAAGGTCGGAAGAAGCTGCCGCTCCGGCCCGGCGCTCCGCTCCACATAGGTCGGCAGCCAGCGGATCCCGTAATCGTCGCCGACCATGATCTGGAAGCGGCGCCAGCTGTAATCGAGCGCCGAAAGAAACTGCGCCCGCCATTCGGGCGTGACCCGCCGATGATCGTAAAGTCCGAAAGGGTGGAACTGGCCGCCGGCGATGTTCGACGTCGTCTCGGGGGTCAACGCCTTGGTATAGATATTGACCTGGAACCCCGCTTCCTGGGCGAGCCGGGCGGTGGTGAGCCCCATCACGCCCGCCCCGATCACCGCCACCGGCCCCTGGTGCCCGGGCAGGCCGAGCGACGTGGCGAGCTTCGAGGATCCCCAGGACAGGGTGATACCCGACCCGCCATGGCCGTAATTGTGAACGAGCTTCTTGTCGCCCAGCGCCTCGGCGCGAACCACGAAGCCGGCGGCGCGGTAGGGCCTGAGGCCGGCGACGGTGCGGATCACGCGCTCCGCGGCGACGTTGACCGGCGGCAGGCAGCCGCGCGGGGCGGCGCGCGCGATCGTGGTTGCGCAGCCCGGTAGCAGGAGCGTGGAGGCGGCTGAGCCCAGGAAGACGCGGCGATCCATAACCGCAGCCTAGCCGTCTTGGTCATTCCAGCGAAAGCTGGAATCTCTTTGCCTGAAACGGAGACCTCCACAATCTCAAGGCTACTCGGAAAGTCGGATCTCGTCCCGTGGGCACTGACCGGGGACCGTATAGGCATCCGGCGCAACGTAGCTGCGATCGAGAAGAAAATGACTGGCCAGGCAATTGAGCTGACCGGCAAATTCTCGAAAGTCATCGGCGCGCTGCCAAAACTCCGGCGAGCCGACTTGGTCAAGCCGGAAACGCGGGACAAGCCGCGCCCATTGACCGTCCGCAATGATCGGTCGGCGTTCGTTGGCGATCGTCATTGCGGCACCGGCGAGATAGGCGCTCCAATCCCTTTCGAGGCGATCAATACGAGGGCCGAATTCGCGGCGTGCCTGAGCCGGGGGTGGAGGAGGCGTGTGACTCAAGGGAAAAGCAAAGGGGAGTTCCGCCCATCGGCCTGCGCCGAGAGCGCGCAACTGTCTGAGCATTGTCATCGAAAATGCCGGGTTGGCACGCGGCACTCGAACATATCGCGCCGCCAATGCGTAGTTCCAGTAATGACCTATTGCCTCTCGCTCCATATCCCGACCGACAAGTTGCTCCGGCACGAGTTGCAAAGCCACGAACCCGAGCTCGCCGGCAACGATGTCGAATACGAGCGTCTCCGCGTCGTCGTCGCCCTGGGCGAGGCTGGAGGCAGGCCGGCGGAGCATCGCGCACATCTGGCTGAGCACGGGCCATCTGTCTTCGCGCGTTACCAGGCGACCCCGCGTCCGTCCTGACATTCCCGCGCCTGAAGAAGCGATGATTCCGGCAACGATATTCACGCCCTCGCGTATTTCGCACCGATCGACGGCCGATGTGAAACCTATGTCCTCGCGATCGCCCGCTGCGGCAACAATCAGATAGGCCGCACCATCCGGCTCATCTCGCAGTCGGGGAAGCTCCCCGTCAATCGCAACCATGTAAATCGGAATAGCTTGGGATTGCCGCAACAAATCGCTGACGAACCGATTGTAGTCTCGCAGGGTCGTGACAAATTGGTCCGTGACCGGGTCGCGCCGAGCGATCTGGTAGACCGTGCCGATGCTAACGTTCTGCCCGGTAATGGCACCGGGTGAGTCCTGGACGGAGATATCGCTACCCTGTGGAGGCTGCGAAGGCTGGCTTGACTGCGCAGCTGCTAAGGTTGGCACGCATACACAGGCTAGTGCTGCAAAAAGCGAGAGTCGCCAGCGATTTCTCATTGTTCCGGTCCAATCGTTGTTGTCACGGTGTTGATCGTCACATTGGCACCGGTGATTGCACCCGGTGATCGCTCAACGTGGATCGAATTGACCGTCGGGGTTGGGGTGGCAGGCCCTTCACGATTGGGAACGACCACTCGCGGAGCAAGGGGCGGGGGTGTTTGCGGCTGCGGCGGTCGCGAGCGCGCAGGCGGGGGCACGATTTCTCCCTCGCCAGATTTCGCCGCCGGTTCCGGTGCTTCGTCGTAGCTTCGGGGGGACACGTTCACGTCGCCAATCAGAGGAGCCGCGCTCCCGAAAGGCTCCCACCACGCGACTACAACGCCAATCACTGTTGCGAACAGCGTGACAAGGGCGATCACCCTCATGCGCAGATACCAAGGCTTCTTGAGCTTGGCGGGCGGAGTCTTAGCGCGCGCCATAGGCGGGATCAAAGGCCTGATTGATCAGATGCGCCAACCGAACATCAGTTCGTGTAATCGTGTGCTGGATGGGCAGCGCGGCGCGGTCGATTGGGCGTGCTATCAGGGGTTCCCTTAATGAGCTGAGTCGTTTGCGATATTACACTTTATGACGACAGATCGAAAGTGGGATTTAGTAATGCGGCCGTTTGTCCGCACCAAGCCTATCCTTTTCCTTTTCTATGTAAGGACCTTTTTCATGCGCAGATCGGTAAGGCATGTGTCGCCCCCCACAGGCCGCCGCTTTGAATCGCCTACAAAAACATAGTCATTTCGCTGGAATGACGGCTCAGGCCGCCCCCTCGATCGTCTCGATGGTGAGCTGGTCGTTGGTGTAGACGCAAATGTCGGCGGCGACTTTCATCGCCTTGCGCGCGATCGTCTCCGCATCCTCCTCATAATCGTAGAGGGCGGTTGCCGCGGCGAGGGCGAAATTGCCGCCTGAGCCGATCGCGGTGACGCCCGAGGCGGGCTCGAGCACGTCGCCATTGCCGGTGAGGATCAGGGTCACGTCCTTGTCGGCGACGATCATCATCGCCTCCAGATTGCGCAGATACTTGTCGGTGCGCCAGTCCTTGGCGAGCTCGACCGCGGCGCGCATCAATGCCCCGTGATGCTGTTCGAGCTTGCGCTCCAGCCGCTCGAACAGGGTGAAGGCATCGGCGGTGGCACCGGCGAACCCACCGATGACCGAACCGTCCCCCAGGCGGCGGACCTTCTTCGCATTTGGCTTGATCACGGTCGATTGCAGCGACACCTGGCCGTCGCCGGCGACCACCACCTTGCCGTTCTTGCGCACGCCGAGGATCGTCGTGCCGTGCCAGATTTCCATTCGATTGGCTCCCGCTCGTTCGGTCCCTATCTGGGAAGCGCTCGGGCGCCGCGCAACACTCGTGCCGGCGCCTTGCGTCCATTCGCCATTGCCGGTTAGGCTCGGGCGGGATCGGGAGACGCGCATGTTCCGCCAGGCGAGCCGCAGGATCGCAATGATTGCCGCAGCGCTCGGCGCCACCGCGCTGTCGGCCGAAGGCGCCGGGGACGGCGCGCGCCGCGCCCCGCTCGTTTCGGCCGGGGCCTGCCTGCTTCCCGGCGGGGATGGATCGAAGCGGCCGGCCGGCGGCGGCGGCCCGGTCCTGCTCGACGGGCTGGGCTTCGCCGGGATCGAGGCGGACAGCGCCGATCGCGAGGTGCGCGCCTGGTTCGCGCAAGGGATTCGCCTGATCTACGCGTTCGACGAGGTCGAGGCGGTCCGCTCGTTCCGCAAGGCCCAGCAGCTCGATCCGAATTGCGCCTTGTGCTTCTTCGGCGAGGCATGGGCGCGCGGACCGACGATCAACCTGCAGCCGCGCACGGATGAGCTCGTCCTCGCCCGCGCCGCCGCCAGGCGCGCCGCCGCGCTTTCGGGCCGGCTCTCGGCGCGCGACCGGATCCTGGTCGAAGCGATGGCGATCCGGACCGCCGACGGGCCCGCCTTCGGCAATGCGGCTTATGCCGATCGCATGGAAGCGGCGGCGCGGCTTATGCCCGAGGACGACACTCTCTCGATCATGGCCGCCGACGCGCGCATGATCCTCTCGCGCGGCCGGATGCAGCCCGGCAATCCCAGCCAGCAGCTTCTCGAGCGGGTGCTTCGGCGCAGCCCGAACCATGGCGGCGCGATCCATTATTACATCCACCTCACCGACTGGATCGACCGGCAGGAGCTGGCCGTGCCTTATGCCGAGCGGCTCGGCGCGATCGCTCCCTCGGCGAGCCACCTCATCCACATGCCGTCGCACAGCTTTTACGGCGTCGGCCGCTATCGCGACGCGGCAGCGGTCAACGTCGCCGCGATCGCCACCGACCGGCGCTTCGTGCAAAGGGCGCGGCCGGTCGATTCGGACTATCGGACCGGGCTGCTCCGCCACAACATGCATTTCGCGATCGAAAGCGCGCTTGCCCGCGGCGACGGCGCCACCGCGCTCGCCGTTTCGGACCAGTATCGCGACACTTTCCTCGCCCGCCGCGCCACATCGAGCGCGCGCCTTCTCGGCTCGGCGACCTGGTATGCGCGGGGTCTCCACGGCGAGATCGGCGCGGTGCTGGCGACCGCCGAGCCCGGCAACGCGCTGGAAAAGGCGCTGCGTCACTATGCGCGCGGCGAGGCGCTGGCGAGGGCCGGCGACGCGGCGGCGGTGCGGGCCGAGGCGGCGGCGATCGCGGCGCTGCGGGCGGGAACCGATGCGCCTTCGCTTGGCCCGGGCGGAACGCCGCTGGCGGAGGTGATGCAGCATGTGCTCGAAGGCCGGGCGGCGATGCTCGCCGGCAATTTCCGCGCGGCGGCCCGCGCCTATCGCCGCGCGATGGACCGCCAGCTTGCCGCTTTGCCCGGCGCGGACCCGCCGCTCTTCTGGTATTCGGTCCGGCGCAGCCTCGCCGCCGCGACGCTCGCCAGGGGCGACGCGCGCGGCGCCCGCGCCCAACTGCGCGCCTCGCTCGAACATTGGCCGAACGATCCGCTCGCGCTCTATGCTTTGTCGCTGGCCGAAAGGCGGCTAGGCCGGGGCGCGGAAGCCGAACGCGCGCTCGGCGCGGCGCGGGCCGGCTGGGCAGGCGAGGTGACCGCAATCCCGCTGACCCGCATCTAATTGGAGTTTCGCGCTGACAGGTTCGGCGGGGGCGGCTAGGCAAAGGCGATGGAGGGGCTGTTCATCCTGCTCGTGCTGGTGTTGGTCGTCTTGCCGATCGTCACCTTCGTGTCGCTGCTCGTCCTCAGGGCGCGGCTGAACGAGCGGCTCGCCAAGATCGAGGGGCGGCTCGACCGACTGACCTGGGGGGAGGGGCCCGAAGTCGAAGCGGCGCCGGCGCACGCGAACGTCGCCGCTCCCGCTCCGCCGGTCCGACCCGCCGAGGCGCCGCGCCGCGCCGCGCCGGCCGAGATCCGGTTGGAGCCCGACGGATTTCTCGAAGAGGAGGCGCGAAGATCGGAGACGCTGGGCGGGCTGTTCGAACGGCTGGTGGCGGGGCGGCTCCTGATCTGGCTCGGCGGCATCGCTCTGGTGCTCGCGGCGTTCTTCCTGATTCGACATTCGATCGAGATCGGACTCATGACGCCGGCGGCTCGGATGGCCGGCGCGGCAGTGCTCGGCCTCTTGTTCATCGGCGCCGGCGAATATGCGCGGACCGGCCGCCTGTTCATCGACGACCAGCGCGTCGCCCAGGTTTGCGTCGGGGCCGGTCTCGCGATCCTCTACATGACCGCCTTCGGCAGCTATGCCCTTTACGGCCTGCTGAGCAACACCGGCGCGTCCGCGGCGATGATCGCGGTCACCGCGACGGCGCTGGGGATGTCGCTGCGGCACGGCGCGCCGACCGCGATCATGGGGCTGGTCGGCGGCTTCCTGACGCCGTTGCTGGTCGGCAATCCCGATGCGGGCGCAGTCCCCTTGCTTTCCTATCTGGCCCTGCTCGATCTGGCTCTGTTCGCCATCGCGTGGCGGCGCGGCTGGACCTGGCTCGCCGCCGCGGCCGTGCTGGCGAGCTTCGTTTGGACCGGCTTCCTGCTCTCCCGGCCGCCCGAGGACGCGCTCGCCGCGGGTATGTTCGTCGTCCTGCTCGGAATCGCGGCCTCGCTCGTCCGGCCGGGTAGTGGCAGGCAATTGAGCCTGATTCAGCCGCTCGCCATCGCCGCGGTCCAGCTCGCTTTGCTGGTCGCGCGTACCGATCTCGGCGCCAATGCCTGGCTCTTGTTCGGCGCGCTGAGCGCGGCGAGCCTCGCTTTGGCATTGCTGCGCCCCGAATATCGGCCGGCGCCGCCCGCCGCGCTCGGCCTGGCCTTGCTCCTGCTCTTCGCCAAGGCGACGACCGGCAAGGATCCCTTCGCCGACGAGGCGGCGATCGGGATCGCCTTGCTGTTCGGCGGCGGCGGGCTGGCGCTGACGCTGTGGCGGACGCACCCGCTGTGGACCGCGATCGCCGCCTTCGGCCTGGCCGGGCCGGCCCTGATCCTGCGCGGCGCGCGTCCGGAATTGCTCGAGCCGCACTTCTGGGGGGCGCTGATGGCCGCGCTCGCGCTCGGCGCGCTGTTGCTGGTCTGGGCCAATCGCCGCCGCGCCTCGGCCGAGCCGCCCGCCGATCTCGCCTTGCTCGTCTCGGGCGCGGCTTTGGCTTTGCTGGCCGGTGCGGCGGTCTGGGACCTGGCGCCGAACGACCTTGCGGGGGCGGGCTGGCTCGCGCTGGCGGTGGCGCTCGCGCTTGCGGCTCGGCGGCTTGGCGACCTCGCTCTGGCGACGGTGGCGGTGCTGGCGGCCGTCGTCGGAGTGGCGCGGGCTGTCGCGATGGTGCCCGAGCTCTCGACCGCGACCCTCGCAAGCCTGATCGGCGAGCCGGTGCTGGCCGCGGACCTGCCGGACGCGGCGGCCGCGCTCACTTCGCTCGCTCTGCCCGCTTTCCTGCTGCTGGCGTTGCGCCTTTCGCTGCCGCCGCTGCCGCTCGGCGCGCGGCGCGTGCTGCCCGCAATCGCCGGCCTGTTCGCGGTCGCCGCCCTTTATATCTGGTTCAAGCAGGCGTTCGGCCTCGCCGACCCCGCCGATTTCGCGGCGCGCGGGCTGATCGAGCGGACGATCGTCACCCAGGCATTGTTCGCCGCGGGCTGGCTGCTCGGCGCCGGCGTCGTGCGGCCGCCGCGGATCGAGGCCGACCTCGCCCGGCTCGGGGGCACCGCGCTCACCGCGCTCGCCGCGGCGCGGCTGATCTGGTTCGACATGGCTTTGTTCAATCCGGCCTGGGCCGACCAGTGGGTCGGGACGCTGCCGGTCCTCAACCTGATTCTGCCCGCTTACCTCTTGAGCGCGGCCTGGCTCTACGCCGCGCGGCGCCGGGCGGAGGCGGCGACCCGGTCGGGCTTCTGGCTGATCGCCTTCCTCGCCGCCCTGACCGCGGGTGTCGCCCTGATGGTCCGCCAGGGCTTCCAGGGCGCGATCCTGAGCGGACCCGAAATGCCGATCGCGGAATTCTATTGCTATTCGCTGGCTGGCCTGGCGGTGGCGATCGGCCTGATCCTCGCCGGCATGCGGCTTCCCGACAAGGCGCTGCGCCTCGCCGGCCTGGTCCTGCTCACCGCCACCATCGTCAAGGTATTCCTGGTCAACGCCTCCGAACTCAAGGGGCTGCTCAGGATACTCTCCTTCCTCGGCCTGGGCATCGCGTTGATCGGGATCGGACGGCTCTATGGACCGGTGCTTCGCGCCGAAAGGGATGGTTCATGATCCACGCTCTGCTCGCCCTCGCGCTCCAGGCCGCGCCCGCCGATCCCTGCCAGGTCGACAACCGGGCGATGATGGATCTTGGCTATCATGCTTTCGATCAGGACCCGGAGGGCGGCTGGCGGGAGCTCGCCCGGCGCCCGGGCTGCGAGGCGCGCGCCGCCGATCTGATCCGCGACCATCGGAGCTATGCCCAGGGGCGGATGTCGATCCTCTACTGGCACGAGGGCCAGATGCGCGCCGGTCTCGACCAGACCGGCGAAGCGATCCGGCTGTTCGAGCAAAGCCGCAAGCCCGACGACCAGTTCGGCTGGAACCCCTATGTCGATGCCACGATCGCCTTTCTGCGCGGCGACCGGGGGGCGCTGACGGCCGCGCGCGAGCGCCTTGCCGCCTTGCCGAAGCCGGCGGATTTCGAGGAGCGCACGCTGCCGAACGGCTTCCGATTGAGCTGGCCGCCCAATCTCCAGGTCGTCGATGGCCTCGTCCGCTGCTTCGGCCGGCCCTATAGCGAAGCCTATGGCGGCGCGCCGGAGTGCCGGGGGGAGGCCGCCCCGCGATGACGGAGGATGAGGACCGCGCCCTGATCAGCGCAGCGATCGATGAAATGTACGCGATGATCTCGGGTCCGAAGGGTCCGCGCGATTGGTCGCGCCAGGCGCTTTGCTTCCACCCCGGGGCGCGGCAGATCCGGACATGGGTCGACGCGGACGGGCGCGCGGCCTGCAGGATCATGGGCCTTGCCGACTATGCCGCCGACACCACGCCGTTCTTCGCCGAAAACGACTTTTACGAGATCGAGATCGAGCGCCGGATCGACCTGTTCGGCAACATCGCCCATGTCTGGAGCGCCTATGAGGCGCGGACTGCCCTGGACGAGGCAGAGCCCGAGCGGCGCGGAATCAATTCGATCCAGCTGTTCAGGGACCGGGACAGGGGGTGGCGGATCATGGCGATGCTTTGGGACAATGAGCGCGACGGGCTGAGTCTGCCGAAATAGGGACAGTCACTTTCACGCGCCGGCGATTGAGGGTCGGACGGGGCAGCCGAAAGTGACTGGCCCGGGCCGTGCTGGTCGGGGCGACTGGATTCGAACCAGCGACCCCCACACCCCCAGTGTGATGCGCTACCAGGCTGCGCTACGCCCCGACCAAGGGCGCGCATGTAGGCGCCGGCCCGCGCCAAGGCAAGCTGCGGTTGACTTGCCGGCGCCGCCTGCGAAACGGGAATTGCGATGCGATACGGCGTGAGCAGCTTCGATGACATCGGGCATCTTTCGGGCCTGGAAATGCTCCGCGCGATGATCGCGGGCGAGCTTCCCGCCGCGCCGATCGCCGAGCCGCTGGGCTTCCGCCTCGTCGAGGTCGAGAAGGGCCGCGCCGTCTTCGAGGGGACGCCGGGGCCGCATCTCCTCAATCCGCTCGGCGCAGTCCACGGCGGCTGGGCGCTGACCCTGATCGACAGCGCCTGCGGCTGCGCGGTCCACACCGAGCTCGACGCCGGCATCGGCTATACGAGCGTCGAGACCAAGGTGAACTTCACCCGACCGATCGCCCCCGACGGCGGCCCGGTCCGCTGCGAGGGGCGGGTGCTGAGCCGCGGCCGGCAGATCGCGACCTCGGAAGCCTCTCTGCGCTCGGCCGACGGCAAATTGCTCGCCCACGGCAGCTCGACCCTGATCATCCTGCCCGCGCGCGGCTGATCGCCGGGAGCCTTGCCTTGGCAATCGCGCGTCCCCATGATAGGCGCACCGCGCTTTCAGGCGGGCGCCTTCGCGCCGCACCTTTCCAGGTAGGAACAGATGTTCGAATCCCCAGCTTTCGCTCAGGCAGCCAATGGCGGCACCGCCGCCGGCGGGACCGCGGCCATCTTCAACATGGTCTTCCCGCTCGTCCTCATCTTCGTCATCTTCTATTTCCTGCTGATCCGCCCGCAGCAGAAAAGGATGAAGCAGCACCAGGCGATGCTGGGCGCGGTCAAGCCGCGCGACACCGCGGTGACCAATGGCGGCCTGATCGGCAAGGTGACCAAGGTTGACGACAACGAGGTAGAGCTCGAAATCGCCCAGGGCGTTCGGGTCCGGGTCATGAAGTCGATGCTGAGCGACGTCCGCCCCCACGGCGCCAAGGCGGCGAACGATTAAGGTGCGGCCACAGGTTCGGATCTTCGCATGCTGAATTTCCCCCGCTGGAAGGTCTGGGGCATCAGCCTGATCTGCGCGCTCGCCGTGCTTCTCGGCGTGCCCAGCCTGCTGCCGCCCAGCGTCGACGCCCACCTGCCGGCGTGGGCGCAAAGGATCCACATCAATCTCGGCCTCGATCTCGCCGGCGGCAGCCATTTGCTGCTCGAGGCGGAGACCGGCGACGTCGCCCGGCAGCGGCTCGAGGCGATGGAGGAGCTGATGCGCACCGAGATGCGCAGGTCGCGGGTAGGCGTCGCCGAGGTTTCGACTGCCGGCGGCCAGCTGAGCTTCCTCGTCCGCGATCCCGCCCAGCTCGATACCGCGCTGATTTGGGCCCGCGGCCAGGGCCAGACCGTCGGGATCGGCGCCCAGCGCGACTGGGAGGTCGACAACGAGGGCAACCGCATCACTATGCGCCAGACCCAGGGCGGTCTCGATCTGGCGATCGACCAGGCGATGGCGGTGGCGCGGGAGGTGATCGACCGGCGGATCAACGCGCTCGGCACGCTCGAGCCGACCATCATCCGCCAGGGCACCAGCCGGATCGTCGTTCAGGTGCCGGGCCTGCAGGACCCCGAGGCGCTCAAGGCGCTGATCGGCAGGACCGCGCGGCTCGAGTTCAAGCTGGTCGACTCGACGGTCACCCCGGAGCAGCTCCAGTCGGGCCGGGCGCCGGTCGGCAGCCAGATCCTCCCTTATGCAGAAGGCGGGCAGGGCGCGCGGATCGCCGTCCAGCGCCGCTCGATCATCACCGGCGACATGATCGCCGACGCCCAGCAGGCGTTCGACCCGACCGACGGCACGCCGGTGGTCACGATTCGCTTCGACAGCAACGGCAGCCACCGCTTCGCCCGCGTGACCCAGGAGAACGTCAACAAGCCGTTCGCGATCATCCTCGACAATGTCGTCATCTCCGCGCCCAACATCCAGGAGCCGATCATGGGGGGCAGCGCGCAGATCCGCGGCAGCTTCACCGTCGACAGCGCCAACCAGCTCGCCATTTCGCTCCGTTCGGGCCGGCTCCCGGTCGAGCTCAACGTCGTCGAGGAGCGCACGGTTGGACCGGAGCTCGGCGCCGATTCGATCCGCCTCGGCATTATCGCCAGCATCGCCGCGGCCTTGGTGGTGATGATATTCATCCTCGTGACCTACGGTCCTTTCGGCCTGTTCGCGAACGCCGCTTTGGTCCTCAACGGACTGATGATCGTCGGCGTCATGGCCTTCTTCAACGCCACCTTGACCCTGCCGGGCATCGCCGGCTTCGTGCTTACGCTCGGCGCGGCGGTCGATGCCAACGTGATCATCAACGAGCGCATCCGCGAGGAGCTGCGCCGCGGCCGCAAGGTGATCGACGCGATCGAAAACGGCTGGAAGGAGGCGAGTACGGCGATCCTCGACGCCAACATCACCAACACCATCGCCGGCGCCCTGATGTTCTATTTCGGGTCTGGGCCGATTCGCGGCTTCGCCGTGGTGCTGGTGATCGGCATCATCACGTCGGCCTTCACCGCGATCACGGTGGCGCGGATGATGGTCGCAATTTGGGCGCGCCGCACCCGCCCCAAGGCATTGGTGCTGTGATGCGCCTGGAGGCACTCTTATGCGGCTGCTGAAGCTCGTTCCCGACAATACCAACATCGATTTCCTGCGTTGGCGCATGTTCGCTATCCTGTTCTCGCTGGCCTTGCTCTCGGCCTCCGTCTTCTTTCTGGCGACGCGCGGCCTGAACCTCGGCGTCGATTTTTCCGGCGGCCAGATGATCCACGTCGCCTTCCAGCAGCCGCCGCAGCTCGACGAACTTCGCGAGCGCATCGCGGGGATTGATGTCGGCGAGCCGACGATTCAGGAGTTCGGCAGTCCCCGCGAGATATCGATCCGCATCCCGCGCGCCGAAGACGAGACGGTCGAGCAGGCCAATGCGATCGCGACCCGCGTCCGCGCGGCCATCACCGAGCATTATCCGGGCGCGCGCATCGATTCCGTCGAAACCGTGACCGGGAAAATCTCCGAGGAACTGGCGTGGGACGGGGGCCTTTCTCTGCTGTTCGCGATGCTCGGCGTCGCTGCCTATATCTGGATCAGGTTCGAATGGCAGTTCGGCATCGGCGGACTCGTGTCGTTGATTCACGACTTCACGATCGTGCTGGGATTTTATTCGGTCACCCAGATCGACTTCAGCCTGAACGCCATCGCCGCCCTGCTTACCCTCATCGGCTATTCGCTCAACGACACGGTCGTCGTCTACGACCGCATCCGCGAGAATCTGCGGAAATATCGGAAGATGGAGATCGAGCCGCTGCTCAACCTGTCGGTCAACGAGACGCTGTCGCGCACGATCAACACCAATACCGCGGTCCTCCTGGCGATCACCGCGCTGCTGATACTCGGTCCCGACGTGATCTACGACCTCACCATCGGCATTTTCGTCGGAGTCATCATCGGCACCTATTCGTCGATCTATGTCGCGCGGTTTCTCCTGGTTCCGTTCGGAGTCGGCCCGGACAGCTTCGTGCCCAAGGATCCGGTCAGCCGGGCCGAGCGGGGCGCGGGGCGCAACGAAGGCTTTGACGGCGCCCAGGTTTGAGGCCGGCCCTATTTTTCGCGGATGAGCGAGGCGAGGTGGTCGCGCAGCTCGGCGGCGTTGCGCTCCCAGCTGAATCTTCCCGCGGCCGCCCGAACCTCGGCCTGATCGGGCGGGTCGGCCAGCAAATCGTTGACCGCGGCCGCGATCGCGCCGGCATCGCGCGGGACGAGGCGGCCCGCCTGCGGCCGGTCGATCGCCTCGCGGGCGCCGCCGACGTCGCTGGTCACCACCGGCGTGCCGCAGGCGAGCGATTCGATCCAGACATTGGCAAGCCCCTCCGACACCGCCGGCATGACCATGATGTCGGCGGCGGCGAGCAGGCCTGGGATCGCTTCGTGCGGCTGGGCGCCGAGCAGGCGGACCCGGGACGAAAGCCGCTTGCTCCTGATGATTTCCTCGAGGCGGGCTCGGTCTGGGCCGTCCCCGGCGAGAATCATGGTCGCGCCGGGCAACAGCGCCAATGCCTCCAGCGCGAGCTCCTGCCCCTTGCGCGGGATCAGGTGGCCCACAAGGATCAGCAGCGGCCCCTCGATTCCGAGCGCCGCCTTGGCCGCCGCGCGGTCGACGGCATGGAAGCGGTCGAGGTCGATGCCGGTGTGATGGACCCGGATTTTCGCTTCGGACATGCCCAGTGCCGCCATGTCTCGCGCCAGCGCCGCGCTGACCGCGAGCAGGCCGCCGGCGGCCTTGCCCGCCGCGACGATCTGGCGGGCGATAGCGGGCCGCGCGCCCCAGAAGTGGATATCGGCGCCCCGCGCCTTGACCGAGAAGGGCACGCCGAGCGCCGCCGCCAGATGCATCGCCGCCGGGCCGTCGGGCCAGAAAAATTCGGCGTCGATCACGTCGAACGCGAAGCGCGCGCGAATGTCGCGGAGCAGCGGCAGTAGCGCCCCGGCCAATGCGCGCGCATTTCCCGCCTTGCCGATGCCGGGCCAGATTCGGTAGCGCGGGCGGTGGACGACCAGCCCATTGCGGGTTTCCCGCAGTGGCAACGATCTCAGCCAGCCATAATGCGGATGGAGCGCCAGCGGCCAGACCGGAAGGCCGACGGGCGCGACGACCTCGACCTCGACATCGGCCAGCGCGGCGAGCGCACAGGTCTGCCGCTCGACGAACACGCCCAGGGTCGGGCGTGCGCCGTTCGGGAACAAGGTGGCGAGCGTCAGGACGCGCAACATGGCTGAGGCGCATAGCAAAACCGGGTTAAGGACGCCCCATTAAAGCGCCGTTCATCGGCCCGGCGCTCAATGCGAGACGCCGCTTGGCCTCCGCCCGACCCTCCGCTAAGAAGCCCGCCATGCACAATGTATCCCGCACCGCTTCGCTCCTCGCCGCCGCCTTCAGCATGGTTTCGCTCTCCGCCTGCGCGGCTCTCCAGGGCAGCCGCACCAAGGCCGACACGCGCTACGTCGCGCGCGACGTCAACACCCTCTACAATGCGGGCTGGGACCGGATGCGGCAGCGCAATTATCGCGCCGCCGCGGTCATTTTCGACGAGGTCGAGCGCCAGCATCCCTATTCGGTCTGGGCGCGCCGGGCTCAGCTGATGAGCGCGTTCAATTATTATGCCGCGGCCGATCATACCAAGTCGATCGAATCGGCGCGGCGCTTCCTTTCGATCCACCCGGGCAATCGCGACGCGCCTTATGCGCTCTATCTGATCGCGCTCAATTATTACGAGCAGATCAGCGACGTCACCCGCGACCAGGCGGTCACCCGCCAGGCGCTCGAATCGCTGGGCGAGGTGGTGCGTCGCTATCCGGGCACGCCTTATGCCGACGACGCCCGGATCAAGGTCGATCTTGTCCGCGATCACCTCGCCGGCAAGGAGATGGAGATCGGCCGCTTCTATCAGCGCCGCCGCCAGTGGCTGGCCGCGGTGGTCCGCTTCCGCGCCGTGATCGACGATTATCAGACCACCAGCCACGCGCCCGAAGCTTTGATGCGCCTCACCGAATCCTATCTTGCGCTCGGCGTGCCGCAGGAGGCGCACCGGGCGGCGGCCGTGCTCGGCACCAATTATCCGACCACCCGCTGGTATCAGCGCGCCTACGAACTGATGCAGCGCCACCCGGCCCCCACCGCCGCTTCGGCGCCGGCCCCGCAGCCGCCAGCGTCACCCGCGACTTGATCTCCTGATCCGCGCGGTGGCAAGGACTGGTCCATGCTGACCGGACTCTCGATCCGCGACGTCGTGCTGATCGACACGCTCGACCTCGAATTCGGCTCGGGCCTCGGCGTGCTCACCGGCGAGACCGGGGCGGGCAAGTCGATCCTGCTCGACGCGCTTGGGCTGGCGCTCGGCACGCGCGCCGACAGCGCTCTGGTCCGCGGCGGGCAAAGCCAGGCCGCGGTCAGCGTCGCCTTCGAGCTTGCCCCCGACCATCCGGCGCTGGCCTTGCTCGACGAAAACGGGCTGGCGCGCGAGCCGGGCGAGCCGCTCGTCATCCGCCGCATCGTCAAGGCCGACGGCGGCAGCCGCGCCTTCGTCAACGACCAGGCAATCTCGGCCGGCCTGCTTCGCGAGATCGGCCAGTCTCTGGTCGAAATTCACGGCCAGCATGACGATCGCGGCCTGCTCAACCCGCGCGGGCACCGGGCCCTGCTCGACGCCCACGGCCGAATCGACACCGGCGAAGCGGCGGCCGCCTGGCAGCGCCGGCGCGCGCTCGAGGAGGCGCTGGCCGCCGCGCGCGCGGCGGCCGAGGCGGCCGAGCGCGACCGCTTATGGCTCGAACATTCGGTCGAGGAATTGGGCCGCCTCGCGCCGGAGGCGGGCGAGGAGGAAAGCCTCGCCGGCCTGCGCGCGACGATGCAGGCGGGCGCGCGCCTCGGCGACGAACTGGGCATTGTCCGCGCGCTGATCGAGGGATCGGAGGGCGGCGCCGCAAAGCTGCGTCAGGCGGCGCGGCGGCTCGACCGGATCGCGTCCGAGCATCCTTTGCTCGCCGAGGCGCTGGCGGCGCTCGACCGCGCGGCGATCGAGGCGTCCGAAGGCGAGCAGGCGCTCGAACGCGCCCTCGAGGCGCTGACCTTCGATCCGGCCCGGCTCGACGAAGCCGAAACCCGGCTGTTCGAGATCCGCGCGCTGGCGCGCAAGCACCGGGTGGACGCCGATGCGCTGCCGGCTTTGTGCGAAGAATTGAAGACCAGGCTCGGCGCGATCGAGGCGGGCGGGGAGCGCGTTGCCGCGATCACGGGCGAGCTCGGCGCGGCGCAGGGCGCTTATGACGTTGCAGCCGCCGCTCTGAGCGACGCGCGCCGGTCGGCGGCGACTCGGCTCGACGCGGCGGTGGCGGCCGAGCTTGCGCCGCTCAAGCTCGACCAGGCCCGGTTCCGCACGACGATCGGCGCGGCCGAGCCCGGCGCTTCCGGGCGCGACCGCGTCGCCTTCGAGGTCTCGACCAATGCCGGCGCCCCGTTCGGGCCTTTGGTCCGGATCGCGTCGGGCGGCGAATTGTCGCGCTTCATTCTCGCGCTCAAGGTCGCTTTGGCTGAGGAGGGCGGCGCGACGACGATGATCTTCGACGAGATCGACCGCGGCGTCGGGGGCGCCGTCGCAAGTGCCGTTGGCGAACGCCTGCACCGGCTGGCGGCGCGCGGCCAGGTCCTCGTCGTCACCCATTCGCCCCAGGTCGCGGCGCGCGGCAGCCGCCATTTGCTGATCGAAAAGAGCCATGACGGGCTGGTGACCCGCACCGGCGTTCAATTGCTCGACGAAGACCGGCGCCGCGAGGAGATCGCCCGGATGCTCTCGGGCGCGCAGGTCACCGACGAGGCCCGGGCGCAGGCCGACCGCCTGCTGGAGGCGGCGTGACCGAAGTTGAGGCCGCCGATGAGCTGGAACGCCTCGCCGCCGAGATCGCGCGGCACAACGCACTCTATCATACCGACGACGCGCCCCAGATTTCCGACGCGGATTATGACGCGCTGGTGCGGCGCAACGCGGAGCTGGAGGCGCAATTTCCCCATCTCGTACGCGCCGACAGCCCGTCGAAGCTGGTCGGCGCCGCGCCGGCGGCGCACCTTTCGAAGGTCGCCCATGCGCTTCCCATGCTCAGCCTCGAAAATGCGTTCGACGAAGAGGGGGTGCGCGATTTCGTCGGGCGGGTGCGGCGGTTCCTGAGCCTTGCCGAGGATGGCGATGTCGCGCTGACCGCCGAGCCCAAGATCGATGGCCTCAGCTGCTCGCTTCGCTACGAGAAAGGTGTGCTCGTCCTCGCCGCCACCAGGGGGGATGGGACGACCGGCGAAGTCGTTACGGCCAACGTCGCGACCATAAAGGACGTCCCGCAAATGCTGAAGGGCGCGGCGCCCGAAATCTTCGAGATTCGCGGCGAGGTCTACATGGCCAAGGCCGATTTCGCCGCCCTGAACGCGCGCCAGGAGGCCGAGGGCGGCAAGATCTTCGCCAATCCGCGCAATGCCGCCGCCGGCTCGCTGCGGCAGAAGGACGCGGCGGTAACGGCGGCGCGGCCGCTGCGCTTCTACGCCCATGGCTGGGGCGAGGTCTCGGCGCTTCCCGCCGGGACGCAGTCGGGAGTGATGGAGGCGATCGCGGGCTGGGGCGTGCCGGTCGCGGAGGATCTGAAATTGTTCTCCGATCTCGAAGGCCTGCTCGCCCATTATCGCGCGATCGAGGCGAAGCGCGCCGATCTTCCGTTCGACATCGACGGGGTGGTCTACAAGGTCGACCGGCTGGATTGGCAGAAGCGCCTCGGCCAGGTCGCCAGGGCGCCGCGCTGGGCGCTGGCGCACAAATTCCCGGCGCAGCGCGCGGAAACCACATTGAACGCGATCGACATCCAGGTCGGGCGGACCGGTAAGCTGACGCCCGTGGCGCGGCTGGAGCCTGTGACGGTCGGCGGCGTCGTCGTCACCAACGCGACTTTGCACAATCGCGACGAGATCGCGCGGCTGGGCGCGCGGCCGGGCGATCGGGTGGTCGTCCAGCGCGCCGGCGACGTGATCCCGCAGATCGTCGAGGTGCCGACCCGGGGCGAAGCGCGTCCCCCCTTCGTGTTTCCCGAATATTGCCCGCAATGCGGCAGCGAGGCTGTCGCCGAGGAGGGCGAGATCGACGTGCGCTGCACGGGCGGCCTGATCTGCCCCGCCCAGCGCTTCGAGCGGCTGCGGCATTTCGTCCGCCGCGGCGCGCTCGATATCGACGGGCTGGGCGAGAAGAGCATCGCCGAGTTCATCGAATTGGGCTGGCTGAACGAGCCCGCCGACATCTTCCGCCTCCGCGAGCATCGCGAGGAGCTGGTCGGCCGCGAGGGCTGGCAGGCCAGGTCGGTCGATGCGCTGATCGAGGCGATCGAGGCGAAGCGGGCGCCCGACGCGGCCCGCCTCCTCTTCGGCCTCGGCATCCGCCACGTCGGCGGCGTCACCGCGCGCGATCTGATGAAAGCCTTCGGGACCTTGCCCCGGTTGCGCGAAGCCGCTTTGGCTGCCCGGAACGGGGAGGGCGAAGCGATGGGCGAGCTGATTGCGATCGAGGGGGTGGGGCCGATCGTTGTGCGGGCGCTCGGCGATTTCTTCCACGAACCGCACAATATCGAGGCATGGGACGATCTGCTCGCCCAGGTCACGCCGCCGCTTTATGTCGTCGAGACTCGCGATTCGCCCGTCACCGGCAAGACGATCGTCTTCACCGGCAGCCTTGAAGCGCTCTCGCGCGACGAGGCCAAGGCGCAGGCCGAGGCGCTCGGCGCCAGGACCGCCGGCACGGTTTCGGCCAAGACCGACCTGGTCGTCCACGGGCCCGGCGCGGGCTCGAAGCTCAAGAAGGCGGCCGAGCTCGGCATCGAGGCGATCGACGAAGCGGCATGGCTGGAGATCGTGCGGACGGCGGGAGGCTAGGGGACAGTCTAGGGACAGTCCCTAGACTGTCCCCATTTGCGCGATCCGTGCTATGCGCCCGATGTTAAAGGAGACGTGGCATGCGCGTGATAGCAGCAGCGACCCTGATCCTGATGCCGCTCGCCGCGGCGGCTTCCCAACCCCGGGCCGAACCGCAAGCCCCCCGGGCGCAGGCTCAAAAGCCGGCCTGCGACCGCTTCGGGCGGGTCGAGCAGGCGCAGGGCCGCGCGGTCCTGCGCGAGCCTGCCGCGCCGGTTCAGCGGCTCGACCGGCTGCCGCCGGCGGATCTTCATCTCACCGTCGAGCGCAACGTCGGCGGCTGCCATATCCCGGTGATCGTCCGCCAGGATTTCCACGGAGCGCGTTAGCGCCAGGCAGTACGCTTGCGCAGAACCAGCGACGGCCAGTCGCCGCGGTCGATCCGCGCGACTGCCGCCATCCCCTGCCGGCGATAGGCCGCGGCCACTGATTGCGCCTGGTGGTCGAGCAGGCCGGCGAGGATCAGCCGCCCGCCCGGGGCCAGCGCCCCGGCCAGCGCCGGCGCGAGATCGACCAGCGGACTTGCGAGGATGTTGGCGATGAGCAGGTCGTAAGGTGCGCGGTCCCGCAAGCGCCGGTGGTCCATGCCGGGCGCGACGATCAGCTCGAGCCGCCCGCGCGCTCGGCCGATCCCGATGCCGTTGACCGCCGCATTGGCCGCCGCGACCTCGATCGCGACCGGGTCGATGTCCGAGGCGATCGCCCTGGCGGCGGGCCAAAGGCGCATCGCGGCGAAGGCAAGCAGGCCGGTGCCGGTGCCGATGTCGGCCAGATTGGCGATCCGGGCGCCGCTCGCTTTGAGCCGGTCGAGCGCGATCAGGCAGCCGGTGGTGGTCTCGTGCTGGCCGGTGCCGAAGGCGCGGCCGGCGTCGATCTCGAAGGCGATTGCGCCGGGCGGGACCGAGTCGCGATGGGCCGGCGTGTGGACGAAGAAGCGGCCGGCGCGAATCGGCTCGAGCCCGGCCTGGGAGAGCGTCACCCAATCGGCGTCGCCAAGCTCTTCCGCCACCGGCTGGGCCCCGCCCGCGCTCGGGGCGAGGCTGCGCAGCAAAGCGATGTCCGCCGCATCCGGCTCCGACTCGAAATAGGCGTCCATCCGCCAGGCATCGCCGTCCGCCTCGCTGGTCATCAGCACCGGCGGGGCGTCCATCGCCGCGAATTGGGCGATATCCTCCTTCAGAGCCTCCGCCTCGGCCCGAGTGCAGGGAAGGCTGACCTTCCAGGTCATCTACAATCCTCCCCTGCTTTTGCAGGGGAGGGGGACCATGCGCAGCATGGTGGAGGGGCCTCTTGAGTCGAAGAGCCCCTCCACCGCACTTCGTGCGATGTGCAGGTGCGGATTGCCCCGCAATCCGCAGCCATGTCCGGGGGACATGGCGACCTGCGCATCCCTCCCCTCGGAATCGAGGGGAGGATTTGCTTAGCGGACAAAGCTGGCGCCGTTCACGTCGATGACGGCGCCGGTCGCGGAGGGAGGCGCGTCGAGGGCGAGCCAGCGCACGGTCTCGGCGATTTCCTCCGTGGTCGCGGGGCGCCCGATCGGCAGGTCGCCCAGCGAAGCGATGCCGCCGCGGCTTTCGATATAGTCGTCGACCATGCCCGTGACGGTGAAGCCCGGGCACACGGTGAAGGCGTAGATGCCCTCGCCGGCATAAGCGCGCGCGATCGTCTTGGTCATCGCCGCCATGCCGCCCTTGGATGCGGCATAATGCCAATGGTCGGGGCTGTCGCCGCGATAGGCGGCGCGGCTGGCGACGTTGACGATCCGGCCCCCGCCGCCGCGCTCCCGGAAATGAAGGACCGCGAGCCGGCAAAGCTCGGCCGAGGCGAGCAGGTTGATGCGCAAGGTGCGCTCCCACCGCGCGGTCCAGTCCTCGGACTCGATCGGCGCCGCCTCGAAGATTCCGGCATTGTTGACCAGTATGTCGATCCGTCCGTCGAGCCGCTCCAGCGCCTCGTTCCAGAGCCCCTCGGCCACGCCGGGGCGCGACAGGTCCGCAGCGATCCGCCCGGCCCCGCCCGCGGTCGAATGTCCGATCGCGCGCTCGCCCTCGAACGCGGCGAGGATCGATTCGCCGATCCCTCGGCTGGTGCCGGTGACGAGAATGTGGAGCGGTGCGGCCATTCGGGGGCGATAGAGCGGGCAAACCCGTCATTCCAGCGAAAGCTGGAATCTCCCTGCCTTTGCGGCGGCAGTAAAGAAAAACGGGATTCCAGCTTTCGCTGGAATGACGACCCAGGCGACGCCCTAGGCCGCGAAATTCTGGACGAACTTGCCCGCCGACGCCTTGAACCTGGCCATCTGCTCGTCGACCTCGCCGAAGCTTTGCTCGACCTCGTCGATCTCGCTGGCGACATTTTCGGTATCGGCGCGGATCGCGGCGATGGTCGAGGACATCGAATCGGCGGCGAGCGCGGTTTCGTCGACCGCGGCGGTGATCATCGTCACCGTCTGGGCCTGCATCTCCATCGCCTTGCGGATCCGATCGGCGCTGACCTGCACCTCGCCGACCGTCGACTGGATCGAATCGTTGGCGGCGAGCGTCTGTTTGGTCGCGCTCTGGATCGCGCCGATCTTGGTGGCGATATCGTCGGTCGCCCGCGCGGTCTGGCTGGCGAGGCTCTTGACCTCCTGCGCGACCACCGCGAAGCCGCGGCCGGCATCGCCAGCGCGCGCCGCCTCGATCGTCGCGTTCAAGGCCAGCAAATTGGTCTGGCCGGCAATGTCGCGGATCAGGCCCAGAATCGATTCGATCGCCTCGACATGGGCGGAGAGCGCCTGGCTGACCTTGACCGCCTGGCTCGCCTGGTCGCCGGCGCGGGTCGCGACGCCGGCGGCGACCTCGACCTCGTTTCTGGCTTCCTCGATCGCCATGATCAGGCCGGCGGCGGTCTGGGCCGCCTCGCGCATCGCAACCGCGCTCTGCTCGGCGGCGGCGGCGACCTCGCTGGTCTTGCCGAGCATGCCGCGCGCGGCGGCGCTGGCGTCGGCGGCCTGGGCACGGACCTTGCGGCTTCCCGACGAGGCGCTTTCGACGACGCTCAATATCTCCTGGTTGAAGTCAGAGCCCTGGACCGATCGGCGGGCCTGCTCGTCGCGCCGGCGCAGCGCGTAATAATGGGCGGAGAAGACGTCGACCTCGAGGATCGTCGCCTGGGTCAGCGCCTTGCCGAGCCGCGCGAGCCGGTCGGGCTCGGCCGAAAGGCCGCGGATCAATATGTCGTGCCCGGCCTGCGCCGCGGCCGAAATGCCGGCGAACAGGGTGGTCAGCGAGACGCCCGCCGCCGCCGCGTTGGCGACATAGGCGCCCGCCGTCTCGACCCAGGCGGGGTCGGAAAGGTTGCTGTATTTGGCTTCGATATAGGGCGTGATTCGGCCGGTCAGCTCGTCGAGCTTGTCCTCCGCGATCTTGCGGGTGACCTCGTCGGAGCGCGAATATTGGATCCAGAACTGGCGCGCGATCCGCTCCCTTTCGGGCCCGATGATCGTCCAGATCTCGCGGCAATCGGCGATAAGGTCGCCCTCGCCCGCGAACAAGGCGATCCGCTCCGCGATCCCGACGCTCTCGCTATGCCCAGAAACTCCGCTCATCTCCGCCCGATCCTCACGCATGCATTCAGGGAGGCAGTTAGGGCGCAATTGGTTAAGATGGTGTTAGTTAACAGGAGTGCGCGCCCCCGCCCTTGCAACCTCGCGCCCACGCCCTAAAAGCACCCCGTCAGCCAAGGGGCCCTCATTCGCATGCACCGCAATCCCAACCGCCCGATGGCGCCCCACCTCACAATCTGGAAATGGGGACCGCATATGCTCGTCTCGATCCTGCATCGAATCACCGGCTCGGGCCTAGCCCTGGTTGGCGCCGGCCTGTTCGTCTGGTGGCTCTATGCCGCTGCGGCCGGGCAGGACGCCTATAGCCAGTTCGCTTCCTGGGCGACCTGGAAATGGTCGCTGATAATCTGGATCGGGCTGACCTGGGCGATGTTCCAGCACATGCTTTCGGGCCTTCGCCATTTCGTGATGGACGCGGGCGCGGGCTATGCGCTCGAGACCAACCGGTTCTGGGCGGTGATGACGATCATCTTCGCGATCCTGCTGACCGCCGTCCTGTGGTCCTACATCATCTATTGGAGGCTGCCATGACCGCCGAAACGGCCCCGCTGCCGCCCGCCGCCGGCGCGGTCCAAGCGCCCGCATCGGCGCACGGGCCCGCCCACCATTGGGGGCTCGAGCGGGCGAGCGCGGTCGCCGCCCTCGTCCTCATCGTCTGGCTTTTGGTTTCGCTCTGGCGGCTGCCGGCGCTCGATTTTCTGACGGTCAGCGAGTGGCTCAAGCATCCGCTCGCCGCGGTGCCGATGCTGCTCCTGATCGTCACCATCTTCTGGCACCTCAAAATGGGCCTGATCGTCGTGATCGAGGATTATGTGCACGACGCGGGGAGCCGTTTCCTGTGGGTCATGCTGGTCAATTTCGCCGCCATCCTGGCGGCCGCGCTGGCAATCTTCAGCGTCCTCAAGATCGCCTTCTCGGTGGCGGCGGCCGGGACGCCATAGGGGACGTTTACTCGTAACAATCCCCATTAGAGTCTCTCACCCGCGGTTCGCGCCCGCACGAAGCCTGCCCTTGCACTCCCCTGCGCCGGGCCTAAAAGCGGGGCGCCATGAGCAGCGCCCCCGCCTCCCCCGCCTACAAGATCATCGACCATAGCTACGACGTTGTCGTCGTCGGCGCCGGCGGGTCCGGGCTGCGGGCGACGATGGGCGCGGCGCAGGGGGGCTTGCGGACCGCGTGCATCACCAAGGTCTTTCCCACGCGCTCGCATACGGTGGCGGCGCAGGGCGGGATTTCCGCCTCGCTCGGCAATATGGGTCCGGACCATTGGACCTGGCACATGTACGACACCGTCAAGGGCTCCGACTGGCTCGGCGACCAGGACGCGATCGAATATATGGTGCGGGAAGCCCCGGCGGCGGTCTACGAGCTCGAACATGCCGGCGTGCCCTTCTCGCGCACCGCCGAGGGGAAGATCTACCAGCGCGCCTTCGGGGGCATGATGCAGAATATGGGCGAGGGGCCGCCCGCTTTGCGCACCGCGGCGGCTGCCGACCGCACCGGCCATGCCATGCTCCACGCGCTCTACCAGCAGTCGCTCAGGTACGACGCCGATTTCTTCATCGAATATTTCGCGCTCGATCTGATCATGGGTGCGGACGGCGCGTGCCGGGGCGTGATCGCGCTCTGCCTCGAAACGGGCGCGATCCACCGCTTCCGCGCCCAGGCGGTGGTGCTCGCGACCGGCGGCTACTCGCGCTGCTATTTCACCTGCACCGGCGCCCATACCTGCACCGGCGACGGCGGCGGCATGGTGTTGCGCGCGGGGCTGCCGCTGCAGGACATGGAGTTCATCCAGTTCCACCCGACCGGGATTTACGGGGCCGGCGTTTTGATCACCGAAGGCGCGCGCGGCGAGGGCGGCTATCTCACCAATTCGGAGGGCGAGCGCTTCATGGAGCGCTACGCGCCGAGCGCGAAAGACCTCGCCAGCCGCGACGTCGTCTCGCGCTCGATGGCGCTGGAAATGCGCGAAGGCCGCGGCGTCGGTCCGCACAAGGACCATATCTACCTCCACCTCGACCATATCGATCCAAAGATCCTCGCCGAACGCCTTCCCGGGATCACCGAATCGGGCAAGGTGTTCGCCGGCGTCGACCTGACCCGCCAGCCGCTGCCGGTCACGCCCACGGTCCATTACAATATGGGCGGCATCCCGACCAATTTTCACGGCGAGGTGGTGACGATCAAGGACGGCGAACCCGACAGCGTGGTTCCCGGCCTGTTCGCGGTCGGCGAGGCGGCCTGCGTCTCGGTCCACGGCGCCAACCGGCTCGGCTCCAAC